>Ga0164311_10001290_pt1 | contig 12110 bp, 8 predicted proteins | sample GuaBasSedimGuay2_FD_121796 | JGI IMG/M metagenome (GOLD analysis project Ga0164311, IMG submission 121796) | Subseafloor sediment microbial communities from Guaymas Basin, Gulf of California, Mexico - Guay2, Core 4569-9, 9-12 cm | ecosystem: Environmental > Aquatic > Marine > Hydrothermal vents...
CGGTATAGAATCCCTCTAACATGAATGCCTGCTGCGTGAAGTTCAATCGTAGTTTATTGCGCGGATGATCCAACTCAGCTTTTAAAAATACGGCCGCCACTTTAGTCAGCAGTTCCTCAGGATTAAGCAATCCCGCAAGCGTATTATGATCAGCTTCGGGAAGCACCTCAAACTGTGCCCAGGCTTTGGCAATCTCATTGATTTGTGTCTTCCAGCGCCGCGCAACCGGTTCAAGCACCCCTGCGGCAAAAACGGAGACATAACGTCCAAGGAATTGGCCGGCTAAACGCTTGGCTGGATTTGAGGTTACTCCCACTTGCGGTGAAAGGCTTTCCTGCTGTGCTTTCATCGCCGCAACCGCAGACGCCACAGCGCTTTCCACATCCGCAAAATATCCAAGACGTGTTAACAACGCTAGCAGCATTCCAAACGAATAACCGATTGCAGTGCGTGGCTGGCCATCGTGCTCGAATATCCATGCTGTAATACCTGCTGCTTTTGCTTTTTTAGCTAATTTTCCACCCGTGCTGAGTGTGAGTACCTGGCACCCGTTATTGACTGCTTCATCAAAGGCTGAGAGGGTTTCTTCTGTGTTGCCAGAATGTGAGGAGCAAATCACAAACGTCTCCGAGCCTCTTGCCCAATGTGGCAAGCTGTAATCCCGATGCGAGATTACAGGGATGGGGCAGGTGGACTTGACATAATTAGCTAAAAGGTCTCCCCCAATTGCTGAACCGCCCATACCTGCAATTAGCACTTGTTTAACTTCCTTGAACTGTGGGAGAGGTAATTGCTTGCCCAATTCCCATGCTTTTAAAAGCTGCCCTGGCAAAGCTTCAATATGACCAAGCATATTTTGAGGGTCTAAGTCATTAAAGCTCTGATGATCATCCAAGTTCATTGTGTAATTCTCCTCAAGTACTGTGTTCTGGATTAGTAGAAACATCCCTACTCAAGGTAAGGACCAGGTCAGGAATTCAATTTCTAAAATGCCAGTTGCTTCATCATAACTGATCAAATGTAAACGACCCGGCAGTCCCTGATTGGTATGATAGCAAATATAAGTATCTGGCAGGATCGTATTGAAGCTAATCGGCGTCGAACCAACCGACGCATTCTTACAGTCGCTAAATCCAGGCGGTCCAGCTCCAAATAGCTTCATACCTGCACCATTATTGGGCGTAAGGATATGGCTGCTGGTTGCCAGGTGAGTATATACAATATCCGCAAGCCCGCTGCCAGGATTGATCTTCTTAGTATCCAGATCAAGCTGATCATCATTCACCAATTCAACCAAAGCGCTCATATAGATCACTGGCGTTGGTGTTCGCGTGAGCGTTGGCTTTGGTGTATCCGTAACTACCTGTATAACCTGAATGCGAACCCAGAAAGGAGCATCCCCATTCGGGCCAATGCCAAAGAGCTCTCCAGCCTCATTCTGAAGCATCCAGTTACTTTGGTAGCTGCCCGATCTCATTGGAGCAACCATATCCACACTCAGATCAACCATGCTCCCCGGCGGAACCTCACCCGATAAATAGTATGTCTGCACCGCATCAAGCGGATTGCCCGAAAAGAAAACAAGCGCATAAAGGCGCGTCCATGTACAAGAGCCTGCGTTCCGAAGGCGCCAGGTTTTTATGAAGCTTTCACCAGGCTTTAGCACAGTACCATCCCGAATTGTGATATCGAATGGTGTCCCTGCCGCTGCAACATCACAGTCCAGCACTTTAGTCGGTGTGGCATTGAGGGGGCGTGTGCGATCCAAGGTTGGGATAGGATTAGTTGAATAAGCAGCAGTCCCAGCTGCGTAGGTTTCTGAAACTGCCATGGCTTGAGCCGTCTCTGTTTGAAGATATGCAACAGTCACTTGGGCTGCTGAAGTCTCATATAGCGAAGTCGCATCCAGCGTGCCTGCAGCCTCAGTGCCAGGAGCAAACATTTGACAGCTTACCAGGAAGCTAAGCATAAACAATACCGTAATTTTTAATATCTTTTTTAACATCAGATCGTTCTCTTTGCCTGATTCTACCCTAAAACAAGCGTCCTGCTGTTCAACTCTCAGGACTTTCTGAACAAAATCTTACCTTTAATCACAACCGTACAGGCATACCTTGTCAGTTTTCAAAGATTAAAGTATAGTATTTAAAATCAAAACCCAGATTTTATCACATATCATCATCAATTAGGGAGATTTTATGACAGCAGAAGCTCTCACCCAAAAAGAACAGAACGGTGTCAACACCTGGCTTGATCGTCCCGTATTTTCATTCTGGCCTGCATTCACCGTAGAGAAATTAATTATCGTGATTCTACTTTTCCTTACTGTGACCAGCCGTTTCTACAATGTTGGCGCACGCGTTATGAGTCATGATGAAGTCAACCATGTCGTACCAGCATATGACTTCTATCAAGGCAGAGGTTACCGCTATGATCCTGTTACTCATGGACCTTTCCAGTTTCATATGATCGCCTTTTCATACTTTATGTTAGGTGATAGTGATTTTAGCGCCAGGGTGCCAGCTGCAATATTTGGGATTGCTGTTGTCGTATTTGCCATCTTTGCCTACCGGCGCTACTTCGGTCGTGCTGGTGCATTAATCGCAGGTTTATTCTTCATGATCTCCCCTTATATCCTGTTTTACAGCCGTTACACACGCAATGAGATCTTCATCGTCTTCTGGGGTGAGGTAATGTTATGGATTTTCTTAAGATATTTGGAATGCGGCGAAAAGAAATATCTGATATTTCTAGCTGTTATCACCGCATTTCACTACACCGATAAAGCAACTGCCTACATCTTCACCGCTGAAGCACTAATCTTCCTGGCAGTCCTTTTCATATTCCAAATGCTCAAGCGCAAGTGGGAACGAGCTGATCTAAAGCTCTTCTTCCTAATAACGAGCCTTATGACCATGATAACAGGCGCATGTGGTTTCGTTTTTGCTTTGAGCCAACCCGCTGAAGCGCAGGATGCCTCACTTGCCGAGAGCGGAGAAGCCCTCATTACCGGGGTTTCATCCTCGCAGGTCACAATGATTATCTCACTAGCGGTGGCTGTTATCGCCGTCATTATCGCCGCTATAATGCTTATCCGCGGTGTTGGTCTCAAGCATATACGGGACTCGCGCAGCTTTGACCTGCTCGCACTGCAGATAAGCCTGATTCTCCCACTACTGAGTGCCCTTCCTATGAAGATAGCAGGTTTCAATCCTTTGGATTACACCCAGGCAGGTATACTCCATGCAACGCTTTTCGTGGTACCGATGGCACTGTTGTCAATATTGATAGGTCTGTCATGGAATCGACGCGTATGGCTTCAATGCACTATCATCTTCTGGAGCATATTTACCATCTTTTACACCACCATATTTACTCAGGGAGACGGTTTTTTCGCCGGCATTATGGGAGCATTGGGATATTGGATGGCACAGCAAAGCGTCCAGCGCGGCAGTCAACCTTTGTATTATTATGCACTCGTGCAGGTACCGCTGTATGAGTTCCTTCCCGCTATCGGGACAATTGTGGCACTGATCATCGGTATTGTTAAAGGGCTCTTCATTAGCAAAGCCAATCATCCTTTTGAATCACCAGAACTTAAAATTATTTCCGAACATGATACAGAAAACATTCCGGAAATTCATGCAGAAAACACACCTGACCTTATTCAAATAGATACCACAAAGGAAGAAAACAAACTAAAAGAAACAATCCTGCCACAGAAAAGACGCTTCTTTTCTGACCCGCCAGATAACGTCGGTGAGTTACGACCGGTACCTACTTTACTCTTGCTGTTCTTCTGGTCTTTGATTAGTTTGATCGCCTTCAGTCTTGCCGGTGAACGTATGCCATGGCTGACGACGCATATTGCTATGCCCATGATTTTATGTTCCGCCTGGGGGGTGGGATATCTCCTAGAGACTACCCCATGGCATGAAATTGTTAAGAAAAAAGGCTTTCTCGTTTTCACTCTTGGCTTACTTTTAATTCTTGCCTTGAGCAGCATGTTTGGCTCCTTGCTTGGTATCAATCCCCCCTTCCACGGTAAGGAATTGGATCAACTCAGAGCAACCAGCACTTTCTTATTGGCTCTATTGGCATCGATCGGCAGCGCAGCCGGTTTATTGATTTTGTTAAAAGATTGGTCATTCCGCAGTTTCTGGCGCTTGCTTCTCCTGTCCGGTTTTCTTATTCTGGGTGTGATCACCTTCCGTACTTCTTTCCGTGCCAGCTATATCCTTTACGATACCGCCCAAGAATTCCTTGTCTATGCGCATGCTTCGCGCGACCCCAAAGACATCCTTGAGCAAATCGAGGAGATATCTTCACGCCTAACGGGTGGTAAAGATATCGTTGTTGCCTATGATAATGATTGCCTGTATCCTTACTGGTGGTATTTCCGTGACTATCCCAATCGCCGTTGGTATAACGATACACCCACCAAAGACCTGCGTAATGCACCCATTATCCTGGTCGGGAACGACAATTTCGCCAAGATTGAGCCTGTGGTCTCGAAGAACTATTACCGCTTTGACTACAAACGCATGTGGTGGCCGATGGAAGATTACAGCAATCTAACCTTCCAGCGCATCTTCGATGCAATCAAAGATCCCAATATGCGCACAGCGCTTTGGAATATCTGGTTCAACCGCGATTACACACTTTATGCCCAGGTTACAGGAAGGACCAACCTAACCCTTGCTGATTGGTCACCAGTTGATACAATGCGCATGTATATCCGCAAAGATATTGCTGCCCAAATCTGGGAATATGGCTTGGCTCCTATACCCGAAGAACCCGAGGTTGATCCTTACGAAGCAGGAACTATTAGTTTAGATGCCGACATAGTGATCACCTCCGCAGATGGTTTAGCTTTCTCTGCGCCGCGTGGGATTGCCATCGCCCCAGACGGAAGTCTCTACATAGCCGATTCCCGCAATCACCGCATCGTCCACCTAAATGAGAACGGCGAGTTGCTACACAAATGGGGAACCTATGCTGACATTCTTTCAGGTGACGCACCCGAAGGAACTTTTAATGAACCTTGGGGTATCGCGGTCAGCCCGGATGGCAATGTCTTTGTCGCAGATACCTGGAATCATCGCATCCAGAAATTCACTGCTGATGGACAGTTCATCACGATGTGGAATGAGTTTGGCGATACCCAAGCACCTGATTCGTTCTGGGGTCCACGCGGTATTGCGGTCGACTTCATGGGACGTGTTTACGTCACCGACACCGGCAAACAGCGCGTTGTGATCTTTGATAGCAATGGCAAGTACATCACTCATTTCGGCGGACTTGGTTTGCTGCCTGGTCAATTTGACGAACCGGTAGGCATCGCGGTTGACAATATAGGTCATGTCTATATTGCAGACACATGGAACAACCGCATCCAGATCATGGCACCAGACCCCGACTACATGAACTACACCAACATACTTTCATGGGAAATCGATGCGTGGAACAGCCAAACTTTGGATAATAAACCTTTCCTGGCAATCAACAGCACCGGGCAGATATTCATCAGCGACCCTGACACCGGACGCATACTCCAATTCGACACCCAGGGCAACTTCGTCAATATTTGGGGCGGCTTCGATAACGCTATCGTAATTGGAATCTCAAGCGGTCTGGCTGTGGATGCACAGGATCACGTATGGGTAAGCGATGCCTCAAATAACAGCCTGCTACGTTTCACGATCCCTACAACAGGATCTTCCGCTAAAGATGCTTTATTAACGAACTTTTCCTCTGGTGGTAACTGAAAGTAATTTCTACATCCATGCATGGTTTATAAGTTGCGCCTGAGGCGCAGCTTATTTCATCTTTAAATAAAAAGCACCCCATTTGTAGTTGGGGTGCTAAATTTACTGAGTTTAATAATATTTTATTTTTTCGCAGTTGCTTTTTCTACAACCGCTGAAAAAGCTTGCGGATCACGCACGGCAATATCAGCCAAAATCTTGCGATTCAAATTGATATCAGCATTCTTCATCGCAAAGATCAATTTGCTATAGCTAATGCCATTTTGACGTGCTGCCGCATTGATACGTGTGATCCACAGCTTTCGCAAATCACGTTTACGGTTGCGGCGGTCGCGGTAAGCATACCACTGACTCTTTAGATAAGCTTCGTTTGCACGCCGAAACAGGTTATTTCGTGTTCCTGCGTAGCCTTCATTGTGCTTAAGCAACCTTTTGTGCCGCCTTCGGCGGTAAGGTCCACTTTTTACTCTTGCCATTTCTCACTCCTCTGCGAACCCCTGGGCGTCAGATTTCTCATCCAGTTGTTTACACCCAGTAGTCGCAATCAAAAAAACAATAAATCGATATTGAAGGGTTAACTATTCTTGCTCATATAAGGTGCCAAACGTTTAATATGCTTGCGAAGACCCTTCGCCTTAACTGGTATCATCTCACCAAGCAAATACTTCGTCCGCTGGGACGTGTTGCGGCGCAAGTGGCCTTTGCCAATCTTGGTGCGCACAATCTTGCCCGACCCAGTCATGCGAAAGCGTTTGGAGGTCGCTTTATGAGTCTTCATCTTGTACTTGCCTTTTCTCTGTTTGCGAGCCACGATCAAACTCCTCTCATGAAAATCCTACGGCTGTATAGTCTTGCCTCAGCCGTAGGCCATAAACCTACTAAATTATTATCAACTGCTGAAGGCTTGTAAGCCTACTTCTTCGGTACCAGCATCATGAACATTGAGCGTCCTTCCATGTTGGGGGCTTGTTCAATATCGCCGACATCTGAGAGCTCTTCAGCAATCTCCCGAAGATCTTCGAGGGCCAGTTCAGGATAAGTGATCTCGCGACCACGAAAACGGATCGTAACCCTCACCTTCTTGCCCGACTCCAACCATCTATGTGCATCACGAACTTTAAAACCTCTGTGATGCTCATTCGTCTTTGGTCGCAGACGGATTTCCTTCATCTCAACTTTCGTTTGAGCTTTTCGAGCTTCGCGTTCCTTTTTCTCTTTTTCGTAACGGAACTTACCAAAGTTCATAATTCGGCAAACTGGTGGATCAGCGTTTGGAGCAATTTCAACCAGATCGAAGCCAGCATCTTCAGCTCTTTGCAAGGCATCTGCGCGGGATACAATACCCACATTTTCACCCGTCTCATCTACCAGACGAATTTTTTGCGCCCTGATTCCTTCATTTACTCTGTACCTATTTTTACTACTTATTGTCTTCTCCTCTGTTCGCTTTTCTTCTCCATCGTTGAACACGAACCATTCTGCTTCCAGAATGCATATTATAATACCATAACCATGCCGAAACCGTCAACGAACCTGATGATATATTTCAGCGATTTCGGCATGTATCTCTCAATTCCTACGCAACTTTTTGTGCTATTTCTTCCTTCGCTAATGCGATAAAATCCTCCACAGGCATCGCACCGGGGTTCTCTCCACTGCGCTTTCGCAGCGCAACCTGCCCGTCTTCCACCTCGCGGTCACCGATCACCAGCATATATGGAATCTTCTGCTTCTGCGCATCGCGGATCTTTGCATTCATGCGTTCTTTACGATCATCCACCTTAACCCTGATGCCCGCTTCTTTCAGTTTGGCAGCCACTGAATCAGCATATTCAAGATGGCGGTCTGCGATTGGGATGACCAAAGCCTGAACCGGTGCTAACCAAACCGGGAATGCACCTCCATAATGTTCGATGAGTATACCGAAGAAACGCTCAACGCTGCCCATCAAAGCGCGGTGGATCATATAAGGCCTATGCAGCTTTCCATCCTCGCCAACATAATTCATATCGAAGCGCTCCGGCAAGTTGAAATCAAACTGGATCGTTGAAAGCTGCCATTCACGCCCCAAAGCATCGCTGATTTTGAGGTCAATCTTCGGCCCATAGAAAGCGCCACCACCCTCATCTATCTCATAAGGCAGTTTGGCGCGCTTTAAAGCCGCCTCTAAGGCATCCTCAGCATCACGCCAACGCTCTGGCTCACCAACTGATTTTTCAGGCATCGTACTTAAGAAAGCCCTGAACTTCTTGAACCCAAACGCCCTCAGGAAATGCAAGCTAAAATCAAGTACAAAATCGATCTCTTCAGGCATTTGATCCGGTCTGCAGAAATGGTGCGCATCATCCTGCGTGAACCCACGCACACGCATCAACCCATGCAGTACACCACTGCGTTCATAGCGATAGACCGTACCCATTTCAGCATAGCGTATCGGCAAATCGCGGTATGAGCGTAGCCTACTCTTGTATATATGCACATGGAAAGGGCAATTCATAGGCTTGAGATAATAGGCTTGCCCATCAATTTCTATCGGAGAATACATATTCTCCTTGTAAAAGTCCAGGTGACCGCTCGTCTCCCACAGGGAAGCCTTGCCAATATGCGGTGTGTAAACAAATTCATATCCCGCTTTATCATGCTCATCCCCCCAATAGCGCTCAGCCAGATAGCGGATACGTGCACCATTAGGATGCCAGAGGATCAACCCCGTACCGATCTCATCATTTGAACTGTACAGGTCCAGCTCCCTTCCTAGCCTTCGATGATCGCGCTTTTTTGCCTCTTCGAGCTTCCAGAGATAGTCCTTCAGCTCTTGCGGGGTTTCCCAAGCCGTGCCGTAGATACGTTGCAGCATGGTATTATGCTCATCGCCGCGCCAATAAGCTCCCGCAATATTCATCAGTTTTATTGCCTTGGGATTGATCACGCTCGTATTATCCACATGCGGTCCGCGGCAGAGATCAATGAAATTCCCAGAGCGGTAGATGGATATAATAACTTTTTCGCCTATCGGGTTGCCATACTCGTCTTGATTGCCCTCTTCCAGGCCATCAATCAACTCAAGCTTATATGGCTGGTCTGCAAAGAGTTTACGCGCCTCTTCAGCGCTGACCTCTTTGCGCTCAAAAGTCAGCTTACTGGCAATGATCTTCCTCATTCGCGCTTGAATCTCTTTCAGGTCTTCTGGCGTGAGCGGGCGCGGTAGTTCGAAATCATAGTAGAAACCATTTTCGATCGGCGGCCCGATGGCAACCTTCCCTTCAGGAAATTTCTCCAATACTGCTTCTGCCATAACGTGGGCTGTTGAGTGGCGAATCTTATATAGTTGTGATTCCTCGTAATTGCTATTCTGCTCTTTAGACATACCAACCTCCATTTTCATACACTATCCTTCATTAATACAAAAAACCTCGCCCACTGGGGCGAGAGTTCTCTCACGCGGTTCCACCCAGATTGACGCTGCTTGTCAGGCACGGTCATCTCGAATTGCCGATAACGAGGCTGCCGTTCACCATACTTAGGGTTGTTCCCTGTTCAGGTTTCCGCTCGCGGGTGGTTTCAGGCTGATCCAAACCTGAGAAGACTTTCAGTTATCGGTCTTCCCTCTCTGTTGGCAGGATATCAGCTTACTTTTCCCGTGTCACTGCGTGTACTTATAAATTGTACCTTTATAATAATAATCCGTTTTTGGAAAACTTGCAAGTAGGACAAACTGACAGTTTGCCTGCATACGCTTCGCCCAACACCCATGCGTTGGGGACACGACTGATACACATAAAGTTTCTGCTGGCATCCATCGCTGAGGTTCATATCGCGTTGTTCTTGTGTTATAAATATTCAAAGACCACATTTCAATCCGTATTCGGATAAACAAAAGGATTTCAAGCTTATTATGGATAAAAGCAGATCAAGTTTATTACAAATCATCCTCTTAATAGTTATAGCCACTGCCCTGGTAGCTTCTATCGTATACCTGGTTGTTTACCTCAAAAACGAGATCAACAACACGCTCTCCCCCATCCAGCAAACCAATAACGCGATCAGCACACAGATCGCCAGCCTGCTCCACCCCACCCCAACGGTCATCCCCGACCCGGTCACGATTATCCGCCAGGTGCAATCCCTGGCAAGGCTTGAAACCATCCAGTACACGGTCGAGAAGGTCATTACCGCCGAGATCAACCAGGGCGTGTTCGGCCCCCTGTTTGGCGATAAGCTGCTGTTTGTTGCGCACGGCATGGTCATCGCTGGGATTGACATGAATAAGATCGAGACCCAGGATCTGTGGCTGGAAGATGGCATTTTGAACGTTCGCCTGCCTGAGGCGGAGGTCTTCGTGGCAACACTGGATAACGACCAATCCTATGTCTATGACCGCACCACCGGCGTGTTTACCAAAGGCGACCCGCAACTCGAGACAGCCGCCCGTCAGGCTGCAGAGCAGGAAATCCTCAATGCCGCCGAAACAGATGGCATCCTTGATCTCGCAAGGCAGAACGCCGAGGTTTATCTAGAGCGGTTGTTTAACTCGCTTGGTTACCTGCAGGTGGAGTTCGTCAAACCATAATTGATGTAAAGACATCATTTATAGAGGCACGCCCGAAGATGCGTTCTCCAGTTCTATTTCTATAACAAAGAGAAAGGGCAGCCCCCAGTACCCGCCCATACGCTAACCGCCTTAAGCTATACCTTGGCGGGCGAACAAAATAACATAGTTATTCTCTTAACTACAAATGCCTCTCAGTTGATGAGAGAGGCATTTGAGAGAAAAGGAGAATATTTTGGTTCTAAAATTCAGGCCCTCCAGCCTGGATTTTACATAAAGAATCAGAGGATGTTCGAAATCACAAATGCTCCCACCAAGTAACAGATGATACCCAAAAACAGATACAAATAGGTCTTTTTAGGTGAGCCTTTGAACTCGCCATAAACCAGTCCCCACATCTGCGTCCATAAGCCAGCAGTGATCCCTAAAGGCCAAGAGACAACTGAGCTAAGGTTGCGGGTTGCGAAGGTGTGGATGATATTGCCCCCGTAATGTGCTAAACCTGAAAGCAAACCAAATTTGTGAATCTTGAATCCGTTTTCCCAGAATACGGACCATTGTTTACGTATGGTCAGAGTGGTTCCGCAAATGAGCAAAGCACTAACGAAAGCCCCGCTGCACAGGACCGCCATGAAGGGCATGACAGCCATACCATTGGGCTGGGTAATGGACTTCAATCCATACGACAAACCAGTGGAATATGCCGGGACGAAAGCGGCTCCGATAACAACCATGATGATCGCATTTCTGATCACTTTAGGGTCACGCGAGAGCCCTGTGTCAACCTGAGCTTCTTCCTGGGCCTTATTGCGAACACTACCAGCTTTCATAGTGAAGTAAATCGCAGCCATCAAGAAAGCCGCTGCGATGGCAACACGCCAAACAGTGAGACTTTCTGGAACACCACCTACTAAACCCGAAAGAAGAGTTCCCCCAATTAGGTTAATGGAAGCCGATAAGGGTTGTGAGAGCGAGAGCCCAATCACCTTTATAACACGCAATGATAACTGCATCCCTGCCACGTATAACGTGCCACAAATGAAGGTGACGATCAAGCGGCTTGGGTCAACGCTCCATACATCACGCATATTCCCGACAAGCGCGGATCCATCCAGGAGGAATCCTACCCCCCAGACAAGAACCATGGAAGTAACAAATAATGTTATGTAAAAAGCTTCAAGCGGATATTTACCAAGGTATTTAAGGCTGATAAACCAAGTTCCCCACATAGAAGCGGCAACAAGGCCCATAATAACGGCGAGGCCAGTTGGGATGATTGGATCATAATTCATAACTACCTCTTAAGATTTCATATCATAATGTTTATTTGCATATTCAAATATCTCCATGAAGCCTGGAATTTCCCTGCTCGTGAGAAACCAATACCCCTGCAGCATCAAAATAGCACGCAGAACAGGGATGATCAACATCACAGGACCAAGAAGGGCAATGCCCAAGATCATGAGGAGAGTACTGACTACGGCAAATAGCAACGAGGGAAATGGCTTATTAAAAGCCAGGAGCATAGCCTGTTTGAGTACCTGAAATACAGACTGTTTGGGATTGTCAACAAGAATGGGGTAGATGTACCCGGAAGAAAGCCACCATAGGACAAGACCATAAATTGAAATGATCGAGACTGCCCGTAAAGCCCAGGTATCCTGCGCCACCCAGAAATAAATGGAAACAGCAATTACTGCAAAGATGAACCACTTGACAATAGACAGCGACAGTGCTTTCCAGAAATATCGTTTGAACCCAATCTTCATTTCCTTGAGAGCATTAACTTCAGA
>Ga0164311_10001293_pt1 | contig 12101 bp, 12 predicted proteins | sample GuaBasSedimGuay2_FD_121796 | JGI IMG/M metagenome (GOLD analysis project Ga0164311, IMG submission 121796) | Subseafloor sediment microbial communities from Guaymas Basin, Gulf of California, Mexico - Guay2, Core 4569-9, 9-12 cm | ecosystem: Environmental > Aquatic > Marine > Hydrothermal vents...
GTAGATATTATCCTCGCGTATTGCTTCAAGAACTCTGCCTTCAAATCCTTAAACTTAGACCCTTCTCGGAGTAGAATAGAATTTTCCCGTCTTCTTCCATGAATACAAGATATCCATCATCCGTAGAATGGATTTGTTTTACAACGCATGGAGACAGTATTTTCTCCGTATTCCCTATTACAGCAAAATCCTTCTTGAGCGGAGCTAAAAAGTACAATTTAAATCCTAAACCGGTAAAACTATGGCAAACAGTGGGACTACTCCACCTCTATTAATTTTCATAAAGCTTATAGGCTCTACGCGTACGGACTTCGAATCGACGTACATGTAGGTCGAATAATTTCCGGCTGACACGGGCATTACTAGGAGATACTAACCGTTTCCTAAATCTAGAGCTCCACTTATCAAAGGCAGGCTGGTATAGGAATTGAGATTATTAGTTATTATGGGGTAAGCCCACGGAGCTCTAGCCAGTTCACTTTCAACCTCTAGCTCTTCTGAAGGATAAGGAGGATTCTCCTCAGGAGGTTCTATGTAAGGTTCTCCTCCAGCTATTTTGGGAGGATAGTGTAGTATTGCGTGTAGGTATATAGGGTCTTCTATCCCCACTTGGTAAATTAGATACTTTCTGGCTTTATGAAATCGTATTTTGCAGGTTAAAGGAGGATCTCCATAGTCGTCTATAGGCAGAGAAGACCAGAAGAGAACAGCAGATCCCTTCTCGAGATCTTCCACAGCTATATGTACTTTGACTCCTGAACTACCCCTGATCGTTAAGATTCTATTTTGCTGTTTTTTGCCCTCTTGAAACAACAATGTTTTCTCTTTGCCGAGGTAAAAGGCTATTTCCGCGATTTCAGTATTTAAGTAGTTAAGCTTTATCTCATCTTTTAACAGTGATATTTCGAATTTTTCATGGTTATTAAATAGTGAAGCATGCGAATATTTTTCACTATCCTAGTTATGGCACCTAGTTGTCACTAAAAGTTGTTATTGATGGAGAAGATTATAATTATCTTAAGGTAATATAGGCAGTAATTGCTGGCGAAGGAAATATTTTTATAAAAAACCGGAGTTATTCACTGGGATAAAAATGTACCAACGTATTGTAGAAGAAAAAATTTCGCTTCTAAAAAAGAAAAAAGAGGAACTGATTGAAAACATCAAGAATGGTGAAGAAACGTTTATCGTAAATGATAAACTAGTTCATCAAACAGAGAAAATACTCATAGCTATAGCGCAGGTTTTCTCGTCTATCTGCACAATATTAGCTATAAATCGCTTAGGCAGAATTCCCAAACATAGTTTTGAAAGTTTAGAATTACTCATTAAAGGCGGTTATATAAGTGCTAAATCTGGGAGTAGCCTATATAGGTTATTCAGATTTTTGAACTTTTACTATGATTTCGCCTCTCTTAAAGAGGAAGACATATACAGGATATCCGTAGATGCCATTTCTCTAATTGAGAAATTTTCTAAAGAAGTAGAGAAAATAGTAAAAGCTTAGAGTAGAGCCTTCTCGCTTTTCTTATCGAAAAAGTGCATCTTCGCCAAGTTGAGAGCTACTTTAATTCTAGACCCTATCTCCGCTTTATATGCTCCCGGTATCTTAACCAGTAAGGTCGTATCTCCTAGCTTCAAGTGGAGAATAGTATCGCTGCCTAAAGGCTCTATGAAATCAACGACACCTTCTAAGATCGCGGGCACTACACCGGGAGGTAATCCTCGATCTAGCACGTGAATATCCTCAGGCCTTATACCTACTAGGACATCTCCGAAATTTCTCGAATAAAATGGGGCATTCTCCGGGATTTCTATCTTAAATCCTGAAGCCTCTAATACGCCTCCTTCCACTCTCGCTTCGAAGAAATTCATTCTAGGACTGCCTATAAAACCTGCAACAAAAACGTTTGCAGGTTTAGCGTATACCTCCTCTGGTGTGCCTACTTGCATGAGTTTGCCTTCATTCATAACGGCTATTCTATCAGCCATTACCATAGCCTCGACCTGGTCGTGGGTCACGTATATCGTCGTGACCTTTAGCTTCCTCTGCAGTTTTTTGAGCTCGCTCCTCATCAATACCCTGAGAAGCGCGTCAAGATTGCTGAGCGGCTCATCCATGAGCAGGACATCGGGCTCGACCACTATAGCCCTAGCTACGGCTACTCTCTGTTTCTGTCCTCCGGAGAGTTGGTGTGGATACCTGTCCAATAGCTCTTCAATGCGTAGTAACTCAGCGGCCCATTCAACCTTCTTTTTAATTTCGTCATCTGGCATTTTCTTTATCTTCATAGGGAAAGCTATGTTATCGTATACGGTCATGTGGGGCCAGACGGCGTAGCTTTGGAATACCATGCTTATATTTCTCTCTCTAGGGGGGAGGTAGGTTACGTCTCTATCTCCAAAATATACCCTGCCTTTATCCGGTCTTTCTAAGCCGGAGATGAGTCTTAGAGTCGTCGTCTTGCCACAGCCACTCGGTCCTAGGAGAACTATGAATTCTCCATCTTTTATCGTTAAGTTTATGTGGTCTACGGCTGTTACTTTGCCGAACCTCTTGACCAGGTTTTCCAATCTAACTTCTACCATTTCAGATTCACCTTATAGTTATACCCCATACCTGTACCAGGTATTTCCTCGCCATAAGCACGAATAACATAGCGGGTAATACCATTATAAAGCCTGCGGCGAATTTTAGAGGATCCGGGGCCGCTAAAGCCGAGACGAGGATATCCGCTGGTAAAGTTCTATTAACAAGCGTTAAAACGCTTGCTATAAATACTTCGTTCCAACTCATTATAAACACGAATATCGCCGCAGCGCTCAAGCCTGGCAAGGCTAGGGGCATCGTTATCTTGAGGAAGGACTCGGCTCTAGTAAGGCCGAAGACTTGTCCAGCCTCTTCAAAATCGACGGGTATCCCGGCGAATATGCTAGATGTTATAAGTACTACGAAGGGCAACGCCATAGCTGTATGAGCTAGCGCTACTCCGAGCAGAGTATCGGCTAGCCCTAGTCTAAGGTAGATAACGACGAGGGGGATCGCCAGTACTAACATTGGGAACATTCTAAGCCCAATTATGAAGAGTTTGAAAGAGTCTTTTCCTCGAAATACGTAGCGGGCTAAACTATAGCCCGCTGGGAGTCCTAAGAGAAAACTTAGGACTATCGTCATGGCGGCTACTAGTATGCTGTTTAGGATAGACCTCCAAGCTCCTAGCACGAAGAGTAGGGTATTTACGTTATCTAGGGTGAATTGAGTTGGGAATGGCTTCTCTATATTGTAGTAGTCCTGGGGGACCGCGAAAGCCGAGACTATGATCAAGAGTAGGGGTACTAGTATCCAAGATGAAATAAGAGTAGCCGCGAAGTATATGAGTATCATCTTGAGGGCTTCCCTCTGGCGCACGGTCTCACTCCTCCAGGTATTTAGGCTTGAAGAGTTTTAGGTATACAGCTCCTAAGAACAGTGAGATAAACGCTATGATTAAAGCATAAGCTGCGGCTACGTTCGGGTTTTTCAGCTCGACTTGCCAGTAGTAGGCTTCACCAGCTAGAACTGGTATATCCCTGCCGGCGAGTACCCAGACTACGGCGAAAACTTGCATTGCGAATAGAGTTCTCACTATAAGGGCGGTTTGAATACTCGGCTTCAACATGGGAATTATTATATATCTGAGTTTTTCAAAGGTGCCAGCTCCGAATACGTCGGCCGCTTCTAGGTAGTCTCTGCCTATTATCTGGAGTCCGGCGAAGATTATGACGAAGACTATAGCTGTGGCTCTCCAAATCTCCGTTACGACTATAGCTAGTAACTCCATATTCCTGTACTGGTAGCCGAAGAAGTGTAAAGGCTCGCTTATCAACCCCAAGTTTAACAATATTCTGTTGAGGTAGCCGCTCCCCGTTAGCATGTTATACCATATGAGCGAGGCCGCTACATCGCTTATGGTTAGAGGGATAAGGAATATATAGAGGACGGCTCCGCTTCCTTTAAATCTCGACATTAATAGAAGGCTTACGGATAAAGCTAGAGTTACCTGTATCGGTATTATTATCCCAGCTAATAGGAACGTGTACTTAAGCGCGTTCCAGAAATGGAAATCCTCCGCTAATTCGAAAAAGTTATAAAGGCCTAATGCCCCGGTACCAGGATCTGTAAAAGCGAGTCTAAAAGTTTCGAATATGGGATAGCCGATAAACATGAGCATAAAAAGAGCGGTCGGGGCTAGGAGGAGATATGGGGTTAAAGAATGAAAAAATAGGGATTTTTCCTTCCCCAAGGTCCTACACCAGTTTACGCATCTGGTGGAGGTAGTGGAGCTCCTACTTCTTCGAAGAGTTTCATTAATTTAGGTCCTAGCTCGTTGATAACGGTCTCGATGTCTTCTCCCTGGAGTACTATTCTTTCGAAGGCATTTCTATAAGTTCCAGTGAATTCTCCGCCTTTAGGACCTAGGCTCGGTATCATAGCGAGCAAGGCGTCGCCAGCGCTTATCTGCGCGTTTACACCCTGAGCCATCACTTTGAGAGGTCCGCTCGGTATAGCGCCTACAGCTTCGTTGACGCTCGGGAAAAAGCCTACGTTTTCTAAAACTTCAACCTGTACCTCCGGTCTGGTCAAGTACTCGATTAAAGCCCAGGCCTCCTGCTTCGCTGGAGCATCCTTGGGTATAGCTAGTCCGGCGACTACTAGTATAAAGCCTCTGCCTTTAGGACCAGCCGGTACTGGTACTACGACGAAGTCCTCGGTTTTTTGAACTACAGCGTCTTTAATTCTAGCGGTATGGTCCCAGGCTAGCCAAACCTCTTCCTTTAACAGTGGCTCAGCCATCGCGTCCCAAGTGGTGCTGGCCGGGTTTACGTAGTTCCATAGTTCTTTTAGGTATTCCCACATCTTCACAGCGTCAGGGCTATTGAAGTTCTTTACCTGTGCTCCGGTGAAGCTCGGGTATAGATAGCCATGTAGGAATCTATGCCATAGTCCTTTAGGTCCTACAGGGAAGCCTAGCTTTTTCTCGCCAGTCTTCTCATAGATGTTCTTAGCCCAGGCCAGGAGAGCGTCGTAGGTCCATTTGCTCGTGCCTTTGACAACATCGTCCTCAGTCAGTCCGGGAGGTAGGTATTCGAAAGCCTTCCTATTAACTACGAAGACATAGGTGGCGGTCATCCAAGGTACGTAGGCTTTAATTCCGTGAATCTTGCTATACTTCTCCAGTACTGGCGGGAAAGTCCTGTCGGGTAGTTCTCCGAATTGAGTTAAATCTTCGAGCCATCCTTTGCTAGCGAAGAGGTCGAGTCCTCCGTGTAGTTCTCCGATAAGGCTAATAGTGACTTTGCCCGCCGCCATTTCAGCTTCTAGTCTAGAGGCTAAGTCGGCGTAGCTAATAGGTACGAACTGTGCTTTAATTCCCTTCTCCTCTGCAAATGCTGGTAGTAGGGTACCTTCTACAAAAGCTCGCTCAGCGCTTGGGTTCAGCTGGGTTGAGGTCCATACGATCTCCTTAGGGGCGGGAGGTTTAAGCAGGAAATAGGCGGCTACTGCCACGATGAGAATTACCACTACAGCTATTACGAAAATTGTTTTAGAAATTCCCCTTAGGTTCATATCATGCACCGTTATATACTCTGAAATAAGTATTAATAAATATTACTACGATATTTTAAATAATATGGATAGAGGTGTCTCTTTGGAGTCTTTACAGAGATTGTTTAGAGCATTAGATCTTACCGGGTTCGATGCCAAGGTTTACGCCACATTACTAGCTTACGGTCCGCTCTCGCCTACCCAGCTTGCTGAGAGGTTAGAAACTCATAGACCTCAAGTACATGCTACGCTTCGCAGGCTTTTAGCTAAGGGTTTAGTAGAGAGTAGCCGTGGCAAGCCAGCGCTCTATAGAGCTGTACCTCCGAATATTCTCTTATCGATTTTCAAGAAGGAGATGAGCGATGTTGAGGAGTCTGTGAAGAACTTTTTCAAGAATCTTAAAGTACGCGTTCAGCCAGTACGGCACGGAGTATGGTTTTTTAAAAGTAGTAGGGGGCTTATGGAGAGATTCAAATGGGCTGTCGAAAACGCGCGGGTGGATTTAGCTGTCTGTGGAGATGCTAGTTTTATCTCGAAACTTAAAGGCTTATTGTTGAAAGCCCAAGAAAGAGGTGTCACGGTATACGTTATAGTTTACGAAGTTCCAGGGATAAGTTTTAGTGAGGAAGATGTAAAAGGCTTCCGGAAAGTGAAGAGAGCTGTTTCAGGCGATTTAATGGTAGTAGCGGATTCAAAAGTAGCGGTGTTGGCGCAGAGGAGGACTGGAGCTAAAAGCATGCCCGGATATGGACTCGTAGTCGAGGAACCAGTTTTAATCGATTACTTACTGCACGATTATTATAACAGGTGGCTCCGCAGTAAGACTATAACCGATGAAACACCGAAACTACCAGTACGTTTTACAATTTTCCGGTTAGCCATTGTCGAGACTAAAAGATTGCTGAATTCAGGAGTTAAGCTTTGGGGAGTTTTTACAGGTAGAAAGGTTGGTGGTAAGAAAGCCGTGGTAGAAGGTAAAATTGTTAAAGCTTTCACGGACCCCGAGACCGGCGTTGCGCGTTTCGTTGTAAATATTAATGGGGAAACTGTAACTATGGGTGGTCCAGACGCCATAATTGAGGATTACGCTGTAGAGGAGGTATTGCTTAAAGGTGGGGAAGGTGTTTAAGTATACTCGGGTACTTCAATTCAATTTTGAAGATGAAGAAGGCTTTGGAGTCGACAAGATTAGAGGTAGGGATATAGTCGAGCTAGCTGAAAAAATAGGGGCTAATACTATAGCGTTTTTCGCTAGAGACGCGTGGGGCCGCGCCTTCTACAACAGCCGTATTATGAGGAAAATAGAGAAACTGGGGAAGAGAGATTTGCTCAAAGAGCTCGTGGAGGAGGCTTCGAAGAGGGGGATAGCAGTTATACCGATGGTAGGTCATACTACGAACCCCGAGCTCTATTCTAAACACCCAGAATGGGCTCAGCGCAGACCTGATGGCTCTCTAATAACTATGGATACCGACCCAGCTAAGGCTCCTAGGAATAAGCCTACGTGGCCTCTACTCTGCCTAAATTCGCCTTTTCTCGATTTCGTAAAGAATGAAGCTGGAGAAGTATTAGACTACGGCGTTCAAGGAGTTTTCCTAGATAGTTTCAGGTATATGCCCGACGAGGATAGAGCTTGCTTCTGTTCATACTGTAAAGAAGCATTTTTAAAAGAGAAAGGAGATGCTCTCTCAGTTACGAGGGATAGGAATAGCCGTAAGTATAAGGAAATTTTCGAATGGAGACTCATGGTAAACGTTAAGGCAATAGCGAAGCTTTCGGAATACGTTAAGAAAAGAGGTAAGATACTGGTTTACAACAACCATCCGTTAGGGTGGCGGGGCAGAGCTAATAGTATAGCCGAGCTAGCTAAGGAACATGTTGACGTGTTTTTCGCCGAGTGTAGTGAAACTGATTACCAGCCGCCCGGTTTTATAGCGGAAATGGTTAAGCTGACTAGAGCTTTAACTGGTAAGCCCGTGTGGGCTAGCAGAAATAGTTTTCACATGGCTTTAACCTCATCTCAGACGACGGAAATCGCTATCAGACAAGGTTTGAGAGAGGCGTTTGCAGGCGGCGGATGGCCGCTATTCCTCGTCTTCGCTAGTACCTTCCTCTCAGGTCTGGATTTAGAGCCTGTAAAGCAGGTGTTCGAAGAGGTTAAGGTGTTGGAGGAGTATATGCAAGATGCAAAGCCTCTCCCCTACGTGGCTGTAGTCTTCTCTAACAGGAGTAGAGATTGGTCAGATCTCCCGAGCAGCCACATAACCGACTCCTATAGGGGCTTTTACTACGCTTTGATGAGTAATGGCTACCCTGTGAACTATGTTTCAGACACCTGCTTGGATGAGGGAGGTTTTAAAGAGTATAAGGCGGTTGTACTAGCTAATGTTCAGTCAATTTCTAAAAGGGCCGTTAACAGATTAAAGGAATTCTCGGATAGAGGAGGAGGATTAATAGCGACATACGTTACAGGTATAATGGATGAACATGGGAAAAGACTGGAGGATACTCTATTGTCTGAGGTGTTGGATTTAAGCTTTAGAGGATTTTTAAAGAGCGAGTGGAGCTATTTGAAACTAGCTTCCGGCCATCCCATTTTAAGAGGGTTAGAGGATAAAATAGTTCTCTGGGGGGATTTCGATAGAGAGTTTACAGAGAGACGGACTCCGCCTCAACTAGGCTGGCACGTAATCGTCGAATCTAATGCTAGGCGTTTAGCATCCATCATCCTACCGGATAGAGATTTTGGAAATGAATACGAGAATGGCAGGAGCCCCCCGCCGCCAGTATTAAACGTTGAAACCCCGGGTATTTTAACCGGTAAAGGCTGGGTCTACTTCTCCGGTCAACCTGGACGGTTATATTGGAGAAACGGAATGCCTTTAGTGGAGAGATTGATTTTAAACGCGGTTGAGTGGATTGCTGGTCCTCCTCCCGTAAAGGTAGTTTCAGATGGATTCGTCGAATTAGAAGTTTACATCCGCGAGGGACAAATTTTACTACACCTTCTCAACCACACATATATCGGCAGAGTGATCGCTAGAGGCAATACAGCCATCAACGATTCATGGGCATCTACGGTAGAAAATGTTCATCCTCCGAGTAGAATAGTTCCCTTAAGTAATGTTAAAATCGTCCTTAGAGGTTACGATGTTTCTAGTGTTTACCTACCCCTTCAAGATAGCAAATTACAGTTCAGAGTAAAGAATGGAATAGTTGAAATCGAGCTTCCCAGGTTAGAGGAGTACGCGTTCTTAGTTGTGAATTTGAGGTGATTAAGTGTGGCGGATATTTTGGTTGTAATTCCGTCTTATAACTCGGCGGCTACAGTGGCTTACGTAGTGTCTACGGCTGCTCGCGGTTTAAAACAGTTCTTCCCTGAAGGAGAACATTTAATACTGGTATCCGACGGCGGCAGTGTTGACGGGACACTGGAAGTCGTCAAATCTCTCAGGGTAGAAGGTGTTAAGGTAAGCGCTGAGCACTATACAGGGCCTTCGGGCAAGGGTAGCGCTATTTTCTACGGTTTAGAAAAGGCTGCGGAGGCAGGGTTCGACGCCGTGATCATGTTAGATAGCGATTTAAGGAGCGTAGAGCCTTGGTGGATAAAACTGTTAGGCCGTACCGCTCAAGACTATGATTTAATAACTCCTTTGTATGCCCGTCATAAACACGATGGAACTATAACTAACTGTTTAGCGTATCCAATTGTAAGAGCAATCTATAGGGCTAGGGTAAGGCAGCCAATAGGTGGTGATTTCGGGATTGGAAGAAAACTAGCCTCTCTGCTTTTAGAAAGACGGGAAAATTTCGAGCCGAGCGTTCACGGCTTCGGCATAGATTTCTATATAACGAGTACGGCTTTAGCTGAAAATATGAGAGTAGCTCAAGCAGATTTGGGAACTAAACTTCACGAGGCTAAAGATCCCTCGGTTCATTTGCGTCGTATGTTTTTCGAAGTAGCAGAGACGGTAATCAAAACTACTCTTGAATACAAGGATTCGTGGTCTAGAATAGTTAAGAAAAAGGAGGTAGGTTTTCTGAGGTGGAAATACACTTGGAAGTGTCCTCAGCAGGTTGTCGTAGATGTAGATAAGGCTTGTGACAGATTCATTATGGAGATTGAGAAATGCTCAACTATGTTAGAGAGAGTTTTAGGAGATATGTTTAGCGATTTAGTTGGGGTTAAGGGGAGTATAAGAGCTAGAGAGCTAAGGGCATTCCCCGATGAGCTATGGGCTAGGGCTGTATACCTTCATATGGCTGCTTACCGGAAATTTGGGCGAGAAGTTCTAGAAGGACTATATGCTTTATGGCTGGGCAAGGTGGCCTCTCATATTCTCGACACCCTGACTGTTGACGATCACAGGGCTGAAAAGAGAGTAGAAGAATATGTACAGGCGTTTGAAAAAGAAAGAAGTTTTCTTGAAGAAATTCTTTAAGGTATTATTACGTGGGAGTTAAGAATCGGCTGGTAAACCATATTCGCTACCGTAGCTTTAAGGATAAAATCTAGAACTATCATCACGAAGGCTATTAATAGCAGGTTTTTCACGCTCTCCACGTCTATGGTCTTTTTCTTCTTAACGAAAATCTCGGTTAGAGAGTAGAGAGGACCGAGCTTAGTTTTCATAGTCTTCTTCATAATATAGTTGAATAGCAGATTATAAGCGAACCATGTTAGAGATACTCCTAGACAGACGTAGCCTATTACTCTAATTATAGCGTAGATAGGCCATGAGAATAGGGCGACTGTTAGAAAACTAGTTAGTCCCGGTTTAGCGTGTAATAGGAGAACTCCTACGTAGTAGTTCATATAGTTCAGTAAGTAGGCTCCGAGAAGTAACGCTGCAAACCCTAAGGTTAAGATACCGAGTAAAGAGAATACGAGGATTTCTATGATTTTAGGTACCATGAAGAGGCTGGGGTCCCCCTCAGGACCCTGTCCCGTTTCGATCCATTTGAACATTTCCTCTCTATATTTCTCTCCGTTCAGTATTATCTTAGACGCAGTTTCGGGCATATAGTAGCTGAAAATTATGATTACGAAAGTTAAGAGGAGAGCCCATGCTAGGATTAGAGCTACGGCTTTTTTAAATCGTTTAGTTATAACGGAGAATAAGTATTGTGGATATACGGCTATGGTACTGAGTAGGGGGAGGAATATAGGGTGTACGTGTGCTAACGCTATCCCGGCCAAGGTGAGGATGAGTGAGAAAGCGAGTACGGCGGTTATTCCTTTGGGCCATATTTTCCAAAGCTTTACTGCTGTGCTGATTAAGCTTAGCATAATATATTATCTACTGTTCGTGCTTAATAGTTTAGCGCCATAATTCTTTACAATGGGAAAGTTAATATATCTCGCCACGTATAGTGTATAGGTGCTTGCTTGTCTCAAAAAATTAAAGTTGGAAAAAATTTTGAGCTAGAAATTCCTAAAGTTTATGATGTTTTAAAAGAAAATGCAGAGAAAGAGATCGAGAATATTTTAGAGAATTATCCCAAAGCTTTGAAAATGTGGAATATATTGAAGAACGATCCTGAGGTAAATGCTTGCTGGGATATAGCTAATTATATTGCTGTTGCAAAGCTGCACTATAACGATCATGGAGATGTACACGCTAAAGTAGTTGCGGCTAACGCGCTTAAAATGTTACAAATACTCTTGGAGCACGGCATTCTCCCCGATGTTATGGAAGAGAAAGCCGGAGATGAGGATGATGCTCATTTAGTGGTTTTAGCCGGTGCATTACTCCATGATATTGGAAATCAGGTGCATAGAGAACATCACAATCTGCACGGGGTATACCTGGCTATACCGCTTTTAAATAGACTGCTGCCACAGATTTACGGCAATTCCGAGAAGATGTATGAAATACGCGGTCACATACTACACACTATTTACGCTCACGAGTCGGATACGAAGGATCTTACGAAAGAGGCAGCCTTAGTTGGTATAGCGGATGGAACCGATATGACTAAGGGGAGGGGTAGAGTTGCTTTTGACTCTGGGAATGTCAATATCCACACCGTATCTGCTTTGTCTATCGAACACGTAGAGATAATGGAGGGCACGGATAAACCTGTCAGAATTTTAATCGAGATGAATAATAGCGCTGGAGTATTTCAAGTTCAAGAGACTCTTGCCAAGAAGATAGCTGGAAGCCCCTTAGAGCCCTATATAGAGATTATCGCTCAAACAGAGCCTGAAGGAGCCCCTGATTCAAGAATTATACATAGGATAGTCATAAAGAAGGACCGTTTCGAAGCATTATAACCCCACCTTTTTTATAATAAGTTTAGGAATTTAATAGTAGATGATAGAACCGGTAATTAATTGGATTTTAAAAAACGGGGATCCTTGGACTCGATACAGCGTATTAACCCGTATTTTAGAAATCCCTGAGTCCTCTATCGAGGTTGAAGAAGAAAAAGACTCCATGTTTAAAGATCCTAGGATAATACGGTTATTCAATCTATTGGAGTCTATAGATTGGAGCGATCCTCCCTGGAC
>Ga0164311_10001294_pt1 | contig 12098 bp, 10 predicted proteins | sample GuaBasSedimGuay2_FD_121796 | JGI IMG/M metagenome (GOLD analysis project Ga0164311, IMG submission 121796) | Subseafloor sediment microbial communities from Guaymas Basin, Gulf of California, Mexico - Guay2, Core 4569-9, 9-12 cm | ecosystem: Environmental > Aquatic > Marine > Hydrothermal vents...
AATGGACACTGACGGCGACGGCTTAACCGACCTTGAAGAAATCGTTTGGTATATAGACCTGCACAACGAGACGCAGCTTCGGGAGATTTATCCTTATGAAAAGGATTTGAGCGTCGTCATCCAGAAGATAAAGGACCTGCGGGATATGTATCCATGGCGGCTGAACCCGCTTGACCCTGATGTTGACAATGACAGGCTGAACGACAGCGCCGAGATTTTGAACAAAACATCGCCGATAGACCCAGATACCGACCACGACGGGCTTCTCGACGGCGATGAGATTTTCATTTACGATACAAACCCAAGGAAATGGGATACCGACGACGACTGGCTTTCAGACCTTGAAGAGACAACGCCCGGCTTGGACGGTTTCATTACAAACCCCAATGACCCTGACACTGACGACGACGGCGTAGATGACGGCGAGGAGGTCTTCGCACTCGGCGCCGCCGCAATCCCGCCGAGCAAGCATGTGATGACGTTCGAGCAGTTCGTGAGCAGCGACGCCTACGCCTACGAATATGTCACGCTGCGAGCAAAAATCAAGAAAATTAACCCCCGCCCGACTCAGGGCAACCTCAACGAATACCGCATCGAGCTGGAAGACCCCGACGCCGCCGATGGCTCAGCAGCGATGCCCAACGACTCCAGCACTATTAGACACGCAATGCTTTATGTCGGCAACCGCTGGCACTACGATTACCAGCACGGCGGCATCTTCATCGATGATGTTTTCGGCTTAGCTCTCAAGGAGGGCGATATCATAATCATCGTCGGCATGGCACGCCGCCACGACGACTTCGAAAGCATGTATCGTTACATCACCATCAAAACTGGCTACAAAGACCCCTATACGAAAATAAGTGACGACGACGGCGGGATATACCTCGTGCTCGACCCGAGGGAAGCATATGAGCGCTGGATGCCATCAAGAGAGTATCTAAAAGTGCGTGCCGAGGTGAATCCCATAGCAGTCAAATGGACACCGCTACCTGCACAAGTGCCAACGCCGCCGCCTGCTGAAGCAGCAGCCTACGCCCCAGTTCATGTCGAGGAGACGCCGACACCTGGGAGTCTGGCCGAAGCTGAAAACGTCACGGTAAAGAGCTCCGAAGGCGGCAGGAAGACGCCACCCGGCTTCTTCACGTCCATCACCATCGCCACGCTCCTCATAATCTACGAGGTTTCAAAGAGGCGGAAGAACAGCAGGAAGAAGAAAAACAAGAAGAACGCAAAGAAAAAGGCTTGACCGGGCTTGACGACGTTGGTGTCGGTGTGAAGTGCCTCACGGCGCTTGCACGTGTATTAGCAGCGCCGCCACTACTCCAACCTGAAGTGCAGCGCCCGCTCGTGCGCGCGCACGATGTCGTACATCGTCAGGATGCCGATGAGCTTCCTGCGGTTGTCCTTATCCACAACTGGCAGCCGCCCGACGCCGCTCGTCGCCATTTTATGCATCGCATCCTCCAAAGACTCCTCGGGATGCGTCACCACGAGGTTCTTCGTAGCGACCTCCTCCACCATTTTTCTCATCCTCTCCTCTTCAGGCACCCTCTCCAAATCCTTCAGCGTCACCATGCCGACGAGGGCGCCGTCACGCACGACGGGATAGCCTATGTGTCCGGTGCTTCTGACTACGTTAAGTGCCTCTTCGATTGTTACATCCGCCGGGAGCGTCACGACATTCCTCGTGTATGCGTCTCTGACGTAAAGGTCTTCGAGAATGTCCACGCAAAACTCACGACGATGCGCCGGCGAGTCCCGCCTCGTCTCGTATTGTTTTGGATATATCGTCCACTTGCTCGTGAGCGTGTAAACGGTTATCGTTGCGAGTATCGCCGGTGCTAAGAGTGCGTAGCTGCCCGAAATCTCGCAGACTACAAATATGGCGGTGAGCGGGGTGTTTGCGGCACCGCCGAGGAGCGCCGCCGCGCCTATCAGCGCGAAAACCGCGGGCTGCGTTATGGTTTGAGGCATGAGGAGGTGCAACGCCTCGCCGAAGGCGCCGCCGAGCGCCGCGCCGATTGCTAACGACGGTATGAAGAGCCCACCGCTGCCGCCTGAGCCGAGCGTGAGTGCGGTGCTCACCATCTTTGCAAACGCTATTATGATAAGGACCGAAAAGACGACCTTGCCGTAGAATGCTAATTGTATAAAGCCGTAACCGCCGCCGAGAAGCCCGCTGGCGACTACAATGGCGTCCTCACGCCTGTGAAGCAGAAGGAACGGCGTCATAACGAGCAGGAAGAAGCAGCCATGCAGCAGCCCGCCTGCCGCCGGCTTCAGCTTGAGCGGCAGCCTTAATCGCCTAAAAATCTCCGTGAAAAGCTCCATAATTTTTGGAAAAAGAACAACCAACGGGGCGCAAATCACGCCGAGTAACACGAAGCACAGCAGCGATATGGGGCGAAGGGCGGCAGCTACATCGTATTCCGGCACGCCGTAAATCGGACCCCAGCCGAAGAAAAAACAAGAAACGACGTAAGCGGTGAGCGCCGAAACCACCGCTGGGGCGAGCGTCTCCAGCTCAGAATCCCTCTTATATAGCATCTCGACGCCGAAAAATGCACCGCCGAGCGGCGATTTAAAGACCGCTGCGATTCCTGCGGAGGCGCCGCACGCCACGAGCCGCCGCCGTGACTTCTCGTTGAGCCCTAAGGCTCTGCCGACGAGCGAGCCGACTGTCGCCCCAATGAACGCACTCGGGCCCTCACGCCCGGCGCTGCCGCCCGTCCCGATGGTGAACACCGAGGAAATCGCTCTTACGAGACCACTACTCCCACTGAGCACTCCCTTTTTATCATGAAACCCCTCTATAAACGCATCGGTCTCGTGAACCTCGGCATCCTCGCTCCGCAGCCACCCGAACTTCACAACGCCGCATATTAGCCCGCCTAACGCCGGTATCAACGCAAGCAATAAGATTCCCGGAAAACTTAACGGGTCCACGTGCAATATTTCAGGGAGATGAAAGATGTGCGGCTCATGCTCCGGCATCGGCGGCTGATAGCAGGCGACGCCGCCCAAAATCAATGCTGAAAATGCGACGAGCGTCATATAAAACACAATCACGCAAAGACTCACAGCGATGCCCAAGAAAATGGTGTATGCCGTCCATATCGCCCATACGCTGAGATATTCTTCCTCTTCCTTGAAAATCTTAAATATTTCCGCAAAAGTAACCATGATGCCGCCGCCCTCGGGCACGCCCCCGCTCTACTGGTTTAAGTGTAGAATATAAAAAGTTTGCGTCCGCAGCGGGGAGCCGCTGCACGCTTAAAGCTCAAACCCGCAGCCCGCTGAGCAGCGCAACAAAAATTGCCGCTGCTGTGATGTCGGCAGTTGCGCCCGGGTTTATCCTCGCTCGAAGAAGCTCCTCGTCGAACCGTTGCAGCTCTTCGTCGCTACATCCCGCAGCTAAGAGTAGTCTCGCCCGCTTTGAGACTCCTGTTGCAGCTGCTTCCCCAAACTTCATCGCGACGAACGTATCAGGCTCGGCGGAAAGCATCTCCAAATACGCACGCACGATCGCGGCGTTCAAGCCCGCCTGTATAGTTTTCTCTTTTATGATTTCAGCATACTTGAACGTTAGCTTGAAACCGCCTGTCAGCTCCCTCGAAATTGCGTCGTAACCCGCTGAAATCTTCAGAACGTCGTAAAGCGTCAGCTCTCTCCTTCTTATCTCGTCTTGGGAGCGCGGGTCGAGCACATCCAACCACCCGACGCTACGAACCTTGACCCTTGCCCTCGGGAACGCTTTATAAAGCTCGATGGCGTCCTCGACGGTCGTTCGCTGCATTATCTCCTCGCTTCTCGCTTTTAAGGAGCTAGCGTCAGAGCTTGCGCCCGCTGCTGCCGCCAGCGGGATTAAGAGCATGAACGAGCCGAAGTGCGTGTTCCCACCGCTCTGCCAGCGCATGCTCTCCTCGACTGCCGCCCTTATGAGTTTGCCAACTCGACATTTTCGGCGCTCTTGTGCCCAGCGGACGCCGTCTGCGGCTGCCGTCCTGAAAACAGGGTAAGCGGCGACCGCCGACGCTAAAAAATGCTCGTATTTCGTGTCTGCGAAGTCGTGGTGGCGGTCCACGTTGCCGGGCTTCGGCGACGCCGACACTTCCAAAAGCAAAGCGAGCGCCGCACATCTCGCCACGTAATCCTCGTCCATTATATTTAGTCCGCCGCCCTGGGAAATAAACTGACTACTGACATCCTTGGCTGCGAAGGTGCTTAACTATGACCTAAATCACTCAACAGTAACGCTCTTAGCGAGGTTTCTCGGCTTATCTATCTCGCAGCCTCTCTCCTTCGCTGCATAATACGCAAGAAGCTGCAACGCCACCGAGTTCGTGATCGCCGAGAATATTGGCTCGACATGCGACGTTCTTATCACAAAATCTACGTATTTCTCTATTTCCTCGTCATGCTCGTCGGCAACGGCAATTACAGGCGGCTTACGCGCCTTCACTTCTTTTATGTTGTTGAGCATAATATCATAGGTGCGGTCCGGCGCCACGACTGCAACGACCGGCGTCTCCTCAGTCAATAACGCAAAAGGACCGTGCTTCAACTCGCCGGCAGCGTAGCCCTCTGCGTGAATATAGGAAATCTCTTTGAGCTTGAGCGCACCCTCTAAAGCCACGGGAAAGCTTATGCCACGACCTATAAAAAACACGTTTTCGTAACTTGTGATACGCCCTGAAACTTCTTTTATCTCGTCTTCAGCATCCAAAACCCTCTGCACTGCCGTCGGGAGCCGTCGCAGCTCCTTAAGCATTTTCTGCCTCTCCGCAAGCTCAATGCTCGAAAAGTGCAACGCAAGCAGGTAAAGGGTTATTAATTGCGCAGTGAACGTCTTTGTGGCAGCGACGCAAATTTCGGGTCCGGCTCTCGTGTAAATAATCCTATCTGCGAGTCTCGTGACGCTGCTGCCGAGGACGTTCGTGATGGCGAGCGTTGCGCAACCCGCCGCTTTCGCTCTTTTCAGCGCAGAAAGCGTGTCTGCGGTCTCCCCGGACTGCGTTATCCCGACGACGAGCGTCTCTCTGCTTAAGGGCGTCGTTGCATAGTTGAATTCCGACGCCAGCTCCACCCTGACGGGAACGCTCGCAAGCTCTTCGATGACATATTTGCCGACGAGCGCTGCGTGGAACGACGTGCCGCATGCCACCATCAAGATTTCAGAGGATTGGGGCACGTCCAAATCTAAATCTACGCCACCAAGGACGCCGTCACGCAAGTGCGTCGCCAGCGTGTTCTCTATAACCCTCGGCGTCTCGTGTATCTCTTTCAGCATGAAATGCTCATAACCCCCTCTCTCAGCATCCTCAATGCTCCAAAGCACCGTCTCCATTTTCCTTGGAACGACGTTGCCGCCGTTTTCTATCCGGAAGCCCTCTCTCGTGATGATTACCAAGTCGCCGTCCTCCAAGTGAACCACACGATTCGTGTGCTCAAGCAGCGCAGGCACGTCCGACGCCACGAAAAACTCGCTGTCGCCCACGCCCAGCACCAAGGGACTCCTGCTACGTGCGGCTACTATCTTCTCATCCGCCTTATGCAAAATCGCAAGCGCGTAAGAGCCTTTTACCTCATGTAAAGCCCTTCTCACAGCCTCCTCTAAATTGCCATTGTAATACCTCTCCACCAAATGCGCAACGACCTCGGTGTCCGTGTCCGAGCGGAAAACATGCCCCTCCGCCGCAAGCGTCTCTCTGAGGTGCTGGAAGTTCTCGATGATGCCGTTGTGGACGACGGCGATGTCGCCCTTGCAGTCGGTATGCGGGTGAGCGTTCCGCCTCGAAGGCTCACCGTGCGTTGCCCATCTCGTGTGCCCGACGCCTACGGTTCCGCCGACGTTCACGCCGCTTAAAGCCTTTTCGAGCTCATCTATGCTGCCACGCTCCTTGAAAACTTCTATTTTGCCATTACTCAGCACTGCGAAACCACAAGAGTCGTAGCCACGATACTCAAGGCGTTTCAACGCCCCGAGTATTATGGGCTGCGCACTCCTCTTGCCTATATAGCCCACAATCCCGCACATCTCACCACACGAGGCTGTTATCGGGGATGATGCCTCCTGCCACCTTCACGTCGCCGACTCTCACGTTATTTCCGAGAATGGTGCAAGGCTTCGTTACGACATTGTCGCCGATGACGCAGCGCTCGCCAAGCATCGCCCCCGCCTCCACGGAATGGTGCTCGCCATTTATTTTCACGTCTCCCCGCCCGCTCTGCGTTGAAAAACGGTCGCCGATGCTGCAACCCCGGTCTATTATGGAGTTCTTTATCGAGCAGCCTGCCCCGATGCTCACATCATCCATTATGACGCTGTTCCGCACGAGCGTGAACGCTTCGATGCTCACATTGTTCCCGATGCTCGTTGCCGGGAATATGCAGACGTTCGGTCCTATCTCGCAGTTCTTGCCGATTATTACCGGCCCGACGATGTAGGAGTTAGCTCTTATGACGCTGCCCTCGCCTATTTCCACGTCCCCTCTTATTATGATGTTTCTTTCTATCCGCCCCGCCAGCGTCCGCCCGGTGGCACTTAGCCGCAGCGCCACGTCATTCACGCTCAGAATGTCCCAAGGATAAACTACGTCGAGCCACGCCCCCTTGGCTTCGTGAGCCCGCAGCGTGCCGCCACGCTCGACAAATTCATTAAGAACGTCCGTCATGTCGGTTTTCTCGCCAATCTCGTCGAAAATACTTCTGTCGAAGACGTAGATGCCAATGTTCACAAGGGCGCTCTCAGCGCCGCCTTTAGGCTTTTCAATTATCTTCCTAACTCTTGCGCCATCCTCTGGCGCTTCTAAGCTCTCTATTTCGATAACTCCATATTTAGAGGCTTCGGGGTGCTGCTTGTAAAGTAGGGAATTTTTTTCTGCGGCTAACGCCGCTGCGACCGTGGACTCATCTACGATGTTGTCGCCTGAAATCACGAGAAACTCCTCAGCGGCGAGGCTTTCAGCCTGCTTCAAAGCGTGCGCCGTGCCGAGTTGCTGACGCTGCTCCACGTATCTTATGCGAACGCCGAAGTCTCGCCCGTTGCCAAAATGGCTCATGACCTTATCCTTGCGGTAGCCGATGATGAGAATGACGTCTCTGATGTTATTCTCCGCCAGCGCCCGCACTACGTATTCTAATATCGGCTTGTTCGCAACAGGGAGCATAACCTTCGGCTTCGCCGCTGTGAAAGGGCGCAACCTCTGCCCCTCCCCCGCCGCAAGGATTATTGCTTGTTTTATCATTTCCTCAGCTAAAAGATTACGGAGTTCGGCTCTATAATCCCGCCGACGGTCGTCCCCGGACCGATTCTCACGTTATTTCCAATGAGCGTCCCAACATTTATAGATACGTTTATGCCGGTTTTGACGTTGTCCCCGATGATTGCGCCGAACTTCCGACGCCCCGTATCTATTGTCTTACCCTTCACATGTATCTTGATGTGGGCGTTGTTAAGGCGGAGGTTTGCGACCTTCGTGCCGGCTCCGAGGTTGCAGTCCTCGCCGATTACTGAATCGCCGACGTAGTTGTGATGCGGCACTTTTGAACTCCTCATGATTATCGAATTCTTTATTTCTACAGAGCTGCCGACGTGGCAGCAGTCGCCTATCGCCGTATGCGGGCGGATGTAGCAGTTCGGCCCTATCTCGCAGTTCTTGCCTATCACCACCGGTCCAACTATGTAAGAGCCGTTGCGCACGATAGTGCCTTCACCTATGAACACTTCACCCCTCAGCGTGACGTTATCTTCCACCTCACCGAGCACCTCGCCCCTCATGCCTTTTAAGATCTCTTCATTAGCGTTAAGTAAGTCCCAAGGGTAACTGACGTCCAGCCAGTAGTCAACAGCAACTGCCAGCACGCTCGCCCCTTCCCTAATTAAAAGCCGTAGGGTGTCTGTTATTTCAAACTCGCCCCTCGGCGAGAGCTCAGTCCTCTCAACTGCCTCAAGCGTCTCGCTCGTGAACGAGTAAATGCCGACGTTTGCGAGGTTTGTCGGCGGGCGCTCAGCCTTCTCGAAAATCTCCACGACATGCCCGTCCTCGACGAGCACAATGCCGTAATCCTCAGGGCGCTCAACCTCCTTGACTCCCAGCGCAAGTGCACCCTCGTGCGCCATGGACACAAACTTCTGAACGTCCTCGCTCCTTAGAATGACGTCGCCGTTGAGCATTAAGAAACGGTCTCCGAGGACGTGCGCCGCCGCCTTCAGAGCATGCGCCGTGCCAAGCTGCCGACGTTGCGTCACGTAGCTTATCCGGATGCCGAGCGGCTCGCCGTCGCCGAAATAAGCACGCACTTTTTCATCATGATAACCAACGACAAGAACGACATCGTCTATTCCAGCTTTTCTGAGTTCGAGGAGCAAATGTTCAAGGATAGGCTTGTTTGCAATTGGCAACATGACTTTCGGCCTCGTGTGCGTGAGCGGACGCATCCTCGTCCCTTCGCCCGCAGCAAGGATGACTGCTTGTAGCTCCACGTTCACGCATGTAGCATTTTGGTTTTTATGCGTTTTGGTCGCTGCAACAAAACTTGAAAGTCGAAAACAAAAGGTATAAGTAAGGAGGGGGCGTATTTTCGTGGGGGGTTAGAATGAATCCGTATGAGCGGATGCAATTGGTTCTGAAAGGGAAGCTCGACGAGCTTGATAGGGTGCCTTGCTCCCCATATACGGGAATTTTCACGGTTGAGGCGTTAGAAAAGGCAGGAGTGAAATGGATAGATGCCCTTAAGACCACGGAGGGCATGGTGAAAGTCATAAAGACCGTGCACGAGCTCACAGGCTTAGAGAGTGCAACAGTGGGCTTTGATGCGGTGGTAGAGGCTGAGATGCTCGGCTTGATGCCAGACTTCAGGGAGAAACAAGCTGCTCGTGGCAAGTATATCTGGCCAACGATAAAAGTTAAAGGCGTAACGATGAGCGGGCGGAAGCTGGATACGCCCGCAGATTTAGAGGCAGTAATTCCTGAGGACGTGGCGAGCGCCGGCAGGATGCCTATGATATTAGAGGCAGTGAAAAGGCTGCACGACGAGTATTATGGCGAGATTCCTGTGTGCGCACGGGTTGGCGGACCGTTCACGATACTCGCAGGCTACATCATGGACACCGTGCAATTCCTGATGCTGGTGGTGACGAAACCAGATGTCGTGAAAGAGTTTTACGACGTTTACAAGCGGATGACCATCGAGGAAGCGAAGCTTCTCTTCGAAGCCGGTGCCGACATCGTTTCCATAGCGGAAGACGGCGCGGGCTGCGACAACCTTGCACCGGCACAGTTCCGAGACATCGTAAAGCCGAGGCTCAAGGAAATCTTCGACAAGTCGGGAGCGAACGCCATGACGATGTCCGGGACCGCCGGTCCGATAATAAAGGACTGCGCAGAGCTCGGCGCGAAGATAATAACCGTGGACGAGAAGACCGACATCGTCAAGGCGAAAAAAGATTTGGAGGAGGTGCGTCCGCAGCATTTCATGGCGCTCGCTGGCGACATCCCGACGATTGGCATGCTTGCGAAGGGCACGCCTGAGCAGGTGAAAAGCTACGTGAAGAATTTGATAGAAAGGGGCATCGAACTTGTGAGTCCGGGCTCGGACCTCTTCCTCACGACGCCGCTGGAAAACGTAAAAGCGATGGTCGAAGCCACTAAGGAGTTCGGCGCCCGCAAGTAGCGTGCTGAGGGAATGCGATAAGTATGCGAGGCTAAAATGAGACGGGTAAACGAGAGCGCTCTGATAACAATAAACGCAATCGAGGGCGGGCAGTTCGTTGCTGAGAAGTTCGAGAACGAGATGCGGGAGCGGACGAAGGAGCTCTGCCGCCTCTCCAAAGAGCAGGCTGAGAAGCTCGCCGAGGCTCTCGAAGGGGAGCTCGTAGCTTTGGGAAACGCAGAATGGAGCATAGTGATGAAGCCGCTCCCATATTTCCATATTTATTTCGCACTCGTCAGTGACGGCATCAAAGTCCTTTTCGACAAAAAAGCCTTAGAGGCGGGCATGCCCGTCGACGACGCCTACGACATCACGAGACTCGTCTCGAACGCCCTCGTGCGCAAGGCGAGGAAGCTTTTTCCGGAATGAGTAAAATTCGACGGCTGTAGGCGTGAAGGCAGAGATGCTTGAAGCCACGTTAAAAATGGCTGTTGAGCGAATGAGAAATTACCGCCGCTTTTACGAACAAAACGAGATGGCAGTGCGGGACCAAATTATAAATCCAATACTACGGGGCTTGGGCTGGGACCCAGAGAGCCCGGAGGAAGTGCTGCCGAACGTCTCTACCGATGAGGGCATCCCTGACTACACCCTTATGAAAAATGAGAAAAAGGTCTGTTCATCGAGGCGAAGAAACTGTCTGTGGATGTGGAGCAGAGGGAAGCTATTCGCCAATTAGCGAAATACTGCTTCAGCGAAGGAATGAAATACGGCGTCCTGACGAACGGAGTTGTCTGGATTCTTTTCAGAGCATTCCAAGAAGGCACCACAATTACAGAGCGAATAGTTTGGAAAACAGACATTGAGAGTGATGAACTATCGGCGAACATAAGGAGACTAAAGACTATTTCTAAGGAGAGTATCGAGGACATAGAAAATCTCATAAAGAAGCTTCAAATATTGGACGAAATTTGGCAGTCACTGGTGAATGAACCTTCAGAGTTAATTAGAGGGTTAATCCCCGTCTTTGAAGGGTTAATAAGAGAGGGCTACCCTGATTATGAATTTGAGCGCACAGAGATTGAAGATTTTTTAAAGGAAAAAATCAGTGAGCTCATCGAGAAAGAGCCGCTTCCAGAGCCGACATCTTCAGAGCTTATAATGCCAGAAATTGGGCGCCCGAGGAGGATGAAAATTGGCAGTGAGTATTTTGAAATCAAAACTGCAAAAGAAGTTTTGATAAATACCGCAGAATGGCTTATTAGAAGGGGGAAGTTGAAAAGAAACGACTGCCCCTTTAACATTGGTCGTGCATATAGACGATATCTAATAAACATAGAACCAAAACATAGATATGGTGACCCTTTCAGGGCGCCGAGGAGATTATCAAATGGGATGTATATCGAAACCCATCACAACGCTGCAAGCTGCATCAGTATTGCAAGGCAACTTCTTGAGAAATACGGTTATTCTGGGAAGATATTGAAAGTGGAATGACTAAAGCAAGTAAGGAAGAATTGTTTTCATATTAACTCCGACGAGCGCCACGCCCACCAGCGTCCCTAAAGTTCGGTGAGGAAGCTTTTTGCAGAGGAGCGCGGCGAGCGGCGCTGCAAGGGCGCCGCCTGCAAGAAGGGCGACGATGACCTGCCACGGGAAGCCTTGAGCGCCTAAGGTCAGAAGGAACGTAAGAGATATCACGACTGAGACAAAAAAGCCGGCAAGGTTCACGGAGCCGACGGCTTTCCGAGGTTCGACGTCGGAAAGCATCATACTCGCCGTCGCTATCGGACCCCAGCCGCCACCGCCGACCCCGTCCACGAAGGCGGCAACAAAACCCAGTAGCGACGCTCGACGGAACGATAGTCCGTAGCGAGACGCTGGGCTGTTGTTCGTCCGGCGGGGCGTGCGTGCGAACCTTAATATTATTCGCACGCCGATGAGGAGGAGGAGAGCGGCGACGGCAGGTCGAACGAGCGCCCCTGAAATGTAAGAGAGCAAGCACGCCCCGCAAATGCCGCCGAACATGCCAAATATCGAGAGCGGCGTTGCAAGCTCACGCTGGACGTTTCCGAGGCGGAGGTGCGAGCCGCCGGAGATGAGACTAACAAAAACCTTAGCGACGTGCACGCTCGCAGAGACTGTCGCTGGATAAAATCCTAAGAATATCAAGAGCGACGCAGAGAAGACACCGAAGCCTATACCCAGCGTCCCATAGGTGAGCTGTGCGACGTAGCCGACGCAAAATATGGTTAATGTCAGCAGTCCCCCATCCATCCCTCTAAATTAAAACGGTGACGGATAAAAGCCATGTCAATTACCCACCTACAAGTAGGAGGGCTTGCCTCCCGGAGAGGCTTCGGGGGAGGTTGACAGCTCCCCACCGTCCCGGAGGACGGTATAGCGGTTGCGAATGTTGAAGGCGGCGTTGGTGTCCGCAT
>Ga0164311_10001295_pt1 | contig 12098 bp, 16 predicted proteins | sample GuaBasSedimGuay2_FD_121796 | JGI IMG/M metagenome (GOLD analysis project Ga0164311, IMG submission 121796) | Subseafloor sediment microbial communities from Guaymas Basin, Gulf of California, Mexico - Guay2, Core 4569-9, 9-12 cm | ecosystem: Environmental > Aquatic > Marine > Hydrothermal vents...
CAGGGATTGGCAGGTGGTCCTCACCACGCACAGCTACGACGTGCTTGAGCGCCTGGTGGCCATAGAGCCGGAGGACGCGAGCGTGGTCGTGTTGAAGAAAGGACCCGACGATGTGCTTGAGCCTAAGGTGCTGAGCTTGGACGAACTCCGCGACATGATGGAGAGCCACGTGGATGTCAGGAAGGTGGTGGATATCCAAGGTTCCCAAGGGCCTTAATAGAGCTCCTCAAGAGGTGGCCGAAGGCCGGTGAGCCAGCATGAGCGATGTGGAGGTGCTGGTCGAGGTGCCAGTTTACCCAACCGAGGACCCCGAGAAGGTCAGGAGGGCGGTTGAGAACGTGCTGCCCGGCGCTGAGTACGAGCTTAAGCCAGCCGAGCTGGGCCACGTCTTGGTGGCGAGGGCCAGTGGCAGGGATGCGCTATTGAAGCTGAGGGCCTTGGTAAGGATGGAGCGCATCTCGGATGCAGCTAGGGCCGTCCTCCTATCTGGCCTTGAGGGCAATACCATAGTCTTCTACTTGAACAAGCAGGTCGCGTACGTGAGGCACATATCCTTCTCCGAGCCCGAGGGCGAATCGCCGTTAGGGCCCATGAAGTTCGTGGTTAAGTGCGATGATGCTAGGGCCTTGATAGATTGGCTAGCACCTAGGACTGCCTGAGCCAGGCGGGAGCTAAATAAAAAATAGGGTGGTTTTCAGGAGCTCCCCGCGATCGGGGCGACCACGTATACGTAGCAGAGCAGGCCATCGCCGGTGTTCAATACGTTGTGATCCGTGTGGGGCGGTATGTAGGCCAGCGTGCCCTCCCCTACGTCGTGCTCGCGGCCATCCGCCATCAACTTGCCCCGGCCCCTGAGGAAGATCAGGACCTCTTCGTTCCGGCCCGTTGAGTGCTCGCCTACGGCCTGCCCTGGCCTCAGGACCGTTATGCCTGCCCTCATGCCCGATGTCCGCGCCCTTGAGAGGAGTTCCACGCTCTTGGAAGCGCTTAGCTTGAGCACCTCTATCAAGCTCTCCTCCTCCACACGGCTATTATTATGCCCTCTGTTATGGCCACTATGGCAAGGACGGCGACGGCTCCCCAGAGGAGCGTGTTCTCATCCCTGAGCGCTCTAAGCTGGTTCTCCAGGTCCCTCAAGGCCCCGCTTAACGCTGTCCACCGGCTGGTGGCGTTGAACAATTGGCCAGCGTTGTACCTTATCATATCGGCCAGCGTGCCCGTGCCCGGGATGGCGCCTGGGAAGTTCGTGAGGACCACGTGCTCAGCTCCTATCTCGCGTGCCAGCTCCGTGCCGACTTCCGTCCCGCTCTGCAGGTTGTCTATGACTATGGCTACCCCTTCCCTCTTGCCGAGCTCTACCAGGGCCTCTATATCGGCCGGGCTCATGCGCTCAGGTGGCGGGAAGGTGGCCGTTATGTTGAAGCCAAGCCATGAGACGAACGAGACCTGCCATTGCATGCAGATCACCTTCACGGAGCTAACGCCTAATTCGTCGGCTTTGGCCTCAAGCTCCGTGGCCAAGTCGTGTAGCTCCGAGCAGAGGGAGGAGTTCGCGGACGTGAAGTAATCCCTCATGGTAGAGTCGGTAGCTGGGTGCCCACAGAGGAGGGCGGTTATGTTGCTGACGTAGGAGATGGCCGCGTAGGGCGTGTTCCAGGGGCCTGAGAGCATGTGCAGCTCGTCAACGGAGCGCCCCGCTGCCTCAAGCAGGTCCTCGACCCAGGGGAAGACGGCGATGTGCCCTATCAGCAGATCCGCCTGCCTAACGGCCTCTATATCGCTCGGCCTGATGTCGTAGTGGCCGGGGCAGAAGCCGGGTGGCACTATGGCTTCCACGTCCACGTATGGGCCACCTACCTGCTCGACTACGGACGCCAGGACGGTGGTCATGCATACCACGTAGAGGCGGTCCGTGCCCTCCTCGCAGGCCCCCTGGCTCGCGGCCAAGGAGCCAGCCAACAGCAGGGCCATGAGGCATGAGGTAACGGCCAAGGCCACGAGGCTTCTAACGCTCACGTCCACCTCCCTCACCTCTCTTCCTCTTGGGGGAGAGGGCCACGGAGGAGGCGAAGATGAGCGATGAAACGAGCACTATCGAGGAGCCAACCGGCAGATCAAGCCACATGGAGAGGCCGAAGCCACCCAGGAAAGCCATCACGCCCACCAAGGGCGATATGAGGAATACCTTCCTCATGTCGTAGGAGAGCTGGAGGGCTGTTGAAGCCGAGTTCATCACGAGGGCGTACACCAACAGCCCCCCTACGAGCTTCAGCGATAGGGCAACTACCGCACCTAACATGAATATTATGGCGTTCATGTATGCTCTTGAGTTTATGCCGTCTGCCTCAGCCATCCTTGGGTGGAAGAGCACGGCGTTCAATTCCTTCCAGAAGAGGACGGTGAACGACGTGGCCAGGGCCATCAGGACAGCCAGGAGAATCACGTCGGTTGGACTAACGGTCAGCACGCTCCCCCAGAGGAGGCTCAGGGCTGCCAAGCCTACCACGGGCCCGGGGAGGAGCATTAAGAACACGAACGCCAGCGCCATGGTCATGGGGAACATTATGCCCGCTATCACGTTGGCTGGCAACCTGGCCTTATCCGATACGGGGCCCAAGAGGGCGGCCGTCGCGAGAGCGGCCGACATCGCCATGAGCAGGGGATCCAGGGCCAAGAGGGTGCCGAGGGCAGCGCCAGCGAAGGCGGAGTGGGACATGCAGAACCCTATGGAGCTCATCCTCAGCCTAACGGCGAAAACGCCCACCAAGGAGCATAGGGCGCCTGCTAGAACGCCACCGATTATAGCCCTCAGGAGCAAGGCGGATGGCAGGGCTATCACGTTATCACCGTCCTCACACGCCCATAGGCCTTGAGGAAGGCATCAGATGCGAATACCTCCTCGGGCCTCCCATCGGCCGTTATCCTGCCCCCGTTGATCAGGATGAGCCTCTCGCAACCATCGGGTATGGCCGATAGGTCGTGCGTTACGACGAGCACGGTAACGCCTCGCTCCCCCCTCAGCTCCTCTAGGAGTTCGCACACGGTAGCCCTCGCCTTGGCGTCTAGGCTGCTGAACGGCTCGTCTAAGAGGAGGAGTTCTGGCTCCTTGGCCAAGGCCCTAGCTATCATGACCTTCTGCTGCTGCCCTCCTGAGAGCTTGCCCACGGGCCTGTTGGCCAGCTCGGCTATGCCCAGCGCTTCCATGACGGCCCATATTACCTCCCAGTCCTCCTCCCTCAGCGGCCTCAGAGGGCCTACCTTCCCCACGCGCCCCATGGCCACTACGTCCTTGGCCAGGAAGGGCGTGCCCGGTTCGACCATGAAGTCCTGGGGCACGTAGCCTATCCTGCGCCTCAAGCTCCTGCCGTGCTCCCTCACGCTGAGGCCGAGGACCTCGACCACGCCCTCGGACGGCAGCAAGCCGTTTATGGTCTCGAGGAGGGTGGTCTTGCCAGCGCCGTTGGGGCCGATTATGGTGAGGAGTTCGCCCCTCTCGACGGAGAGGTTTATGTCCATTATGGCGGGCCTGGTCTCGCCCTCGTAGGTGGTTGAGACGCCCTCTAGCCTCACCGCGAACTCCAAGCCCCCTCCCCCTCGTAATACTTCTCCAGGGGGGCGTAATACATGGGTATTTAAGGTTTGTGCTCCCAGGGCAGGGGCATGAAGGAGATACGCATACTAGGGTTAGAGGCCATACCCGTGGTGCGCGAGGGCGATGACGTAGGGGCCCTGATATGCGAGGCAGCGGAGAGGGAGGGCGTCGGCATATGCGATGGCGATGTGATCGTTGTTTCCCACATAATAATCTCACGGGCGGAAGGTCGTGTTGTATCCTTATCGGATGTGAGGCCCTCGGAGTTCGCATTAAACGTTGCTCAGGAGCTCGGGAAGGATCCAAGGTTGGTGGAGGTGGTGCTAAGGGAGAGCAAGGGGATAGTGCGCATGGGAGATGGCCACTTGATATGCGAGACCAAGCACGGCTTCATCTGCGCTAATGCTGGCGTAGATCGCTCCAACGTGCCCGGCGAGGAGGCGGTAGCCCTCCTGCCAGAGGACCCAGATGCCTCCGCCAGGCGCATCAAGGAGCGCATAAAGGAGCTGACGGGCCGAGATGTAGCAGTTATAGTATGCGATACCCACGGCAGGCCCTTGAGGCGGGGGACCATAAACGTGGCCATAGGCGTGGCTGGCCTAGAACCCATCTGGGACAGGAGGGGGGACGTGGATTTGTTCGGCTACGTGCTCAGGGTAACCCGGGTGGCCGTGGCGGACGAGCTTGCCTCGGCCGCGGAACTCCTGATGGGGCAGGCCGACGAAGGCATACCCGTCGTCATAATAAGGGGCTACAGGTACAGGCCATCCGAGCACGCGAGCGCGAGGGAGCTCATAAGGCCGAGGAAGCGCGATCTTTTCATTTAAATATCCCTATATGGCTCTATATAGATTTCTTGCAAAATAAATATCTTGGTGGAGGGGTCGGCCTGATGGTGCCCACAGATGGTGGGTTGGTTCAGGGGCAGGCTGAGGGCCGTAGATGTGGTCGCCACCGCCCTCTGTGCCGCCCTCTACGCTACCCTAGGCTACTTGGCCTGGCTCGGCATCGTGTGCCCAGCCGTAGGGGTCGTCAGGTTCTGGCCCGTGGTGGTCGTGCCAGCCGTGTTCGCCACCCTCTTTGGGCCCTTGGTCGGCGGCCTAGGGGCGGCCATAGGCATATTCGTGAGCGACATGCTGATACACGGCGATGCGCTCCTTAGCCTTACGGCTGGCGTGCCAGCTAACTTCATCTGCTTCTTCATAGTCGGCTACCTAGGCAGGAGGCAGTTCAATCCTCTGAAGGGTGCCTTGTCCGTCGTCCTCGCCCTGACGGCCCCCCTGGCGGCAGCAATAGCCCTCTACGCCCTGGGCAGCCTCTCCGCCGATGTGACCATAGTCTTCTCCGTAGCCTGTTATGCCTGCATGGCCTGTTACGCTGTGGCCGTGAAGCTGGCATCTGGGTGGGAGGGCTACCACGTAGGCTCCGTCCTGGGCCTCTTGGCCGGGAGCACCTGGATAGGGCTTACCGTCTGGGCCTACAGCCAGTTCTTCATGCTGCCAGCCGTGGTCGGGGGTGGCTTCAAGTTGCCCATCTGGGCGGCGGCCGTCTGGGCCGTCTGGACCTTCTCCACAGAGATGCCCTTCCAGCTCGCCCTAGGGCCACCGATACTTGAGGCCTGCTTCAGGGCGCTCCCACACATGGCCCCGAGCTGGTGGAGAGGAGGCGAGTGAGTTGCCTAGGGCCGTGGCCGTATCCCCAACCGGCCTCTCCAGTTTTTTCGAGATCTGCGATACGGGGCCCGATGGCAGGCCGCTTGAGGATCCCGAGCTCATGGGGGCGAGGGGAGGCGGGTTCACGTTAGACCTGCTAGTCAGGACCGAGGTCAGGGTGAAAGAGGCAGAGCGGACCAGTATATCGGTGAGGATAAATGGCTCCGAGCACGAGGCCAAGACCACGAGGGCCGTCGTCGAGCGCCTCCTGGGCATGGCCGATGGCCCCTACGCCATCGAGGTGGTCCACGAGGTCCCCGTCCCCATGTCCTGTGGCTTCGGGACAAGCGGGGCAGGTGCCCTCACCACGGCCCTGGCCCTCTCGGCCGCCCTCAGCCTGAAGCTCACGTACAACCAACTCGGGAGAATAGCTCACGTGGCCGAGGTGTCCTGTAGGACCGGCCTGGGCACCGTTGGGCCGTTGATGCTCGGTGGCGTTATAATAACCGTGGAGCCGGGGGCGCCCGGCAGGGCCGTCATAGACAGGCTACCCGCTCCCGAGGGCCTCAAGGTCATCTCGGCCGTCTTTAGGCCCATAGAGACGAGGTCGGTGCTGATCAGGGCTACTGGTAAGGAGAAGATAAACTCGGCCAGCCGGAGGGCCCTGGAGGCCATAATGGCTGACCCGTGCGTGGAGACCTTCATGAGGGCCTGCCGTGACTTCGCTCTTGAGAGTGGCCTGGCCACGGAGCGCACGGCCAAGCTGATGGAGGAGCTCTGGTCAGCTGGCATACCGAGCGCACAGAACATGATCGGCGAGGCCATCCACGCCGTCGTGGATGACCGGGAGGGGCTCGAGAGGGCCCTGGCCATACTCAAGCGCCACCTGCCCGAGGACAAGATCTACGTGGCGAACGTCTGCTGGCGCCCTGCGACCCTGGTGGAGGTCGGGAGGTGAGGGGCCTTGGCTGGAAGGCGCTTCAGGGTGGTGGGGGTGGCCGGTACGTTCGACATGCTCCACAAGGGCCACAAGGCACTCTTGAGGAAGGCGTTTGAGGTCGGGGAACTCGTGGTCGTGGGCCTAACGACGGACGAGTTCGTGGCCGAGATGGACAAGCCACACGAAGTGGCGCCCTACAGGGAGCGCCTTGAGGAGCTCTTGGCCTTCATACGCGATGAAGGGAACCTGCACAGGACGGAGGTCGTGGCCATAAACGATCCATACGGGCCAGCCATCTGGGACGATGGCTTCGAGGCCCTGGTCGTGAGCGAGGAGACGGCCCCGAGGGCGGAGGAGATCAACGCCCTGAGGGCCGAGGCGGGCCTGAGGCCCCTGGAGCTCGTGGTCATCCCCATGGTTAAGGCGGAGAACGGGAAGCCCATCTCCACCACGCGCGTCCGCGCGGGCGAGATAGACAGGGAGGGGCGCCTGCTCAAGCGCTAGTGGCTTCGAGCGCCCCCGCTGGTGCTTATTAGGCACGAGGCCAAGGCCATGTAGGTGAGCACGTTGGCCAAGGAGGCGCCCGAGGAGCTCTTGAGGAAGGTCATGTTGCACCTGGTGAGCCCGGGGGCCGAGGAACGCCTCAGGAGGGCTGGCGTGGTAAGGCGCGGCTGAGGAGGTGGTCGCTATGCCCCTCGTGTTCCGCGTTAGGCTGAGGCGGGCGGGGGAGGCCGGGGGACATGCCATCGACGCCAGCGCCCAGGTGAGCACGGGCTACCTCTCGGGGAACGCCATGCTGCCTGAGATATACCTGCCCCTGAGCCTGGCCAAGAGGCTTGGCTTCGATGTGGAGAAGGCCCGGAGGGACCTCTACGCCACCATGCACGGCCAGGTGGAGGTGCTCGTCTTGGGCGATGTGGAAGTCCGGGTGGTGCCGAATAGCCGGAGTCCACCTAACTACCAACGGGCTCCTGGTGGGCTCACGCCCACTGGCCTGAGCACGGTTGATACTCAGATCGGGGGTATCGGGGGCTTGCCCCTTGAGCTGGTAAATTGGTGCGGGGGGTGGGATTTGAACCCACGCAGGCCTACGCCAGTGGGTCCTAAGCCCACCTCCTCTGGCCTGAGGCCCCGCCGGGCCCATTTGGCCAGGCTCGGACACCCCCGCACCGTGCTCTTCCCTGCCGAAGGGGGGCTTTAACCTTTTCTGCTCGCATGTGGCCATGACCTCGGCCCTAACGAGCCCTCTTACGAGGTAATGTGGAAAGGCCAGGGGGGCGGGGGAGGCCCTCAACGGAACCCTGGTCCGAGGAGCAGCCGGTCCTCTGGGGCTAATGTTTATAGGTCGGGGGAGCAGAACGTAAGCGACCATGTGCGGGCTGGTCGGCCCTGACCTGAGCTGGATACCCGTGGAGAGGAGGAGGGCTAGGATGGCCCTAGCTGCCCTAGCTAGGGCCTTAAACGCGCTTGGCGTCCTCTGCGCCACCGCTTACGGGGATTGCATAAGCGACTTCGAGGGGGCCGAGGCGTTGAACATATTCTCCGTGGTCGAGGACGAGGAGGACGCTAGGGCGGTTAGGGCTTGGTTCAACAAAACCGCGAAGCGTTATGAACACGCGATAGGGAAGCTGGTGGTGCTGACGGTGGTGAGCATAGACGAGCTAGACGAGTACAGCCCCTCGGAGCTGGACGAGGCCCTCGGCTCTGGCATCCAGATAGCTGGCGATGTGGACAAGAGCTTCATACTTGGGGGCATGAGGAGGCCCCATGCCCTGATAACGCTCGATATGACCGCGCTGAGGGTGAGGGAGCGCTTAGCCGTGAGGGCGGAGCTCTTCGGCACCGAGGAGGTGGTGGTGAGAGGTCCAGATGCCTTCAAGAGCACGAGGGCGGGCGCGTTAGATAAGCTAGGCGCCATAAGGGTCGGCAGGAACGCCTTCATAGTGCCGAGGGACAGGATCGATGATGCCGTCAGGGAACTCGAGAAGAGGGGCGTGAGGTACTTCATAAGGGAGGTGGTGCTCTCCGAGAACGACATAAGGCACCTAAAGAGCAGGTCCATGTAAAGTGAAAAAATGAGTTAGCAGGGGCTGAGGGCCTTTAGCTCCCGAAGTACGGGATTATGGCGCCTATCCTAACGGTCCTATGTATGACGGCTGGCCCCTCGCGCTCGTACTCCTCCCTCTCTATCCAGGAGCGCTGGAACTCGGGGAGGCTGGCCAGCCTTGAGCAGCCTATCCAGACCGCGTACTGCCTGTTCTCCGGCGTTATCACGTTGGCCTTCAGCTTTATGCCAGCATCGGCCAACATGTCGTTTACCTCCTTCTCAACGCGCTCCTTCAGGCCTGGGAACATGCTCGAGCCACCGGTCAGGACTATGTTCTCTATCATGTCCTTCCTCACGTCTATATCGCAGGCCATGATGGCGTCGAAGATTATCTCGTGCAGGCCGGGTTCATCACGCCCGATCAGGCCGGGCGAGAACAGCACCTCAGGCGCGAGGAAGCGCTCCTCAAGGAGCGTTACCGAGGAGCCATCTGGGAGCGTGTACTCTGCTGGCTCAGGCTTCACGGCCTCGGCTGGCGGGGCACCAGCGTAGTACTCCTTGACGCGCTCGCTCTCACCGTAGATGGCCGCGAGTTCTGCCTCGGGGTTTACGCTCACGTAGCACAGCTTCTCCTTTATATCGCGCACTATCTCCTTCTCGGCCGTGGTGGTCAGGGCCACGCCCCTGTGGTGCATGAGCAGCCTGGATAGGTAGTTCGTGATGTCACGGCCACCGATGTTCGTCCTCTGGATGGCATGGCGGAGGACGAAGCCCTCGTAGACGGGCACGGCGTGGCAGACGCCATCCCCCATGTCCACTATGAGGCCCGTGAGCTTGCCGACCGCGTAGGCGGCCGCGAGGGCCTGCATGGCCACGTAGAGGCGGGGCACCCTGAAGTCCTCGAACATTATCTCAGCCATCCTCTCCCTGGAATCCCTCGGGTTCAGGGGGGCCTCCGTCAGCAGGACAGGATGCTTGCTCGGATCGACCTTCAGGCACTCCCCGAACGTGAACCCTACGAGCTTCTTGAAGCCATCCCAATCCCTTATTATGCCGTGCTCGAGCGGGTAGCTTATCCTCATGACGCCCCTGAGCCTCAGTGCCTCCTCGCCCACGTAGAACTCCTTATACCTCGGTCCGAGGAGGGCAGGTGGATATCTGGGCCTTCCTATTATCGATAGGAAGACGTGCGATGGCTGCTCTTCGCCAGCCCAACCAACCTTGGTAAAGCCACTACCGACGTCAAGGACGATAGCTCTCCTCTCCTCCTCCATAACCATCCCCACAGTAATATCCGGGAGGTGGCCTTAATAAGTTTTCGGAAAACTAGTTGAACTGGGGAAGGCTAAATCGTGGCGTCGCATCAAGCCTCGCTTAAGAACTCAAACCTGCGTGCCGGGAGGCCCAGCGCTCAGTATTCTAGTCAGCTCCTCAACGGCCCTCTTCACCTCGTAGAAGACCAAGCCGAGCCTCGCGGTCTTGGAGACCAGCACTATCAGTATGGCCTCCAAGCCTATGTTCGTTGCGAGCGTTGAGCCATCGCTGCCCGTTATTATGCTCATCTCAAACCGCCCCCTGTTCAGCTCCTTGTTTATGCGCTCGGCGACGCTCACCATAGCAGCCCCCATGGCAGCTACCCTATCCTCAGATACGCCAGGGGGGAGGGAGCTGGCGAGGGTGAAGCCATCGGCGCTTATGAGGGCCGAGCCTTCTAGGCCAGGGACGCCCTCAAGCCTCTTCAGTATCCTCTCGACCTCATCGGCCCTGAATGTCAAGCTCTCACCCTCGCTCCCTTCGCACTAGATATATAAATAGCTGATGTCGTTGTCTCCATCCACGCGATCTAAGGTTGACCACAGCGGGAGGCGAGATCTACCTAGATGTCCGTCTGCTTTTCAAGCCCTGTGCCCATGCGCTTGTTCACCATGCAGCGGAATGCCTCAAGGAGCCGTAATGGCGCCTCATGGGGCACGGCTACGTCTTGAATGCTTCTTGTAGAGAACTTTGTCCGTGGGTGAAAAGGGTTATAAGGTCAGCCCGCCCCCTCTGCCTGGGGAGAGGGGTGGCAAAGGGGGAGAAGTGCAGATTACTAGAAGGAATAGTAGTGCTGGTCAGGAATACCACATGGAAGTGCGGCCGTGTGGAGCGCGCAGTTCTTGAGCAACTCAGGAACGACATAAGGGGGCGTGGCAGGGCTAGGATCAAGGACCTCCTTAGGAAGCTAGAGGCAGATGGCCGGAAGAGAGGAGAGTTCTTAGACGCCATAAGAAGGCTCGAGAAGAGGAAGATAGTTAGGATAGAGATGCCGGAATGATGGGCACGCTCCCCTCTTGGCCGCCTCGTCCGGATGATCAAAGGTCGCCCCCTTAGCCACACGCCTCATGGATTGCTCTACCGCTTCCTAAGCCATATGAGGAGTATGGTGATGCTTAGGGCCGAGGCGCCTATGACCGCCAGGATCGATATGAAGCGCTCAAGGGGATTCTCAGGCGGTTCCTGGGGCGGGGGCTTGGGCTCCTCCGGTTCCTCAGGGGGCAGGTAGCTGAGCAGCACGGCGATGACGGCCTCGTAATTCCTAGAGCATAGGTCTTCTATCTCCCCCTCCGGTGGGTTGAAGTAGGCCCAGATGCCCTTGAAGTAGCAGGTTCCATTTACCTCCTCGGTGTGCTCCTCCCACCAAGTCCAGTTCCCATACATGCCGTATACCTCCACGGTCAACGGTAGGGCGTGGGCCACCGCGTACATCCAATCCCCCCACTCGCCACTGCAGGTGTAGGCCACGGGCACCTCACCGGCCTTGTAGGGCAGGCCAGCCACCTCACCGTAGGCCTCGGCCAATTCGGCTAGCTCCCGCTCGTGCGGGCATGGATCGCGCGTGTAGGACCAAGGGTAGAGCACGCAAGCAGCACCACTGTGGTAGCTGATGGCCAGCTCTATATCTGGGCGCGAGAGCACGAAGTCCCTCAGGGCCCTCGTCTCAGGCTCGCTGAAGGGAGCGGGGCCTATGTAGTCCTCGGCCGATGGATCCGAGCTACCGCTGTCGGCGCTCGTGTCGTTCCAGTGGAAGCCGTAGTTGCGGTTCAGGTCAACGCCACCAGGCCAGTCCTCGTTGACGAGGCCATCGCCATCGTTATCGATGCCCTCGAAGCCACTTGCCGTATCGTTCCACCACCAGTATATGGTGCCATCCCCATCTACGTCCTCAGGCGGGTCCTCGTCCACGAGGCCATCGCCATCGTCATCGACGGGCCTTAGGTTCTTCCTGTGCCATGGATTGACCTCCGAGACCCATATGCCATCTGGGTTGAGGGCTGGCACCACGTAGAAGACCACGCGCTCAAGCAGGGAAGCTATCGTCTCGTTACGATGTGCTTCCAACACCAGGCGCCACGTCACGTAGAGTGGGACCTCAAGGGATATGCGCTCCCTCGCGTGGTGGTAGCCCACCAAGAGGATGCCTACCTTATCCCCCCTGGCCCCCTCGTCCGTTATGGTGATGGCCCATATGTCCCGGCCTTGCCAAGAGGCCCCTATGGAACTCAGCTCGACCAGATCTGGGTGGGCTTGCTCAAGGCCCTGGAGAATGCTCGTTAGCTCCTCGTAATCGTGGTAGTGCCTCCAGTCAACGGCTGGCACGGGCCCAACGTGGGCCATAGGGGCCTGCGAGCCCCCCGCAAATGAAGCGAGCTGCGGGGACAAGAGCAGGAAGGCCAGCGAGAGCAAGAGGCCCAATTTAATGGCCCTCATGGCCCTCCCTCAGGCTAGGCCGTGCTCAACCATGATGTCCGCAAAGGCCCTATCGGGCGATCTCACGAGGTAGCAATCCACCCCCTCGATCAATTCCAGGTAGAGCTCGCTCTGGCGTTC
>Ga0164311_10001296_pt1 | contig 12097 bp, 22 predicted proteins | sample GuaBasSedimGuay2_FD_121796 | JGI IMG/M metagenome (GOLD analysis project Ga0164311, IMG submission 121796) | Subseafloor sediment microbial communities from Guaymas Basin, Gulf of California, Mexico - Guay2, Core 4569-9, 9-12 cm | ecosystem: Environmental > Aquatic > Marine > Hydrothermal vents...
ACTTGAAGACGAGCACGCCGAGTGGCTAGCTCGACAAGATGACGCTGCAGCAGAACGCGAGCAGCATAAACGTAAGACGAGAGGTTAGATCATGAGTAAAGGACGACAAGCCATATGGATGAACGAGACCATGTTAAAAAACCTGAAACAGATTACACCGATGGACGTAAGTGCGACAGTTGCAGTTAGACACTGCATCGCGTGTACGAAACAGCTTAACGAAGTCGAGCACCTACTGAGAGACGAGTCCATCGACCGAGATGACTTACTCCAACAAATAGTGGATATAGTACTATGAGTTATGAGTCAGCAGGCCCTACGAAGGGTGTACTCACACCAGCGTATGGACGTGACTACAAGAGCGCAGATGAAGTCATCAAGGCGTACAGAGACGGCAAGGACTTTGTGCTACACAATCCTACAAGTCGGTATGACGATATGTACTGCTCCTGTAGAGACTTCCCTGGCCAGAGAGTAGAACTCAGATACCAAAAGAAAACTCGCGCAGTTATTGTAGCGCATGATGAAACAGTAGTTGAGGAGACAGAATGAACATACTTCCAAGAAACGCACTCAGATACGACCCGCGGATAGACAGGTACCAGCACATGGAGGACGGTAAACCTGCTAAATACCATCTGGTTAGCGCAGCACAGGCAGCGATGATGAGAAACGTATCCAAAGCCGAACGCACGAAAAGAGGAAACCCATCTGGCCAGACGATGGTGACAGGTAGGTGTAAGTGACGCCGAAGTACAGAGACAAACATGAGCCTAACCCACATACGAAGAAGACACCGTGTAGGTGCTGCGGCAGTACCGACAGGTACCCGACACCGCCCTATGCGTGCAAAGCGTGCGTTAGGCTCGTATACAGAGAAAAAATACTAGGAGCTAAAAGATGACTGAACAAGAACAGAGAGAAGTAGAACAGCAGCGACAGCGGATGGCGTCGGCAGAACAGTGCATAGCCGAAATCTCGCTCGTCGTTAAGGGCGCGACAGATAAGCACCTGCCAGCTGCGATAAGCGCGCTACTGCGAGAGCACACAGAGCGTAGAGTACGACAGGTAAAATTCAACAAGGAGAACAAGTAATGGCAACACCACACAACGCACCGTACAAAAAGAGGCAGAGAGCAGGACGCTTGGCAGTTAAAACCCGAGGAACGGTGCTCTGGGTAAGCTGCAGACTCGTAGACCTGCACGCGGCTCTCCAAGAGCCGCCTAAGTGGGTGAAGCAGGCTGTTCAAGGAACAGCTTATAGTGATCATCGTGGCGGCTACGTCAACGAGATCGTAAACACAACTAGAGGATAGCACCACGATGTTTCCACCTAACGAACACGCCAAGCTGAGCCCATCGAGGCTTCAGCGCATAATCGATTGTCCAGGCTCGTACGAGTTTGGACGTAAATGCGAGGAAGAGCAAGAAGAACAGCGCTCGTCCTACGCTGAGGAGGGCTCGATGCTGCATGCGGCAGTCGAGTCCCACATATTAAATACCAAATGGACAGGTCCTGAGCTGGCGCCTGACCAGCAGAGCGCAGTAGAGGACGCAATAGAATACTTCCACAAGCTCGAAAGTGCCACCTCTGGCCAGCCAGGCTATCACCTGGAGGTTGAAAAGCGCGTCTATCTCAAGACCCTACATCCGTGCTTGTACGAGTGCGACGGAACCTGCGACATATTCATCAACACAGACGACGAATTACACATCTTGGACTGGAAGTTCGGTCAAGGTATACCAGTATATGCAGAAGATAACGACCAGCTGTATGCGTATGCCGCTGGAGCTCTTGAAGACAGACTGTATCGAGAGACACACCCCACGCCGACCAGCGTCTTCATCCACTGCATACAGCCGCGACTTGACTCATATGACGCTGTCCAGCTGACGGTTAAGCAGCTCATGCAGTGGGTTAACGAGCGCTTGGTGCCTGGGGTGAGCGAGGCGATAAGCGAAGAGCCGTCTTTTCACCCTGGCCAGAAGCAGTGTCGTTGGTGCCCAGCTAAGATGAAGTGTCGAGCTCGATACGATTTAGCGAATAAGACCGCGGCAGACGTCTTCAAAAACGTAGCCAAGCTGCCAGATAACGTCACCCAGGAAGAATTGGGCGAGCTCTACGCACGTGCAAAGCAGCTCGATAAGTATATTAAAGACATCGGCGCGCATATTATGCACACGATACAAACAGGAACCCCCTGGCCAGGATACAAACTGGTCGCCGGACGGTCCCTAAGGAGGTGGAAAGATGAACCTGACGAAGTAATTGAGCGCCTTGGAAGCGACATAGAGCTCGAAGACATGTTTAAGAGCAAGCTCATCAGCCCTGCTCAGGCAGAAAAGCTGAACCGAAAGCTTAAGAAAGAACCCTGGTTCCAAGAACTGATTGAAAAGCCTGAAGGTAAACCGACTTTGGCCCATGAGAGTGACAAACGGCCGCCGTTAGAATTCAGAACAGCGGCGGAAATCTTTAAAGGAGCATAACATGTGGCAGACCGCTTATTTTTGCGTCGACTGCGCTGAAGAAATGACGTGGGATCAGATGATGAATAGTCACGGGTGCTGTCCGTACTGCGGCTACAAAGGACCGAATGCGGATACGGTAGTAGATACCTACGAGCGGTCTTATAAAATGGTGCGCATAGCTCCATGGTGGAAGCTGTGCGCACCCCAATTTAAACAAATATGGAAAAACAATAAATGAAATGATTAAGCTGTGTCTGCGGTAGCAAAGCTTGGTGGAACTCACCAAAAAAAAAAAAAGGATATATAAGTAACAACGGCAAGGTGGGGTATGGTGCAGAGGGCTCAAGTTGAAGGAGAAACAATGACTGAATTAGAAAAAATCGACGGACAGATTGCGCGGTTGCAAGCAGAGCGCGCCAGCATAACTGAGCCACTTGAAGCCCTGTGCGAACAGGACCCGAAGAGAATGTCCAAACAGGACATCATAGCTAGTGTGTGGAAGCTTCCAGAGTTGCCACAGTACCTGTTTGACACCCTGGTCCTTGGAATGGGGGGCTTTATGACGGGATCCAAGGTCTACGGCGATGCAGATAGCGCAGCAGATGAGGACTGGGTAGTCACCATACCACCACACGTCTTCAAAGGTTACGCTGTCGGTACTGGCCAGGACTACTTCGATCAAGGTGAGATGACAGTGCTGTACGCACATAAGGATGGTCAGCTGCTGAACATCATCTGTATGGGCGACTATGACCAGATGAAGGCGTGGGAGCGCGCTACAACTCTTATGGCCGAGATACAAGCTAGTCAAGGTCGTAGGATATTCTTTGATAAATGGAAGCGCGTGCGAGTATTCGGAGCTTTCGTAGATATCTTCTGGCCAGCAACTGAGGTCTACGGCTGTCTTGACATCAGCATGTCAGAGGCCCTTGAACGGCGGGTATGTATTCGCTGCGGACGCGAGGCCATTAACTTCACTAACAAGCCTATGCGCGAGCAGTGGGAACGAACAGGAATTTGTGAGCGCTGTGAACCAAGTTTACAGCAAGTGGAAACAAAGTGTACAGGCCATTTAGGCTACGTTAAAATCGAATAAAGCGAAAATAGTCGTTTACAAAGCGAGAGGTCCTGTGTATAATATGAAAGACGCAGGACCTCTTAAAACAGCCCTAAAAAACTTAACAAGGAGAATTATCATGGCTGATAAGTCAAAGCAAGAACAAGTAATCGAACTCGTAAAAGAAGGTAAACACACTCGTGAGCAGATCAAAGAGCAGGTAGGATGCACGACTGGCTCTCTGGCCAGCTATCTTAGCACAATGACAAACATTGCTCGCTTTGGTGACGCTGTTCTTTGTCCAATCAGTGATGCTGACGGCATCATGTCCGTAACAACTTATGCTGAGGCTGAAGCTGCCAAAGCTAAGCGTGCGTCTACTCGCACTGCGACTGTCGCTAAGACCCCTGCTGAGCGCCTCGACGCTGCGAACAAGCGCGTTACTCGCTGTACCAATGCTCTTGATTCTGCTGCTGAGCGTGCGTCTAAAGATGACACCAGTCGTGAGCTTGAACTCCGTCACGACCTGGCTAAGATCAATGCAGAACTCGCCGACATCGAATTGGCACGTGCCAAAGCTATCGTCGATGAAGACGACTCTGTAGCAGAGACTGAAGAAGTTGACGCTGAAGTGCCTGAAGCGCCTGAAGCGCCTGAAGTGCCTGAAGTGCCTGAAGTGCCTGAAGTTGAAGGCGACGATCTTCTGTAACAGATAGGACTACGCAGGAACGCAGGACCGAGGGGACTACAGCCGGACAGACTGTAATCCCCGTTTTTAAACCTTTTATTGATCGCACCTAGGGTGAGATCAGGAGAAACAAATGAAATTGAAAAACGTGGTAGTAAATGGAATCTATTGGCTTGGCGTAGTTAAGACTGATGAAAAAGGCAATGTAATCGCGGTAGCTAAAGCTCTCAAAGTTAACGCCAACGACCGTCAGGCTATGGTGAATTACGTAAAAGCGAAGAATTCTAAGAACCTTCGCACTGTCACTCTTGAGGGTACTGCAAACGCAGTGTCTGTAGCTGACTTATCTGTAGCAGCGACTATGGAATACAAGATGCTCAAGATGCGTATGAAAGCCATCAAAGCAACTGCCCTTGAGCAGATCGAGAACGAGCAGCTCGACGAGGGAAAGTTCAAGCTCCAGTAAGGAGCAGAACATCTGACAAGTATCGACAATGGTACGAACAAATGACTGGCGACCTTGACCCAAACAGTTTGAAAAAAGAGTATCCTAACAACTGGCCAGAAGGAGCTGGCTGAAGGAGCTGTTGAAGTCATTTGTCTTTAAAGACGGTGACAGGCCAGAGCTGAGTCTAACAGCTTATGCCAGCAGTATAGAAACGCTGTGTGCGCAGTTTGTGATATTGAGCTACGCGATAGAATGACATAGGAGGAGTATGACCGGTCAAAAACACGACCAAGGTAAACTGCGGTATGACCTCATAGAACCCGCGTTCTTACGAGATCTTGCTGCAGTTCTTACCATGGGGGCAGAAAAGTACGAAGAGGACGGCTGGAAACACGTGCCGAATTTGGAGCGACGCTACGCAGCAGCACTCATGCGTCACTTTGAAGCGATACGTTCTGGCCAGGAGGTGGACGAGGAATCTGGTCTGCCGCACATAGCCCATGTAGCATGTAATGCCATGTTCCTACATTGGGTTGGAAATTTAGCATTAAGGTATGAATACGATGAAGATACAAACGTACGAGAGTATGAGCGTGAACCTGATACGCAAAACAGAGAAACCGGGGAATCTGGTCCAGGCTGCGATGAGGCTCACAATGACGAAACAATTCGATTTCTCAGAGCCGGCGTCCACCAAGTCGCTGCAGTTTTTAGTGTCGGCGGAACACACGAGTCTTTTAGAGCATGTCTCAATGACCTTCGCGATAACTGGGATCAGCAGGTCGCTACTCGCGCAGCTGACAAGACAGCGCACTGCGAGCCCGACGAGCAGTAGCCAGCATTACGCTGACCACAGTGATATGCCAATGATCGTACACCCTGATTACGTGGGTGAGTTCAGCGAACAGCTGTTTGAGGGCCCGCTAGACGGCGACAATCTGACTGGTCTTGAAGTGGCTCAGCAAGAGTACCAGCAGATGGTCAGTAACGGTGTGCCAATTGAAGAGGCTCGGCAGGTGCTCCCTAACGCGTGTGCTGTGAACTACCTCTGGACCATCGACGCTCGTAACCTGTACTTCTTTCTCAGAGCTCGTATGTGTAAGCGCAACGTTACAGAAATGCAAACGTTCGCTAAAGAAGTATGGGGCGTACTTAACGACTACTGGCCAGAATGGGCAGAATGTTGTGGCCCCTACTGTTACCCCACAGGTAAATGCAATCAAGGCCGCATGTCCTGCGGTCAACCCTACATAAAGGAAGACAAAGATGCCTAGACCAGAAGAAGAAATTGAGTACGTCATAACTGTGTCTCGCCAAGTGACGTTCATTGAGCACTACGGCACTACGTACGAGAACTTGCATAAAAAGGACGAACGCGGTGAAGACCTCTGGGGCTCAGTGCCCAAGGCGCCGTATCGCACCACAGACGTAACTGAGGTGTTCAAACAGACAACTAAGGACTTCAACCAGCAGAAGTTTATTATGGCTGTCAATTTTGGCAGAGGCATACCTGAGCTCTTAGATGGCGGGGTTAACCGGTTTGGAGAATACTCCGAATGATTAACCACTGGCAGGAAATGACTGACTTCCAGAACAAGATGCAGAAGTGCAATCTCGAGGGGTCTCCACTTAAGGCGCAGGTACTGCGCGCAGCTCGCATGTGCAACGGACTGTTCATGGAAGTGTGTGAGCTGCAAGACAGTTTCAGCTGGAAGCTATCTCGTGACCCACACCGCAATGAAGAACCGAGCGTAGATCGTGACAATGTCATGCGTGAGATCGTCGACTGCTTGTTCTTTTTACATCACATAGGTGAGTGCTTCGGTATTAAGCCGGTAGACCTCGAAGCGAAGTACGTAGAAGTAATGGCGAATAACCGCCGACGTCATATTGACGGTGATCTCTCTGGCCAGAAGGAGAAGCCAGGAGTTACATCAACAACTGAAGAGCTCGTGACAATAAACGCGAAGCTAGACAAACTAATTAACGGAGATTTTGACAATGATTCTGAAAAAAGTAAGGTGTGACTGGGTATTTTTGGCTGAGACAAATCAACACGGTGGGTACAGCTTGTGCGCTATGATTCCTGACAGCCACCCTCAGATGGCTGAGGTTAGGAAAGAGATCGAGAAGGCAAAAGCGAAAGGTATATCTGGTGGCAAGTTTACTGAAGCCAATACAAAGTCCGCCAACTTTAAGAACCCGCTCCATAACGGCACTGAAGAAGCCGCCAGTGAAGAACGCCCAGCCGTATACAAAGGACATCATTATGTTAACGCCAATCAGAAGGGTGGTCAGCTTGGCGTCGTTGGCCCTAATCTTCAACCTCTTATGGACGACTCCTGCCTGTACTCCGGAGCCTTCTACAACATTGAGATCGCATTCTACCCATTCAATACCAAGTCTAAAGGTGTTGGCTGTGGACTGAACAATGTGATGTTCGTTGAGCACGGAGACCGTCTTGATGGACGTCAGAATGCTGAAGCTGCGTTTGCTGGCATGGGGGTAGCTGATGGAGGTGAAGGTGAAGGAGAAGGAGACCTCCAATAGGGACCGGTCAGACATAGCCATTTTCAGTGGCAAGTGCTTTATGCTGCACTTGCTGCTTGACGACATAAAAGGAAGTAGACTACCTAGCGACTTAAAAGAACACGTACTGGCCAGCATGTTTAGGCAGTCAGAAGCCGTGCTAGGTATACAATAAAATTAACGGGTGGGCGGGATGGATAGAGGTAACAAATGGAACCAATAGTTAACAAGAAGTATAAGAACGACCTGTTCGTGACACATACGAGTGTTGATCATGCGATAGGTTACGCACTTAAAGCGTGTGACACCTTAACAGGTGGCGACAAGGCTTTGATGATAACAGCTATACAGAGTTTGCTCAACACCTTCATCGTAGAAGAGGAGAAACTCTTCAGGGAGATGGAATGATAACACTCGACTTCGAAACGTATAGCGACGAGGACCTGACCAAGGCCTCATCGTATCGATATCATCACCATGAGTCAGCAGATATAGTTTGCTTAGCGTACAAGATAAACGACGAACCCACGCTCCTATGGAGACCAGAGAGCTGCAGAATGGAGCGTTTATTCGATCTCATAGAATCAGGTGAGAAAGTCCACGCGCACAACGCTTTGTTCGAATATCTCGCGTGGAATCTAGCTGGCCAGAGGAGATACAACTTTCCTAAGCTTGAGCTGAGTCAGATGGTGGACACTCAGGCTGTGGCTAACCGTTACACGCTGCCCGGAGCGCTGGATAAGGCTGGCGAGATCATGGACCTCACCGTTAAGAAGAACCCACGGGGCAAGGCTTTGATCAAGAAAATCTGCTGTCCAACCAAAGCTGGCAGTCGTCCTGTTCAAGGTGCTGACTACACCCACAGTGAGTACGTCGAGTTGCTGGAGTACTGCAAGACAGACGTAGACACGACGTACGAGCTGATCAAGGCTCTGCCGTCTGACGAACTCAGCGTGGACGAGCAGTATCAATGGGAGCTGACTCAGCGTATGAATTTGACAGGTCTGCCCATGGACGTTTACAGCGCAGAGCGGATCCTGGCGTACGTCCAGTCATACGTTGAAGAGATGACACTGCGTGTACCTGAGCTGAGTGATGGAACCTTTCAGAAGGTAACCCAGGTTAAAAAGCTCAGAGACTGGATGGCTAGCCGCGGCGTGGTCGCAGATAACTTACAAGCTAAGACTGTCGAGGACTTACTTAAGACGGAACTCCCTGGCCAGGTGAAGGAGATGCTAGAACTGCGTCAAGCCCTAGGTCGCTCAAGTACTGCGAAGTACATAAAAATACAGGAGATGCAGTACGATGGCCGAGTATACAATAACTTACAGTATTATGGCGCTGGCACAGGCCGTTGGGCTGGCAGGGGTTTTCAAATGCACAATCTGCCGCGGGCCTCAGTTAAGGACCCGGAAAGCTACATTGATAAGTTTTGTAATTTCGATCCCGTTGATGACCCGGTTAACGTGGCTAAAGCTCTGATCAGACCCATGATCATGGCTCCTGAAGGGCGGAAGCTGTTGGTTAGTGACTACAGTTCAATTGAAAATCGGCTGCTTATGTGGCTGGCTAACGAGGAGGAAGTACTTGAGTCCATTAGAGCTGGTAACGATCAATACGTTGAGATGGCCGCTTATATGTACAAGCGCACGTACGAGGATCTTAAGGCTTCAGTCGATGCTGATGACAAAACCGGATCCCATCAGCGGCGCATCGGCAAGATTATTGTGCTTGGATGTGGGTTCCAGATGGGCGGTAAGCGCTTCAAGGACTCAGCTGAAGAGAATGGGGTAATACTTTCTGAGCATGAGTCGTTCTCGGCTGTTGCTGCGTTCAGGAACAAGCACCCAAAAGTAAAGAAAATGTGGAAGATGTTGAGCAACTGCTGCGTCTCCGCAATACAAAACCCAGGTAAAACTTATGTGTACAATCGATGTACTTTTCGTGTTACTCGCTGCAGGTCTGGCAATAAATGGTTGGTACTTGGCCTACCCTCCGCCAGGAACTTATTTTACAAGAGCCCGTACCTTAGTGAAGATAAATACGGTCTTGTACCTGGTCATATGGGTACTCATCCTAAAACTAAACAGTGGGTTCGACGTAAACTGATACCTGGTCGAATAACTGAGAACATCATACAAGCACTGGCCAGGGATATCATGGCCAGTGGCATGAAAAACGTTAACGAGCACTTGCCTCAAGTCGACCTCATTGGGACCGTGCACGATGAGGCGCTAGCCGAGATGTATGATGATGACCCATCGAGGATATTGAAGGACTTCAACCGGCTGTTGTGTGGGTTACCACCGTGGGCTAAAGGACTGCCGCTGGCCGCAGAAGGCTATATCGCGAAGCGCTACCGCAAAGGATAAAGGGATACGCTGTGGAAATAGAAACAGAAATTGTGTCGTCGGTGTTCGCATTGAAACTAACTGACCTTAAGTCAGGCACGCGCTATAAGCTGAAGGGCTGGAGCATACTCTACCGCAAAGGACGAGTAATGAGATTTTTGCTACAGCGAGATGGGGCGCGTCTCAAGCACAGACTTAAGAGTAAAGAAGCTCTAGTAAACTTTTTGGAGGCTCGTGGGCTATGATTGATAAGCTAAACAGAGTTAAACTGACTGAGGACAGGCACCAGCTGATCAAGAACCAGCTAGGTAACCTATATACTATACGGCTTCAGTTACGTGAATGCGAGCAGCCTGAGAGCTGCGTAGAACTGCTGTATGTAGAACTGCTAGAGTTTAACAGACTCAGCTATATACAGCGCATACTCGGTCGCTATCACAAGCTGACCAGGATATACGAGTTGGAGAAGTTGCACAAGTGGACCATGGAGGTGAAACGTGTCGCGTCTAAGTGACGATCCTGAGAAACGTGCTCGCCAGCTAGCGCATCGCGACTTCGACCTGTTGTGGAAGTTCGGCCACATGACTCGCAGCGAGGCGTACGCTTGGCTAGCCGCGGCGATGGAAGTTCGTCAGTGCGAAGCTCACATGCTGCACTTCAACCAAGAGCAGTGCGAAACAGTACAGCGTAAAGTTAAAGAACACTGGGAGAGCGAACGTGGGAGCTGAAGAAAAAAAAGTAGAGGACTACCTAAATGACGAAGTCGTTAAGCTTGAAGGATTTACAAGGAAGTTCGCTTATATTGGGCGACGAGGAGGTGCGGATCGAATCGTCTTTCTCTGGGGAACTATTATTCTGGTTGAGGTTAAAGCCGTACGAGGAACCGAGTCAGTCTTACAAACTCGTGAGCGGCGTAGAATTCGTAAGACTGGTGCTAGAGCACACGTCGTGTACGGTAAAGAAGGAGTAGACGCGCTGCTGAACGACTTAAAAATAATACTACAAGGAGACAGCTATGACGACTTACACGCATCTAGTACGCAACTGTAAGGACTTCGAGGAGGCCAGGTTCGAGCCTGGCTACACCAGCCCCAAGCACGACGGAGTGCGCGCTTTCTACTATCCTGGCCAGGGTAAACAAGGAGTGCTCCAGTCGCGGCAGAACAAGCCATTGTATGGGCTCAGTCACATAACTGATCCGTTAAGGGATTTTCCACACATCTTGGACTTGGAGCTAGTAGTGCCAGGCATGAAGTTTAACGAGCTGAGCGGCGTTATACGTAATCACGACAACACGCCCGCAGTGCACGCGCACATTATCGACTCACCTGGCCCGGGTAATATTGTTCGGCGTCTGACACGGCGTCCACAAAACAGCCCGGTGTGGACGCGGATACCGCATTACTGGTGCAAGGACCTACCTATGTTCTGGAAGTACCATCGTCAGTTCATGGCTAACGGTCTTGAAGGGTCTGTATGGAAGTCGGCTGACCACGAGTACACCAACCAGCGTAACTACCATTGGATGCGCGAGGTGCCAATTAAAAGTGAGGACTGTGAAATTGTCGACGTCTACGAAGGTGGAGGAAAAATGTCAGGAATGCTTGGAGGATTCATCATCAACTTCTGCGGGATTCACTGCAAGTGTGGTACGCTCAAGGGCTTTGACTACGGACGCCGTAGAGAAATTTGGGAGAACCCAGACGAGTATATTGGACTCGTGCTTGAGGTCCAGTATAAGAACCTTCAACCGTCTGGCAAGCCAAGACAGCCACGTGGCAAAGGATTCCGTTATGACAAGTGATACGCACCCAGCCCTACGACGACTGATAGACGACCCTGAGGGCACTCACCTGTATATCGTGACTACGTACTACAGGCAACATCAGATGTTTCACTATCTGTCTAGTCAAGTAAGCCCGTCGAGATCGCCGGACATCAGGTTCTTCGCTAACGGAAATCGTATCATACATAAGAAGGGTGGCCAGCTAATCCTGGGCGTATACAGTCAGGGCGTAGACAGGCTGCGCGGACTACAGCTCAGCTCCATCGATAAGGACGGAGACGTCAGCCTGTACGGTGACGAGCTTAGCGACTTTTGGCATGATACCAAAGCGAGGATCAAACGTGTTAAAGCTACATGACTACCAAGAACGTGCTGTCGAGTTCTGTCTGAGGCACAAGGCTTGCTTCTTGGCTATGGACATGGGAACGGGTAAGACAGCCACGATTCTTGAACTGATAAAACACACTGGCCAGAAGGCTTTAGTAATGGGTCCGCTTAGAACTATCTGTTCCTCCTGGCCAGATGAGATCGAAAAGTGGGCGCCTGAGCTGACTTATAAAGTCATACATGGCCCTAATAAAACTCTTGTCGGTACAAAAGACACCGACATACTTTTAGTTAACTACGAGGGCCTTAAGTGGCTCTCACAACAACGTGGTCACTGGACCAAAAGGATGGTGGTGTACGATGAAAGTTCTATGTGCAAAAGTCACAGTACTCAGCGGTTTAAACTGCTCCGTGGGATGTCCCCTCTGTGGACAGACTATGC
>Ga0164311_10001297_pt1 | contig 12085 bp, 10 predicted proteins | sample GuaBasSedimGuay2_FD_121796 | JGI IMG/M metagenome (GOLD analysis project Ga0164311, IMG submission 121796) | Subseafloor sediment microbial communities from Guaymas Basin, Gulf of California, Mexico - Guay2, Core 4569-9, 9-12 cm | ecosystem: Environmental > Aquatic > Marine > Hydrothermal vents...
GCTACAAGCTCACCCCGTTTCTTGCGCTCGGAATCCGTCACTTCCAGCTTGTACTCCAGCGGTCCGGAGGTTCCCAAGGTGGAATCCGTTATCCCCCTCAGAAGCCAAGCCTGCCTCCCGTCCGAGTAGACCTGGACCAGCCCCCGGCCTTCGTGGTCGAAGAATATCAGCCTCCTGTAGACCTTCCTCTGCTGTGAGAACGTGCCGAGTATGTTTCCAACCACCTCCCTCCACCTGGCCACGCCGAGGCTATCCCCCCTTCCGAGGGCGTCCGCCAAGCGCCGTACGGGTGAGATGAGGCTTAAAAACAAAATGTCCTCCTGGGTCGTCTGGAGGAAGTCCTCCACCCTCTCGGCCTTCATCTCAGCTGCCCTCTGGGCCGCCTCCAACGCCGTCCTGCGCAGGGCGACCATGGTCCTGTACACGCCGTAGGCACCGAGGACGCCCACGGGGACCAGGGCCACCCCGAGCAGGACCGCCGAGAGCTTTCCCCTTATTCCCACCTAAGTCCACACCTCCTCGGTTATGTGCTCGGGCCTCCTCCAGGAGGATATCCTCTCCTCTATGTAGTCCACAAGTTCCCTTATATGGACCCTTTCCTGCTCCATGGAGTCCCTGTCCCTCACGGTGACGGTGTCGTCCTGCATCGTCTGGGAGTCCACGGTGACGCCGTACGGGGTCCCGACCTCGTCCATCCTCCTGTACCTTCTTCCTATCGAATCCTTCTCGTCGTAGAAGACGTTGAAGTGGGGACGGAGCATCTCCTCTATCTCCGAGGCCTTCTCCGGCATCCCCTCCCTCTTGACCAAGGGGAAGACCCCCACGGTGATCGGGGCGAGCTTGGGATGGAGCCTCAGGACCACCCTGGTCTCCCCCCTCACCACCTCCTCGTCGTATGCGTCCACGAGGAACGCCAGGAGGGCCCTGTCCACACCTCCTGAGGGCTCTATAACGTAAGGGATTATCCTTTTGCCGCTCTCCTCGTCGTAGTAGTCCAACCTCCTCCCGCTATATTCCGAATGCCTCCTGAGGTCGTAGTCGGTCCTGTTGGCTATGCCCTCAAGTTCCGCCCATCCGAAGGGAAAGAGGTACTCTATGTCGACGCAGGATTTGGCATAATGCGCCAGCTCGTCCTCCCTGTGGGGCCTCAGCCTCAGCCTGTCCTCCCTGAGCCCGAGGTCTACGTACCATTTGAACCTCTCCTCTATCCACCTTCTGTGCCACTCCTCGTCCGTGCCTGGGAAGACGAAGTACTCTACCTCCATCTGCTCGAACTCCCTCGTGCGGAATGTGAAGTTTCCGGGGGTTATCTCGTTCCTGAAGGCCTTCCCTATCTGGGCTATCCCGAAGGGAAGCTTCAACCTCATGGACTGTTGGACGTTCACGAAGTTGACGAATATCCCCTGGGCGGTCTCGGGCCTGAGGTACACCACCGAGGACTCGTCCTCCAGGGGGCCCATGAAGGTCTTGAACATGAGGTTGAACTGCCTTGCTTCCGTAAGCTCCCCGCCGCAGACAGGGCACCTCTCGTCCTCGAGGTCGTCCGCCCTGAAGCGGCGCTTGCAGCTCTTGCAGTCCACCATGGGGTCCGAGAAGCTCTCCACATGTCCCGAGGCCTCCCATACGCTCGGGTGCATGAGTATGCTCGCATCGAGCCCCACTATGTCCTTCCTCTCCCTCACGACCTTCTGCCACCACGCCTCCTTGACCTTCCTCTTCATCTCTACGCCCAAGGGACCGTAATCCCAACAGCTTGCGAGTCCTCCATATATCTCGCTGGACTGAAATATTATCCCCCTGCGCTTGCAGAGCGACACGAGCTTCTCCATCTTTTCCGGAGCCTTGGCCATAGCACCTCCCCTTAAGAAATCGGCCCGGCTGGCCGCCGGTTACTGTCTTCTATCGCTATCATACCCCTTGTCCACAGAATAGTTGGCGGTGGATGATCCACCTTCTTCAATGCTCCCTCTACCTGACGGGCGAATACATAATCACCGTCTTAACTTTCTGGAAGAAATCCCAATATTTGGATTATCCCCAAGGTGGAGGCAAAATTACCCCAAAAACTTTAAAATTATCAACAAGTTCGCTCTTTTTGAATATACAAAACACAAGTGAAGATGTCAAGGAAGGCCAAAAAAGTAAAAAAAGATGGAGGACCTTACGAGAGAGCGCAGAAAATGTGGCATGGAACCTTAAAGGAGGTGATAAGCTGTGAGTTCTAAGTGGACGAGCCGGAAGTTTTAGGTTGCGGTGGTGGCCTGGGACATAGCTGAGGCCTGCAGCGTCCGGCTCCCCGATGAGGTGTTGAAGGGAGCTTCTCATATCGCTTAGAACCTCTTCACTTAAGACCCCCTCCAAATATCTTTAAAAAACCATGCCCGCTACTCTGTTGTCAAAGTGAAGTACCTTGTTGACAAGCTCGGAAGATTGACATATAATGTGGGGGACTTCGGACGAAGACCAGGAGGGAGTCCTATGCTCCTGACCCTCCTTACGGGGGCGACCCTCGCATGGGCGAACCCTCTGTTGGAAGTGCCGTTGGACGACGAGGTATACGAGCTCCTGGACAGGCTTCAGGTGGAGGGGGTCGTCCAGCCCTCCGGAGAGATGTACCCCCTGAGCAGGGGCGAGGTGGTGCGGCTCCTCGGGGAGGCCCTCGAGGGGAACATATCCCCCTTGGAGAGGGAGGAGATCTCCGCCTACTTGAGGAGATATCATCACGAAGCTTGCAAGCTCGGGAAGCCCCGAAGGTACTTCTTAGAGAAGGTGGGTCCGGATTTCCTCTTCTACCTCGACCCCCAGGTAGGGCTCTCCGTGCGGCTCAGGGACGGAAGGGCCTTCCCCGAACGTGGGACGGGGTTTCTGATATCCGTCCTCTCCGACATCGGCGGAAGCCTCGGGAAGATGGGGTTCATGAGCCACATAGAGTGGTACCTTATGACCGGAAGGCCCTTCGGGGACCTATTTCCGGACGAGACGAGGGTCTCGTACAGGAGGGAGAAGGGGGACCCCATAGATGCCGACAACTTCGGCAGGACAGAGGCATACATGGTCTTCCCCTTACCCCACGGCTCCCTGCTTTTGGGCAGGGGAAGGCTGAGATGGGGCCCCGGAAGGCACGGCTCCCTCCTGCTTTCCGGAGGGACCTCCCCCTGGGACATGTTGAGGCTGAGGTTCGGGTACAGGGGCCTCGGGTTCGAGGCCTTCACCGCCGTGCTGAGGGGGGAGGATTCCAAAGGGGTCAGAAGGCCTAAGTATCTATCAGGACATAGGTTAGAGGCAAGATTTGGCAGGTTCCAGTTCGGGGTCTCGGAGACGGTGGTATACGGGGACAGGTTCGAACCTTCGTACCTCAACCCCTTCTCGGTGTACCTCATAACCGAGCAACAGGCCAGCAGATCCATACCTCCCGAGGCGGAGAGATGGGAGATGGGAAGCGGGGACAACGTGCTGGCCGGGGTCGACGCCGGAGCCTTCTTCAAGAACTTCAAGCTATACTGCGAGATCCTTGTGGACGATTATCGTCCCACGTACTCTCCGAAGCACTGGAGGAACAAATACGGGCTTCTGGGAGGCTTCCACTGGGCCGATCCTTTGGGCCTGAGGGATTCGGACCTCAGGGTGGAGTACGCCTTCGTGAACCAGTACTGTTACACCCACGAGAGGGCCATAAACCGTTACAAGCACCTCAGCCGTCCCATAGGCCATCCCATGGGCTCGGACGCCGACGACCTCCGGACGGAGTTCGAGAAGAGGTTCGGACCGGGAAGGGGCATCTCGCTCTACTACGAAAGGCTGAGGAAGGGGAAGGGAAGTATCGACGGGGAGCACGGGCCAGGCGACCCCGACCGCTGGGAGTTCCTCTCCGGGACCGAGGAGGTGAGACGCATCCTCGGGGTAAGGGCCTTCTGGAGGGAGGTAGGTGAGAGGGGTGCCGAGCTGGAAGTTAGATACCTGAGGATACGGAACTTCGAGCACGTCGAAGGGAGGAGGAGTTCCGGCCTGGAGGTCCTGCTGAGCTTGGAGCGTAGGCTGTGATGTACAGGCTCCTCTTCGCCGTACTGCTCACGGGTGCCACGGCCATATCCGCCCAGATAGTGCTCTTAAGGGAGCTTATGGTCGCCTTCTACGGCAACGAGCTCTCCTTAGGAGTTATGCTCTCCGCATGGTTGATCTGGGGGGCAGTGGGAAGTTGGGGCCTGGGGAGGCTCACAGATGGGATCGAGGATAAGCTCAAAGCCCTCGCCCTGCTCCAGATGGGAGTATGGGTGGTCCTCCCTTCGGAACTCTTCCTGGCCAGGACCGTAAGGGAGCTTCTGGGCATGCCTCCGGGCGAACTTACGGGCATAGCCCCCGTGGCCTCGGCAGCGTTCGGCATACTGGCCCCGCTGTGTATCCTGGGAGGGTTCGGGTTCGCCTTGGGGTGCAGGATGCTCTCGGAAAGGTACGGGGACTCCCTCAGGGGGGTGGGGAACGTATACATCTTAGAGGCCGTAGGCTCCGCCGCGGGCGGCCTGCTCACCCAGCTCCTCCTCGTGCCCCTCATCCCCCCCTTCGGGGTGGCGGTCCTCGTGGGATGTCTGAACCTCCTCTCCGCAGCCTTACTATCCCTGGAAGGCCACAGGGCCCTCGCTGGCATCTCGACCTCCGCCCTCCTCCTGACCTTAGCCTTCGTGGTGGCCGGCGGGGTGAGGTCGGTCGAGAGGTTCTCGTCGGAGGCGAGGTGGAAGGGGATGGAGCTCGTACGCACGGAGGACTCCCCCTACGGCAGGATCTCCTTGGTCAGGTTGGAGGGGGAGTACAGCCTCTTCGAGAACGGGATACTCCTCACCACCTCCCGAAGCAGGCTCGGGCCGGAAGAGATCGTACACTTCCCACTGCTTTCCCACCCCGGGCCGAGGAAGGTCCTCATGATAGGAGGTGGGCTCGGGGGAGGGCTCGCCGAAGTCCTGAAACATCCCGTAGAGGAGGTGACCTACCTCGAACTCGACCCCGAGGTCGTGAGGGTCTGGAGGGATTCGGTGCCCGAGGAGGCCTTCCTCGACCCGAGGTTGCGGGTAATCTACGAGGACGGGAGGAGGTGGCTTGTGAGGAAGGGGGGGAGGTACGACGTGATCATAGTCGGACTCTCCGACCCCCTCACAGCGCAGCTCAACAGGTTCTACACCGAGGAGTTCTTCGGAGAGGCCAAGGCCCACATGGAGCGGGGAGGGATACTCTCCTTCGGCGTCACTTCCTCGGAGAACGTCTTAGGGGAACCCCAGAGGAGGTACCTGGCCTGTCTGTACAGGACCTTGAAGGAGGTCTTCCGCTACGTGGAGATCGTCCCCGGAGGGACGGCGTACTTCCTTGCCTCGGATTCCCCCGTATCCCTGGACCCTTCCCTGCTCGTAGGACGCCTCAGGAAGAGGGGGATAGAGGCCAAGTTCGTGAGGGAGTACTACCTTCCATACAAGCTCAGTCCCGACAGGACGGGATACGTGAGAGAGGAAGTCGAGGCCGAGGGCGACGTCCGCCCCAACCGCGACTTCTTCCCGGTGGGGTACTTCTACGCACTTGCCCTCTGGGCCTCCCAGTTCTACCGTGGGGTACAGGGCTTCCTCTCGAAGGCGGGGACGGTGGGGTTCTGGAGGATGTGTGCTCCCATCGTGATATACTTCGCCTTAGGGCTCATACTCACCGTCAGGGGCATCCCCTCCCCGAAGGCTCCGGTCGTGATGGCCGTGGGCACTACGGGTCTTGCCGAGATGGCCTTCCAGACCGTGGTCCTGGTGGCCTTCCAGGTTAAGTTCGGGTACGTATACTACAAGCTCGGGCTCATATTGAGCATGTTTATGGTCGGGTTGGCGTCCGGAAGCTGGATGGTGGTGAGGTGGGGTGGGAAGGTTAGGGCGCTTCCCGCCTTCGTCTGGACCCAGGTAGCTGTGGTCCTCTACCCCTTGGTGCTGGTGCTCTCCTTAGCCTCGGTCCGGAGCGAGGCCACATTCGCAGCCCTCCCGGCCGCAGCGGGGTTCGTAGGGGGGGTGCAGTTCCCCTTGGCTGGCAGGCTCGTGGTCGGGGAGAGGGTGGGAAAAGAGGCGGGGAGCCTCTACGGTGCGGACCTTGCAGGGGCCTTCTTCGGAGCGGCCGGAAGCAGCCTGCTCCTCGTGCCCCTCTTGGGCATAAGGGGGGCCTTGTACTGGCTCTCCATGCTCAACGGTGCGACGCTCTTGCTCTTAGGCGTACACGGCCGGAAGGAGATCGTAAAGGCCCGATATGGTTCGTGAGGGACCCTTCTCGGAAAAGCTCGGCAGGAGGTGGGCCTGCGCATGTGGGAGGGAGCACTTCCTCCCCACGAGGTGGGTGGACGTGGGGTACGGAGCTCTCGAGCGCATCCCGGAACAGCTTGAAGGATGGAGGGGCGAGGTCCTCCTCGTCGCCGACGAGGCCACCTACGAGGCAGCTGGAAGGAGGGTGGCCCTCGTCCTCAGGGAGGGGAGGTTCGGCGTGAGGGAGCTGGTCTTCCCCCTCCCCCTCAAGGCCACAGAGGAGGTGGCCACGCACCTCCTCGGCCGTGTGGGCGGGGAGGCCGGACTCGTGGCCGTGGGGAGCGGGACAGTGAACGACATAGTCAAATGGGCGGCCCATAGGGCCGGAAGGCCCTACATCGTGGTACCCACCGCCGCCAGCATGAACGGGTACACTTCCCCCGTGGCCGCGCTCCTGACGAGGGGGGTCAAGCGCACGGTCCCCTCCTCCCCGCCCGTGGGCGTATCCTGCGACCCCGAGGTGGTGGCCTCGGCCCCGGGGGATATGGCCCCCGCTGGGTACGCGGACCTCCGATCCAAGGCAGTGGCCGACCTGGACTGGTGGATTTCGGGACGGCTCTTCGGGGAGCATTACTGTCCCCTCCCGAGGGAGGCCGTGGGGTTCTGGGAGGGGGAGCTTAAGGATAGGCTTCAGGGCATAAGGGAGGGAGGTCCGGATGCCGTGGGGGTCCTCCTTATGGCCCTTCTGGATTCCGGCTTCGGGATGACGGTGGCGGGGACCTCCAGCCCGGCATCCGGGGGGGAGCACCTCATCTCCCACTGGCTCGACATGACCGCCCCGCTCCAGGGAAGGGGCACCGCCCTCCACGGGGCCCAGGTGGGGGTCGGGACCTTGATCGCCTCCGCCCTCTACGGTATGCTCCTCGACTCCGACCCAGGGGAGTGGAGCTCGAACTTGGAACTTCCTTCGGAGGAGGAGCTGAGGGACAGGTACGGACCCTATGCGGACGAGGTGGAGGCAGAGCTGAGGAAGAAGACCCCCGAAGGGTCCGAGGACCTCCTGAGGAAGCTGGCGGAGGCCTGGGAGGAGGTGAGGGAGGAGATCGTCCGCAGATGGGTCCCCCCGGACCTCCTGAGGAGGGAACTGGGGGAGGCCGGAGCCCCGATCGGACCCGAGGAGCTCGGGACGACCTACGACCTCCTCAGGGACGCCCTCCTATACGGGAGGGAGGTAAGGGGGAGGTGGACGGTCTTAGATACAGCGTACCTCGTGGGATTGCTGCCTTCCCGCGCGGACGAGGTCCTGGAGAGGGCCTTCGGAAGGGAGGTGAGTCGCCGTGGATAAATTTAAGTTTCTGCTCCTTTGGGTGTTGATCGTCTCCGCCGTCGTGACGTGTGAAAAACGGGCTAAGAAGGAGGTAGCTATGAAGATGGAACTTACGAGTCCAGCGTTCTCCGAGGGGGGGACCATCCCCCGCAAGTACACCTGCGACGGGGAAGACCTCTCCCCTCCCCTCGTCTGGAGGAACGTACCTCAGGGAACCAAGAGCATAGCCCTCATATGCGACGACCCGGACGCTCCGATGGGCACCTGGGTCCACTGGGTCATATACGACATACCGCCTACAGCCTCGGAGCTTCCCGAGGGCGTCCCTGCGGTCGAGGCACTTCCCGACGGCTCCAAGCAGGGGATCAACGACTTCAGGCGCATAGGTTATGGAGGCCCCTGTCCTCCTCCGGGCAGGCCGCACCGGTACTTCTTCAGGATCTATGCCTTAGATACGGTCCTCGGCCTGGAACCCGGCGCGACCAAGGACGCCCTCCTTCGCTCCATGGAGGGCCACATCCTGGCCCAGGGGCAGTTGATGGGAAGGTACGGAAGGTGACTCATCCTCTCGAGACGAGCCACCGCACCGGCCCGGAGGCCACATACACCAAGCTCAAGGGGAACAGGGCGTAGGACGGGAAGAGGACGATGAGCAGGGCTCCCCCGAGGAAGAGGGAGAGCTTGACCTTTCCCCATGCGCTCCCGAGGGGGAAGCACATGGCGTCGTACTCGAGGTGGGAGAGCATGAGGACCCCGGTCAGGACCGCAAGGGCTAAGGCCACCCATCGGGTCCCCCCTCCAGGAAAGAGCACGTAGGAGGCCAAAGTCCAGGCGGCCGCGGGTATGGGGAGCCCTGAGAAGTTGGCCTTCTCCTGTGTCCTGCGGGCGTCGAACTTGGCTAAACGCACGGCCCCGCATGCGATGAACACGAGGGAGAAGGCCGTCGCCCTCGTCCCGTACATCCCGACCAGAAGGAGGGAGGGGGCGAGGCCGAAGGAGGTCATGTCAGCCAGGGAGTCGAGTTCTGCTCCGAACTTCGTGGAGGAGCCCACGATCCTGGCCACCTGCCCGTCCAGTCCGTCCAGAAGCCAGGCCAGCAATATCCACCAGGCTGCGAGCGGAAGCTCCCCCCGGGCGGTGTGTACTGCCGACAGGAAGCCACATAGGAGGTTTCCGAGGGTCAGCGAGGTGGGGACTACGAGCTTAGGGTCCATAGAGCATCCCTAGGACGGTCTCCCCGGCCCTCACCCTCTCCCCCACCTTCACCGTGAGCTTCACTTCCTCGGGGAAGGTCACCTCGACCCTGGAGCCGAACCTTATCATCCCTATCCTCTCCCCCCTCTCCACCTCCTGGCCCTCCCCGACCCAACAGTCCACCTTCCTGGCCAGGGCCCCGGCTATCATCCGCACCCTCACCCCATCCACGACCACATCCGCCCTGGCGTTCTTCGAGCTCGCACCAGGGAAGAAGGCGGGAAAGTGCCCTCCCGGCCTTTCCTCCACCAGGACCACCCTCCCCCTGACGGGGGACCTGATCACATGGACGTCCCAGAGCGACATAAATATCCCTACCTTCCCTCCTTCTACCTCCGAAACCTTACCGTCGGCAGGCGAGAGCACGAGCCCTTCCCCCTCGGGGGGCCTGCGTTCCGGGTCCCGGAAGAAGTAGGGGACGAGGCAGGAGGCCGAAAAAGAGACTATGCCCAGGACCAAGGACGGAAGAAGTCCGGTGGCCGAAGCTAAGAATCCGAAAAGTCCGGCCAGAAGTAAGAATCCAGCGCTGTAACCCCCCCAGACCTTGGGAGATATCACCTCGGGGCTTCCTCCAGCTTAAGTTCGAGCTTCAGACGCTTCCCGAACCTCAGGACCTCGAGCTCGTACACGTCCCCGACCATCCCGTCGGCGAACGCCGAACGGACCTCCTGGGTGTTGCCGACGTGCTGGCCGTTCACCGATATTATCACGTCCTTCGGCCTCAACCCGGCCTTGTCCCCCGGGCTTCCAGGTTCCACCTCGGTCACGAGGACCCCCTCGGGCCTTTCGAGTCCCAGGGCCTCCGCCAGGGCAGGGTCGCTTATGTCCTGCACGGAAATCCCTGTCCAGAATGGCCTGACCCTCCCGTATTCGACGAGTTCCCCTGCCACCTTCTTGGCCTTGTTTATCGGTATGGCGAAACCTATGCCCACAGAACCTATCTCCCACCTGCTCCCGGTGTATATGAAGGTGTTTATCCCTATGACCTCCCCGAGGGCGTTCACCAGGGGTCCTCCGCTGTTCCCCCTGTTTATGGCGGCGTCGGTCTGTATCATGTTCCTGTACACCCTGCCGGACTGAACGCCGAAGTTCCTGCCGGTGGCGCTTATCACCCCCACGGTCACGGTCGGTTCCCCTTTTATTATGTCCCCGAAGGGGTTACCTATCGCTATGGCCCACTCCCCGACTATCACATCGTCGGAATTTCCGAGCTTCACATAGGGAAGGTCCCTCCCCCTTATCTTGAGCACGGCTATGTCCGAGCTTTCGTCCGCCCCCACAAGCTTCGCCTTGAACTCCCTGCCGTCCGGAAGGTGGACCACGATCTTATCCGCACCGTGCACCACGTGTTCGTTGGTCCAGATGTAACCCTTGGGACTCACTATGAACCCCGAGCCCATCCAGGGTGGCGACTCCCTCCTTATGCGCCTCCTGAACTTCCTCAGCTCCGGGAAGAACCATTCGAAAGGATCTACTAAGACATATTCTTCTATCCTCGTTGCACTTATGCTTACAACGGCGGGCTTGGCCTCCTCTACTGCCCTGACTATGGCGTTCCTGCGGGAGTCCTCGACCTCCCCCTGGACCGCCGAGGCGGTGGAGGGGCACTTCCGGACGTACACCCCGAGCCCGATCCCTAAGGAGAAGGCCACGAGCCATCCCACGGCCCTTCGCATCAGTACATCACCTCCATCAGAAAGAGCCCGCAGGGGGGAGCGGAGGGACCCACGAAAGCCCTGTCCCCCGAGGCCAGAGCTTTCTCCACCGCATCCACGGGCAGCTTTCCCCTCCCTATCTCCACCATCGTCCCCACGAGGAGCCTCACCATACTGTGGAGGAACCTGTCGGCGACTACCTCGAAGTGTACCTCCCCGTCCCCTACGCTCCATCCGGCCTCAGTGACCTTACAGACTGGCCTTTTTGGGGCAGAAGAAGCTATGCAGAAGGCCCTGAAGTCGTGCTCCCCTAAGATCGCCCCTGCCGCCTCCTCCATCCTCCGAAGGTCGAGTTCGTAAGGTACGAACCATCCGTACTGCCTCCCCACAGCCCTCCTGCGGAGGTATATGTTGTACCTGTACCTTCTGGCCTTCGCCGAGAACCTTGCGTGGAAGTCAGGAGGGACCTCCGCGACCTCCCTCACGGCCAAGTCGTCGGGGAGCAGCCCGTCCAAGGCCCTTTCGATCCTCTCTGTGGGCATAGGATTTTCGGTCCTGAAGTTCGCCACCTGTCCCAGGGCATGGACCCCGGCGTCGGTCCTTCCGGCGCCCACGACCCTGATCCTCTCCCCCAAGAGCCTCCCCAAAACCTCCTCCAACACCCCCTGAACTGTCCTCCCCTCCTTCTGCACCTGCCAGCCCGAAAAGTTGGTCCCGTCGTACTTCAAGGTAAGCTTCAAGTTCCTCACCATATCGTCCCCACAAGGGCGAGCAGCCCCGATGTGGCCAGGGCGAGCCCATCCCCGAGGCCGAAGCGAAGCTCCGAAAAGCTCGTCCTGCCCTCCCCTCCCCTGTAACACCTCGCCTCCATGGCCAGGGAGAGCAGATCCGCCTTCCTGAAAGCTGACATGAACAAAGGCACGAGGATGGGAACCATATTCTTAAGTCTCTTAAGGATCCCCCCCTCAAACTCGACACCTCTGGCCATCTGGGCCTTCTTTATCCGCTCGGCCTCCTCGGCTAAGAGGGGAAGGAACCTCAAGGCTATGACCATCATCATAGCTACCTCGTGGGCGGGGACCTTCACCTTCCTCAGGGGCTTCAACAACCTCTCGATCCCGTCGGTGAGGTCTATGGGAGACGTAGTGAGGGTGAGCAGGGAGGCCGTCAGGACCATGAGGGCCAACCTCGTCGTGAGGACGGCCCCCTGCGATGTCCCCTCCAAGCTCGTCCCCAAGGGACCCGGACTTCCGGGCGTGAAGTAGGCGTTGAGGAGGAAGGTGAGGAGGAAGAGCCAGAAGAAGGGCCTGAGGCCCCCGAGGACGAGGGAAAGGGGAAGTCTTCCTAAAGCTGCCGTCGCCACGAGCCCGAGCGCCAGAAGCCCGAGGGCCGGAAGGTCCCGGGCCCCGAGCACGCCGACCATGATCAGGAGGCTTCCTAAGAGCTTGGCCCTCGGGTCGAGCCTGTGCAAGGGAAAATCTGCGGGGAAGTATCGTCCCAAGGCGAAGTTCATGACGACTTCACCATCCTCCAAAGCTTCCCTACGAGCTCTTCGAGGCCCTCCCCCGTCACGCTCGAGACGAAGGTCGCCCCGTCCA
>Ga0164311_10001298_pt1 | contig 12081 bp, 12 predicted proteins | sample GuaBasSedimGuay2_FD_121796 | JGI IMG/M metagenome (GOLD analysis project Ga0164311, IMG submission 121796) | Subseafloor sediment microbial communities from Guaymas Basin, Gulf of California, Mexico - Guay2, Core 4569-9, 9-12 cm | ecosystem: Environmental > Aquatic > Marine > Hydrothermal vents...
ACTTATAAACTTTTTTCAAAATAGATGCCATAAAAACCTATAAGATAACATGTTAACTATTTTATCCTGCCATCTATCAGCCTAAGGCTCCTGGAGGAGTACTCTGCAACCAATGGATCGTGTGTAACGACGATTACTGTTGTTCCGTGCTCTCTGTTGATTCTCTTAAGTAGATCGAGTACTGCAACCTTAGATTTATAGTCCAGGTTACCGGTAGGCTCGTCACATACTAGAAGCTTAGGTCCGTTTATCAGTGCTCTAGCTATTGCTATCCTCTGCCTCTCTCCACCGCTGAGCTGTGGAGGCCTATGTTTCTCTCTATGGGATAGGCCGAGCATATCCAATAGCTTACGTGCTCTCCTCCTGCCCTCCTCGACGCTAGCTCCACTTATTATCGCTGGTAGGGCTACGTTATCAAGGGCTGTTAGCTCGGGTATGAGGTTGTGGAACTGAAATACTATCCCTATATTACGTAGCCTAAACCTTGCAAGTTTCTTCTCGGGTATTGACGTGACGTCTACGCCGCATACCTCAACCCGGCCGCTGGTAGGTTTATCGAGGGTTGAAATTATGTTTAGAAGCGTCGTCTTGCCGCTTCCCGATGGACCCATTATACAGAGGAACTCTCCATTCTTCACTTCTAGGCTGACACCCTTAAGAGCCCTAACTTCTATCGGCCCATCAACATATACCTTAGTCACGTTATACAGTTTAACTATGCTACTCAAACCTCATAACCTCCGCAGGCCTTATTCTAGAGGCTCTATAGGCTGAGTAGGAGCATGAAATGGAGGATATGGTTAGCGAGAACAGGAGTGCGGAGAAGAATATTCCAGAGCTGAATCTGAAGGGAACCTTAAGCGAGAAATACTCTACCGTAGCCTCCCTAAGGTAGCTGGCGGTAGCTAAGGCTAGAGCTGTTCCAGCCAAATACCCCAGTATGCCCCAGAGCACCGAAACTAGGAGATATATCAGGAAGACTTCCATAGAGGATGCTCCAATAGCCTTAAGTATGCCTATGCTCCTCTTCCTAGACTCCGTCAGCATTATCATGACGTTTACTATACCTAGACCCGTAATAACAAGTATTGAGCCTATAAGGGCATTCGAATAGAAGCTTTCAACCTCCAGAAGCTGTAGGATATTCTCCGCCAGCTCACTCCAGGGCTTAGCATCGTAGCCCATACTCCTTAAATCCTCTGCTAAACTATCGGATTTAAAGGGATCACGTAGCCTAACAGCAACAACGAGGCTTTTGAGACCTGTAAGGTCCCTAAGCTTGGGTAGGCTGACGTATACGATGTATGAATCCAGCTCGGCTACGCCAGTATCAAAGATACCGGATACCCTAAGCATCCATGGACGTCCACTAGGTAGGATTACCGTAACGTTTTCGCCAACATCGACTCTAAGTTCCTCCGCAAGCTTAACTCCAAGGATACAAGTATAGTTCTCAATAAGCCAGTCCCCCTCCACGATATATTCATCTATCCCGGACGTATTATGCTCCATCAAGTCATAGACCCCTATTAGCCTAACTCCGTGCGAATATTCTTCGTGAACTGCTAGAGCTTCACATAGAATTCTAGGTGAATAGGCCTCAACGACGCTGTAGCCTTCCAGTACATCAGTTAAGCCTTCAAGTCGGCTCTCGTTAATCCTGACTTCGACGTGGGGTACTGCTAGCCCTAGGGAGCGGGATAACGTTACCTCCGTTAAACCATTAAGCATTGAATATGAAAGTAGATAGAGGAATGTAGCTCCCGTAACGGCGGCTATAATAACAACTGTCTGCTTCCTCCAACTCAAGAAGTACCTTGAGGCCATGAAGGCTATAAACCTGAAGTTAACATCCTCCATGATTCAGCACCTCATGAACCTAACGACCTCCCTAACGACCTCAGATATCTTTCCAGAATCCTTGAAGGCCTCTGGATGTATCATGGCCTGAAACGATAGACCGTCGAGCATAGCCATGAAAAGTATAGCTTTCACTTCAGGCTCCCTAACGCCGTTACGTTTAAAGAACTCGGTGAGTAGGTCAAGGTATCTGCTATACAGTTTTCCTACGATATCCCCCCTACCCCTCCTCCTAAGCTCCTCATATATATTGGCTAGGAAGAGCATAGCCTTAAAATTACCCTTCAACGTGACACTAGTGCTAAGCCTAACGATCCTCCCAATCTTCTCCTCAAAGGATGCGTTGCTTTCAAGTATAGAGTTCAGGGGACGAGATACAATTATATCGAAGAACACCTTTAACACAGCCTCGGCTAAATCCGCCTTAGACTTAAAGTAGTGGAAGACAGCGCCCTTCGAAACACCAGCCTTAGACGCTATTTCCTCAACAGAAACCCTAGAATAAGGTCTTGATGAGAACAGCTTAAGGGCGGCCTCGATAATCTTCTTCTTAGTTTCGGAGATCATACAACATCACATACCGACCAGTCGGTATTATATTAATACATATAAAATATAAGCTTTATCCATCCTACGGTCTAAGCTTCTCCTAGTGTACTCCATAAAGAGTAGCCCTACCTCCCAGTCGGATAGGCATTTTACCTCTGGAAGCTTTATCAAAATTCTTTAAAGTATTCAGCCAGTATGTTTTCGAGTGCTCCTAGGGCAACTTGTTCAGCCATAACCACCATAATATTTTTATAAAAAGGGTATATAGCTCTATCAAAGGTGCATTATGTAACACTTTTAAGCTAGATTACAGCTATTTACTATTGGTGATTTTATGCCTGGATGGAAGAGGGTTTTAATAATTCTCCTTATACCCTTCGCCTTAAACTTGTCTATAAGCATGGTTATCTCGGCATATGCTGTCAGGCAGGCTATTGAGCGCGGTTTACCGCCAGAGGAGATAGGGTTTGAGGCTGCTAAGGCCCTCTTCACCTACAACTTCTACTGGTCTATCATACAGGTCACCCTAGGGCTCTACCTAGCAGGGAAAATGGGCGGTATGAAGTGGATTAAAGAGCAGTTTTCAAGCGAGGATTTCACTAAGTCGAAGCTCAACAGCATCCTAATAATTATTGGATTAATAGTGTTTTCCCAGCTCCTATTCATTATTGAATCCTATATTTCAGCGCTATCCTATGGGGGATACTATAAATATATTGAAATGTGGAATAGGCTGGTTAGTAGCCTCCCCCTCCTATCTAAAGTGTATTTAGTTGGGATAGCGCCCTTTACCGCTGGAATATTTGAGGAGATTATATGGAGAGGCTACGGCATTAATATGCTGGAGAAGGATTTTGACTCAAGGAAGGCAGTACTCCTGCAGGCTATAACCTTCGGACTATGGCATGTAACGCCATTGCATGTTGTCTTCACATTTATCGTAGGGTTTGTATTCGGCTACATATATGTTAGGAGGAGGAAGCTCCTGATAATATCGATAGCGCATATATTGACCGATATAGTGGGCTTTGGCATGGCTTTTCTAAGATAATACTTAAAATTTCCTTACTTTATTTATTACTCATGTCTGAATTAATTGCGATACCAGAGGAGGTAATCAGCTATATCTACCTGATACTATACGTATTTATAATAGGGCTAATCCTAACCGTAATATACAGTTTTATAGAGTGGTTCTCTAAGGATAGGGTTATAAAGCTTATAGAGGGCAGGCGCGTTACAGTCTTTATAGGAAATGAGGCTATACACGGTAGGCTGGTGGCTCCATCTAAGAGCGGCGGAGCCTTCGAGATATTCTATGAACCCAATAAGATAGAAAATCCAGTATCCCTACTGGCTTTTCTAGTTGAAAACTATAAGGAGACTGGGGAGAGAAAGTTCCTTAGGGAGGCTGAAACGCTAGTTAAAGACTTTAAATCGAGAGGGTTATTGCCGAGAAATTTCACCTTAAAGGATGTAGTGATTAATCCATGGTATCCTGCAAGCGTGGTTTCACGCAAGGTCTTCGCGGAGGATCTAAACAACCTATACGCTATACTCATGTTCAGGCATATGATGACTGAGAGGGAGCTTAAGCACAAGTGGAGGGAGCTTAAAAACTTGTATCATCCATCAATACACCATAGGATTAAGAGGAAGATCTATAACGCTGTATCATTCGCAAGGGATAAGCTAGCTTCAATGACCGCTGGAGTACCGCTGCCCTACCTGTCTCTACTGCCCTCAGACGTTCAGAAGGCTATTAAGGATGCCCAGAAACAAGCGATACTAATCATAGGCTCAAACTATAATCCACTGCTTGAAGACAGCATAGGTAGGCTCGTAACGGTTCAGGTTCAGGATATTGATGGCGAGGTAAAGCTGTACCAGGGAGTACTCAAGGAGTATTCCTCAAAATACATAATGGTATATGACGTCGACTACAGGATACAGATGATAACCGTATTTAAGGGCGATAAGGAGCTAGAAGGCTACCCGAAGCCAATATTCGAGCAACACGGCTTCATAATAGGATCGGATAAACACCTAAAGATACTAAATACCGCCAGCTCAGGCAATGAATACAGGCTAACGCTAAGCAATATATCGAAGGAGCCAGTTAAGGTAGAAAAACTAGTGCTATCGGATAAAGAGGTACAGGTTAATAAAGTTCTCTTTCCAGGAGAGCAGGTGGAAGCATCCTTCAATATCGAAGGCAATGTTCCAAGTGAGCCTGAGGTAAAGGTGTACTACGAGATATGTAGGGAGGCGGACATAGTATGGCCTCTATCTAAGGCCAAAGTGATAGGCTCAGGAGATTATCCAGCAGAACTACTCGAAGGAATACTCAGGTAGAGTAGAGCCCGAATTAGATTTAACCACGCTAAATTTAATTTAATGCAATAGTTTCACTAAATTTGTTGTTATAATAATCAATTTTATAGTTGATTATAATAATTACGAGTCATTTTTGTTGATAGAGAGGATATATAGGCTTCTCAAATACAGGTCGGAGAGGCTAGACTTAAGGGGTGAAATCTACTACTGTATCGTAGGCAGAGATAGTGGATAAGGATGAGCTGAGGGGAGACATCGCAACTTGTTGTTGTATGACCTAGCGGATATGGAGTAGGCGGAGAACATTTAAACAAAGTTTTAAGTTAGATAAGATATCAGGACGAGCATTATGAATGATATTGCTATGAGCATTATTGAGGCGAAAAGGGAGGCCGGTATCGCTAGGGATTCGACCATGTTTACAACCAGTGTTGATACGGTTATGTCGTTGCCCATAACTAGGAAGGTTGCCCCTGTTTCGCCCAGTGAGTGTGTAAATGCCAGCATGCTTCCGGCTATAATCCCCCTCTTAATCATAGGCAACGTTATTGTTTCGGTTACATCATAGGGATTAGCCCCTAAAGTTCTCGCCGTATCCTCGTAGAACTCGACGTTATTCTCCCTATAGGATGCTAGGCTAGTTTCAACGATCACGGGCACAGAGAAAACTATGTGGGTTAATATTATGAGCCATATCGACGGGCTTATCAGGTTTAAACCGTAGGGACCCCAGAGCAGTATCATCGATAAGCCTAGTGCGCTCGTCGGAACTACTAGGGGCACCTTAAGTAGTGCCCTAACGATGTTCCCATACTTTGACTTCACTATAAACATTACAAGGAATATTGCTAGATAGGCTGAGAGGAACGTGGATATAGAGGCTGAAATAAAGGATGTAATCGTGGAGGATACTATAGCCTTAAAGTAGTTCGCTGGTCCAAAAAGCTGATAAAGTACGCTTCCCTTAACCCTACCAGTATAGGGCTCCCTCTCCCAGTAGGCTGCTGTGAAAGCTGCGAGAGTAGCTATAGGTAGGATTATAATTACAATAAGTGAGATTATCGATAGGGCATCCTTAGCAAGTGACAATCTACGTCCAACCCTACGTTCAAGCCTTATTAGTCTATCCTCGATGTTCTGGGGGATAAGTCTTAAACCTCTCGACTTCCACCCCCTACTGCTGAGCATATACTCTATAGGTAATATCAGGATTAACGCTATGGCTACTAATAGTGAACCTAGGAAGGCTGCTGGTGCAATCTTGTTCTCAAACTCCCACCTAACGATTGCTACTGATGCAGTTGTACTTACCCCTGCAACTATCATGGTGGCTCCAGTCTCACCCAGGGAGCGGGCGAACGCAAGCACGCCGCCGGAGAATATGCTTGAGGTTATAAGTGGAAACGTAATCTTCCTAAATGTTGTTAAAGGTTTTGCACCGAGCGAAGCTGAGACTATCTCGTACGCCTTCTGGACATCCATAAGCGCTGCAGATACGGTTTTAACGATATAGGGGAAGGTCAGCGATACGTGTACGATTAAAACTAGCAGAGGTATCTCAAACACGGGAACTACGGTATCTATCCTAACCTTTAGCCCTAGGAGGGCTGGCAGGCTCTCGCTTGCAGTCCACGTAATTAGTGTCGCGAATCCGAAGCCGGAGGTCGGTATTACCAGGGGTAGCGCTGTAAGCTGTTCGATAAACTTCTTACCTGGAAATTCCTTCCTAGCTATAAGGTATGCGAGAGGGACTCCTATGAGCATATCTATTGCTACTGTAACTAGAGCTAGCCTGAAGGATAGGGATAGATACCTTAGTATTTGAAGCCAGTAGTAGTTCCCTATGATAGGGTTAGCGAATATCTCTGTGTATACTTCGCCCCACCTGAGGAATACGAAGGAGAAGAGGTAGAAGGAAGGCAGAAACACGAATATAATCGACGCGACGACGATTATCGATTTAAGCAGGTACTCCAGCCTCCTAAGGCTCTTAAGGTAGCTCATACTACCACTCTATACTCCAGGATTCCTAACCTTCTCCCAGACCTTAAAGAGAGCCTCCAGAACCTCCCCACTAGGAGGCTTAAGAACCCTAACCTTAATCTCGTAGCTTACACCGTTATCCTCATTGAATATATCGCTTGATAGGGGAACCGCTGGATTAGCTGGCCTAAAGCCGTGCTTCTGAGCAAGCTCCTGAATCTCCGGCTGAAGTAGGAAGTAGAGGTACTGGGAGGCGGCGAATTTCTGCATTGACGTAACCCACTCTGCATCGAGGATGACGAATGGATGGTCGCTTAGCAGGGTGCCGAAGGTGGAGTATACGGCCTTTAGTCCATCACCCCACTTATTCCTAGCCTTCAAAGCGTTATCGATAACTATGTTCTCGTATACTCCGAAGAAGCTTATAGCATCGGGACCGTTGTCTACAGCCCACTTACCGAAGAAGCCCGTGCTCTTACCGTAGGCGACAGCCTTAGACTCAATAGTCCTAACTATCTCGATAACAGTCTCGTTCATTAAATCCTCCACTGTAAGCTGATCCGGCGTCTTACCCGCAGCTTCACAGAACTCCAGCAATACCGTCATTGTGCCGCCGTTGCTGAGCTGGGGGTCGGGATGACCCCACTTAAAGTCTACGTCACCTTCAGCGAGCCTATATAAGTCCATGAAGCAGGTGATGTTGTATTCATCTACCAGGCTCGACCATCCGGCTATAACTACCGGAGAGAGGACTAGAGGATACCATTCATTCGCTATCGTGTAGCCGTGTTCATCCATCCAGAGTTTATTAAGGTATGGTATCCATATGCTTGAAGCCGGACTCCAGATGGTGGGTTTAACACTTCCGTGGATGATGAGGTTCACGGATTCGTGGGTGCCAGCTGGGATAAGGTTTACCTTAATATCGACGCCGAATTTCTCCTTAAACCACTTCTCGAAAAGCGGCGTAACCTCCTCAATCCAGCTCTGTTTCTCACTTGAGTAGAGGAAGGTTATCTCGATGTTCTTAACGACCTCGCCTCCACTACTTACGCTGGGCCTATACATGCTTGAAATAGCAGATGTTATAAGCATCCCCAGAATTATCCCCGTTATAAGCAGGAGGTATCCTCTCCTCGGTAGCAGCCTCATCGGCTTCACCATTTCCTAACAACGAACTCCCTAATACAGTCACAGGTATCCTCGCATTTATCCGCCATCATCTCTATAGCATCAAGCAGGTGGAACGTCACTATGGCGAAAACCGGGGTAAGGTTGCTACACTTATAGAGGAAAACTCTCCTAGCCTCCTGATAGAGGTCGTCAACCTCCTCCTCAAGCCTCTCGACCCTATCCGCCAAATCGAGGGTGGCTATGGGATCCTTAAACATCATAAGAATGCTCTCATGGGTAGCCTTAGCGGTATCCAGAACCCTATTTAACATTTTCAAGGCGACCTGCTTAAGCTCTGGACAAACGCCGTCTGGAGGTATGAGAGTCATTAATCTGGCGGCCTCCAGCGCCCAGTCAGCCACCCAATCAACCTGCCTAACAATCCTAGCAAGATAAGTCCTTATACCGGGATCCATCTCAGCCTCAGCCAGTAGATCAAGGATCTTCCTCCTAATACCGTCGGCCTCGCTCTCGATATTAGCTATCCTCTGAAACAATCCCTCATCTATCGTGTTTTCATCAGCCCATTTACTGGCGAACTTAACGAATTCACTTACAGTCTCAATAATGTGCTCCGAGTGCCTAACTATCTCCTCCCTAATCCTCTTCTGACGCCTAGCCGAAAACCAGCTTCCAACATCACTCATAAGCTATCGCCTTATCTAAACCTTCCCTAGGATACTTAAAAATGTATGCCCTATCTAAAGTCAAGAAGACACGGGATCCAATGCTAACAGAGGGAGCGGATAAGCGTGGAACCTTAACTAAAACATTACCTCCACCAGTCTCAACCATGTAGCGGTAGTATGAGCCTAGAAAATTAACCTCCTTAACGATGCCTGATATCGAGTTATCGGGTCTAGAGCCGCCAGCCCTAACAATTGACACGTGTTCAGGCCTAATCCCCAAAACAACCTTCTCGCCTATCCTAAAACCTATAGACGATTCAACCAAGACGTGTTCCTCGCCGAGGTTAACCTTAACCCTACCATCCATCGTTTCCTCAACCAACCCCTCTAAGAAGCTAGCTTCGCCGCCGATAAACTTAGCTATGAAAGGCGTCTTAGGCCTAGCATATATCTCGAATGGAGTCCCAACCTGCTCCACCCTACCCTTCCTCATAACAATTATTCTATCGGCAATGCTTAAAGCCTCCTCCTGGTTATGGGTAATATGTAGAGCCGTCAACTTAAGATCCTTGACGAGATGCCTAAGCTCGAACCTCAACGTCTTAGCTGCACGTGGATCAACCGAGCCCAAGGGTTCATCCAGCAACAGTATCCTAGCGCCAGCCGCAACAGCTCTAGCAATAGCCACCTTCTGTTGAGTACCACGGCTAAGCTCATGAGGCATAGCACTCCTCCTCAAGTGTAGAGACATAGACCTCAAGACCTCATTACCTATAAACTCAGCCCTATCGTATCCAAGCCCCCTCACAAGTGGACCGTAGGAGACGTTATCCCAAACATTCATATGTGGAAACAGGAGTATATCCTGCATAACAAGGCCGAGACCTCTCTCGCTGATAGGAACGTTATTTACAAGCCTACCGCCTATATAGACCTCGCCCTCATCCGGCTCAATAATCCCAGAGATAACCTTAATTAAGCTGCTCTTACCGCTTCCACTAGGACCTATAATACAGACGTACTCGCCGTCAAATACCTTCACCGAAACCCTATATAGGGCGACTATACGCTCCTCATATATCTTAGTAACGTTCCTAACCTCGATATCAGGCATATTACTCCACCGCAATAGCCTTCATTAAGCCTTCCCTCGGATACGGATAGATAAGCCCATACCTCGGGGGAAGGTGAACATAAACGTAATCGTCAACCTTAACATCGGGGGCAACGCTAGTCCAGACATTAACGTGCATCTCAACACCATTAACGTCGACCAAAAACCTTGTAACTATACCTATAAACTCCCTCTCCACAACCCTACCCCTAAAAACGTTCAAGTCGGTAGGAGGCGGATCAACCGATAAAACAATGTCCTCAGGCCTATAGGCCACCACGACGTGCCAGAACCTAACAGGCCTAGTATATACGTGGATAACCCCCAGCTTATCAGTCTCTATAACCCCTAGGCCAAGCCTAATACCACGCAGAATACCCTCAATAAAGTTAACTTCACTGAGAAAGTTGGCGACGAAGAGGTTAGCTGGATTCATGTAAACCTCCCTCGGGGAGCCGATCTGCTGAACAACACCCTTCCTCAGAACCATCATCCTATCAGCAATACTCATAGCCTCCTCAACATTATGGGTAACATGGAGAACAGTTAAGCCCAGCTCCCTACAGAGATTCTTCAACTCGTACCTAAGCTCAATATTAAGAAGAATATCAAGAGCACTTAGGGGTTCATCGAGAAGAAGAAGCTTAGAACCAGCAGCCAGAGCCCTAGCCAAGGCAATCCTCTGCTGTTGACCACCGCTAAGCTCATGGGGATACGAATCCCTCCTATGATACAACCCAACGAGCTTAAGAGCATCAGCAACCTTCTCCTCAGGCAACCCCTTCATCCCAGCCCCATACGCAACATTATCCCAAACAGTCATATGGGGGAAGAGAGCATAGCCCTGAGGCATATAGCTGACATTCCTAACCTCAGGAGGAAAATCAGTGACGTCAACACCATCGATAATAACACGACCCTTATCGGGTCTAATGAGGCCAGAAATAACTTTAAGCAGGGTAGTCTTGCCAGCACCAGTAGGGCCGAGAATACAGAAGTACTCCCCATCACCAACCCTAAAGCTAACATTCCTCAAAGCCCTAATACTACCGTACGACTTAGACACTGAATCAACAACCAGCTCAGGCATCAAAAACCAAATACAAAACAAAAATATAAAGATGTTGCACAACATTAAAACCTATATCTAAAACGCCTAAAAAGGAGCGGAGGAATAGAAACAGAGAAAACAGAAACAGGAAATAGGGGATTAGATAAAACATAGGCTAGAAAATCAATCCTAAAAAGAAGAATCAAAACATGATGCAAAGCATCAAGGGAAATAAGGAAAGTCAAGGGATATATGGAATACAGGCAGGCATAGGACAAAACCCTGAAAACATCCCCGTATTCAACATACCTTCTGGAGATTGAGAGAAAATACCTGTGAAGAAGAATAAATGAGGCGTAAAGAATCGAAGCTAAAACGACAGCAACCGAAATAAAATACTTACCCAGAAAACCGTAGAGGGGATTATGTTCACAAAAGCCGAAATAGGAAAGCTCATACCAAGTACATACGACACTAAACTCATTGAGAAATATGCCTAAAATCGATAGCCCAATAATTTTCTTCAACTTCCTATTCGTACGCCCTCACCTGTTTTTCACGAGTGTTCTATAGTGCATGCACGAAGCTTCGAGTTAGACTTTCTTCATTATATGGAAATTTCCATCCTTATTAGTACTTATTGCAGCTGTAATTCGCTCATATATTTTATCGGGCATGATGACTGTAACGCATCCATATCTACATTATCTTCTATATATCTTAATTCTTCTTGTATGTTTTTCCAGTTCTTTCTCCAGTACTTCTACTCCTATTCCAGGCTTTTTGGGTACGTCTATTGTTCCATCGTTGTTTAGCGTGAATTCCGGCTCAACTATATCTTTCTCCCAGTACCTGTTGCTTGCCGATATGTCGCTTGGATAGATTACTCCAGGTAGCGATGCTAGGGCTACATTATGTGCTCTTCCTATCCCTGTTTCAAGCATGCCTCCTATCCATACACCTAGTCCATGCTGCATCCAGAACTTCTGAATTTCTATTGACGTAGTGTGTCCGCCTACTCTTGCGGGCTTAATGTTTACTACTCTACAGCTTCCGATCCTGTATGCTCTTACGGCGTCTTCCAAACATTTTATGCTTTCATCCAGGCATATATCTGTTTTAATCAGCTTCTGGAGGTACGAATGGTCTATCAGGTCGTTGTAGTCCAGCGGCTGCTCTATCATGAGCAGGTTGTAGTCGTCAAGTTTCCTCAGCGTCTCGAGGTCGTTTAACGTGTAGGCGGCGTTTGCATCGACCTGAAGCATTATATCAGGATATTCTCTCCTTATTCTTTCCACTACCTCTACGTCCCATCCCGGCTTAATCTTAATTTTAATTCTGGGATATCCCTCGTCGAGCCTACGCTGAATAACATTAATCAGCTC
>Ga0164311_10001299_pt1 | contig 12077 bp, 13 predicted proteins | sample GuaBasSedimGuay2_FD_121796 | JGI IMG/M metagenome (GOLD analysis project Ga0164311, IMG submission 121796) | Subseafloor sediment microbial communities from Guaymas Basin, Gulf of California, Mexico - Guay2, Core 4569-9, 9-12 cm | ecosystem: Environmental > Aquatic > Marine > Hydrothermal vents...
GCATCGGAATACATGTTGATAAAGCACTAAAAGCAGGAGCAAGCAAGGAAGAGATACTTGAGGCAGCTACAGTGGCAATTTTGATGGGAGGAGGCCCAGCATTAACATATATAGCGGAAGTTAAAAAAGCACTTGAAGAATTTGGATAGATGCAGCTCTACATCCATTTCCTGGGAACTGGAGGGTCATGGCCAAGCGTGCAAAGAAATGTATCAGCGGTAGCCATAAAAAGAGGAGGGGAAATAATTTTATTTGATTGCGGAGAGGGTACGCAGCGCCAAATTCAGAAGTCAAAGCTCAGTTACATGCAGATTAGCAAGGTATTCATAACCCATTACCACGGCGATCATTTTCTTGGTCTGCCCGGCTTTATACAAACTCTGCAACTTAATGACAGGCAGGAAGCGTTGCATATATATGGACCAAAAGGAACAGAAGAAATAGTTGATACAATCATACATCTCGGCTATTTCAAGCCAGATTATGAAATTATTGCTCATGATTTGAAGCCAGGGAATTCAATAAAATTTGAAGGTTACGAAATAAAATGCATTGCCGCCTGCCATAACGTGCCTTCCTTGGCGTATTGTCTGGAGGAAGATAAAAGACCAGGCAAATTTAACAAAAAGAAAGCGTTAGAGCTTGGAGTACCTGAAGGTCCTTTATTCCGAAAACTTCAGCAGGGGCAGAGCGTGGAGATAAATGGCAGGGTAATAACGCCGGATATGGTACTTGGCCCCCCTCGTCCTGGAAGAAAAATAACAATATCTGGGGATACAAAGCCTTGTCAGCGCTTAATAGAATTTGCAAAAAACAGTGATGTTCTGATACATGATGCTACTTTCGATTCCTCACTGGAAGACAAAGCAAATGAATACGGCCATTCTACAGCAAGACAGGCGGCAGAGATAGCAAAGGAGGCAAATGTGGAAAAGCTTTTCCTTACGCATATAAGTCCTCGCTACAGAGACGCAAAAATATTGGAGGAGGAAGCAAGAGAAGTATTTCCAAATTCTTTTGTTGCTGAAGATTTCATGGAAGTAGAAGTAAAGCTGAAAAAATAATAGATATAAAAAGGAAAAGGATTTTATTTTATGATTCTTGGCATTGACATAGGTGGAAGTTTCACAGACATACTTTTAATGAATGAGGAAAAATTTCATCATTATTCAACATTTCAAACTTCACTTGAAAATATAAATGAGGAAATTGAGAAAGTGATGCATGAAAAGGAAATAGAGGCGGTTGGTATAGGAATTGCGGCATGGCTCAGGAAAGGAAAAATAGTGCATGCTCCAAATCTTCCTTTCAAGAGTTTTAATTTACAGATAAACCTTCCATACATTATAGAAAATGATGCAAATTGTTTTGCCTATGCGGCAAGCAAAATTTTGAATGAAAGCAACATGATAGGCATTACAGTGGGCACAGGAATAGGAATGGGTATTATCATAGACGGAAAAATTTACAGAGGCGATGGAATAGCGGGGGAAATTGGACATAATGTTATTGGAGGAGATGCTAAGTGCGTGTGTGGCGGAAAAGGTCATTTGGAATGCTATTTTTCAGGATGGAGTATAAGAGAAAGATATGGAAAGGAGGCAAAGGAATTATTTGCAGAAGGAAAGTTTCCATATGATGAGAACTTCGAGATTTTTTGCAGAGCTATTGCCAACGCTGTGATGCTTTTTGATTTGCCAGTTGTTGCAATAGGAGGAAGAATAGGAGGGAGGCTTAAAAAAGAGAAATTGAATAAAATTTATGATTTCCTCCCCCGCCAGTTTAAGCCAGAAATAAGGGTTATAAAAGACGATTTTATGGTAGCGAAAGGCACATGCTTTTTGGCAAAAGAAATATTGAAATAGCCATGTGTTTTTCATATTTGGATGGCCCGGGTGGTGTAGCGGTAACATAGGGGACTGTGGATCCCCTGTCTCGGGTTCAAACTGCAGCTTGTCGTTGCAGGCTGCCTGAAAATCCCGACCCGGGCCCTTTAAAATAAATAGAAAATTACATAACATTCAGCTATTTTCAAGAGTATGGCCTTGAGTCAGGCAAAAACATATGGAGGGGTTGGGGCAATACTCAGTTTGGTTGGCGTATTCATACCATATATAGGCTTTATTGCAGGAATAGCAGGCGTTGTGCTCATTTTACTTGCAGTTAAAACCATATCTGAAGAAACTAAGGATGGGAGCATATTTTCAAATTATCTCATTTCCTTTATCCTGCGCATTTTAGCTGTGATTGTTGCGATAATTGCATTCATATACTTTTTTGGCATATCATATCTTGTAGAAATAGGGAGATTTCAGCATTTTGGAGAGTTATCATTGAAACGGTTGCTCATTGGTATAATTATTGCTTTACTCATCTTCTGGATTTTTGAAGTTATAAGCTTCATTTATTTAAAAAAGAGCTACGAAAGCATTGCCAGATATACAAAAGTGGATTTATTCAGAACAACAGGGTTGCTTTATTTAATAGGTGCCGCTACATTGATTATCCTCATAGGCTTTCTAATTATATTCATTGCTGGGATACTGGAAATAGTTGCATACTTTTCACTGCCAGATAATTTGCCCGAGGAAAAATCTACTGCTCAAATATAGCTCTGTATTCCTCTACAACATCCTGCATAAACTTCTTCATTCCTTCCATTGTTTTGTAATGACTGATCATTTCCTTGATTACTGCAAATGGTATTGTAGCTATATCAACGCCCATCTCCGCCACTTTTCTTACCTGTAATGCATTTCTCACGCTCGCTGCAATTATTTTTGTTTTGAAGTTGTAGGCGCGATAAATTTTAATTATGCTTTCAATGAGTTCTACTCCATCATAAATGCCTTCATCGCTATAATCAATGGATGTCAATTCCTCATATAATTCTGCTACATCTCCTTTTTTCTCTTTTCTCTGCATTTCCTCGATTTTTTTAATTATGCTGCCATCAAAAACATCCCATTTTCCAAATTTTATGCCAAGTCTGCTCCTTATATAATCATCTATTCTGCCGAGGAAGGGGCTGACATATGTTGCTCCCGCTTTTGCTGCAAGCAAAGCTTGTGTTGATGTCATAACTAAGGTTGCATTTGTTGGTATACCTTTTGCATTCAATTCCTTGATTGCTTTTATGCCCTCAAAAATTTCATCTCCTTCATTTATTGCAGTATTCACTGGTATTTTGATTACAACATTGTTATTAACATGGTTAAACTTTTGATAGAGAATCTCCGCTTCCCTAACCATATCCTCTGCCTTTATCGCTTTCACTTCTAGGCTTACTGGCCCATCTACGGCTTTACATATTTCCTTGATGTAGTCCTCCATGCTTATTTCCATTCCTCTGCTCTTTAACTTCTCAACCGCCTTTTTTATTAAAGAAGGATTGGTTGTTACTCCATCTACAATGCCCCACTTCTTTGCTTCCTTTATTTCATCTAAATCAGCGGTATCAACAAATATCTGCATGGGTTTGAAATAGAAGACAAAATAAATAATTTGTTGAGTGCCATTAACTCTTCTTGATTAATTCCTTTGCCCTCTTTACAATATTTTCTGCCGTCAAACCATATTTTTCCATGAGTTGCCACGCTTCTCCACTCTCTCCAAAAACGTCATTCACTCCTATTCTTATCATCGGCACTGGTTTTTTTGCTATTGCCATTGCCACAGCATCTCCCAAGCCACCTATAACAGTGTGCTCTTCACATGTTATTATTCTTCCTGTCTCCTTCGCTGCTTTTCTTACTAACTTCTCATCCAACGGCTTTATGGTTGGCATATGAATTATTCTTGCATCAATTTTTTCCTTCTTCAGCAAATCATATGCTTTTAATGCTTCTGCAGTCATTGTTCCTGTTGCTATTACAGTGATGTCGCTCCCTTCCCGCAACACATATCCTTTCCCAATCTCAAACATCCCATGTGTCTCGAACAATATAGGGGCGTCTGCCCTTCCTATCCTAACATAACAAGGCCCATTGTGCTCCGCTATTGCCGGAACAACATCTTCCATCTCTGTTGCATCTGCAGGAGCTATCACGACCATATTTGGCAGGGCACGCATCAAAGCAATGTCTTCGAGCATTTGATGACTGGCTCCATCTCCTCCAACAGATATGCCAGCATGGGTAGCGACGATTTTTACATTTAACTCGGGATATGCAATTGATTGGCGAATGGCATCATAACTTCTTCCCGTAGCAAAAACAGCAAAAGTGGAGGCAAAAACAATTTTCCCGCATGCTGCCAGACCAGCAGCTACTCCCATCATGTTTGCCTCTGCTATTCCCATATCAAAAAAGCGATCTGGAAAGACAGTGCCAAATCTCTTTGTTTTTGTTGATAGAGCTAAATCAGCGTCTAAGACAACAACATCCGGATTTCTTCTTCCCAGTGCAATTAAAGCTGAGCTGTATGCATCTCTCAAATTCCTTTTTTTATCTGTAATGGTTGCATCAATCATTTAGCTCACGCTCCACCTGTTCCAGCTCACTCATAGCCCTTATATATTGCTCCTCACTCGGGGGCTTACCATGAAATGATAAAGTTCCTTCCATGAAAGATACCCCTTTTCCTTTAATTGTATTTGCTATTATAATTGTTGGTTTTTCATTCAGTTTTATTTCATGAAATGTGCCCAGAATTTCTTCAATATCATGACCATCTATTTCTATAACATCCCATCCAAATGCCTGCCATCTCCATGCCAAAGGTTCGAGGTGCATTATTTCCTCAGTGGGCCCGTCTATCTGCAATTTATTTCTATCCAAGATTGCTATCAAATTATCTAATTTGTAATGAGATGCTGCATTTGCTGCCTCCCATATCTGGCCTTCCTGCACTTCTCCATCTCCTAAAATTGCAAACACCCTGTAATCCTTTTTATCTAACTTTCCAGCAAGAGCCATTCCAACTGCAACGCTAAGCCCGTGACCAAGAGAACCAGTGGACATATCAACGCCTGGCACCTTCTTCATGCATGGGTGACCCTGTAAAAAATGCCCTATTTTTCGGAGATTCTTCAGCTCCTCAACAGGAAAATATCCTGCTAAAGCTAAGGCAGCATATAAGGCAGGGGCGGCATGTCCTTTCGACAATACAAGTCTATCCCTGTCTGGCCATTTTGGATCCTTTGGGTTATGTCTCATCTCATGAAAATAAAGGCATGCCAGAATATCTGCCACAGATAAACTCCCTCCAGGATGGCCCGAGCCAGCCCTGTAAACAGATTCTATCACCCACTTCCTTATTTCCAGAGCTTTTCTTTTAATCTCCTTTATAAGTTTTTCATCGTGCATTTTATAATGAAATAGAATTCAACTATTTATTGATGATGGCTATATGAATTGGGAGCAATAAAAATTGAATAAAGAAAATGTTATTCTCAATGGATTTAATGTCTTCTTTTATTTTATCATAAAGAGAAGAAAAACTCTTCATCGAGAACGGCAGATCTTTCAGTCTTTTCATCCTTATTATTTACCATTTCACTGGCTCCTGTTCATTTCCTTACTTCCCATTTCTTCAAATCAAGAACTTTAGAAAGAGTGCTTCCTCTTCTTATCTCTTCCCTGATTCTGTTCTCTCTCTCCATAACATTTATTGCCCTGTTTGCAATCTCCTGTGCCTCTTCCCTTGGAATAACAACAACGCCATTATCATCGCCAACAATCCAGTCTCCTTTCCTTACAATTTGTCCCCCGCATATAATCTCGCACCCTATCTCTCCATGTCCTTTTGGCTCTCCAGCCTCAGCAACAACCCTTTTTGCAAAAACTGGCAAATCCATCTTTTCTATTATATGTGCATCTCTTATTGCCCCGTCTATCACAACACCTGCAATTCCTTTTTTATATGCGCTCAGCGTAGCCAGCTCGCCCCATACTGCCTGCCTTCCTTCGCCTGCCTGAACGACAATTACATCTCCCTTGCCGGCGACATCTATTGCCTCCACGACTTTAGCCCAGTCACCATCCATTGTTTTTACTGTCAAAGCCTTGCCCACCATATGTGCTCCCTTTTTGATTGGATATATTCCACTCATCGCCCCCTTATTATGCATTGCATCGCATATATTGCATGTTGAAACTTTTGAAAAAGCATCATACAGCTCATCCTGCGAATATTTTTTGAATTCGCTGCTTTTTATCTTCACGCCTTCAATAGCTTTTTTTATTAACTCGGTCGCCTTTCTTGCATCTTCTGCCTTTATTATCGCCCCGCCAACAATCACAATGCTTGCTCCCTTTTTTACAGCCTCCGATGCCATCTCAGCATTTATCCCGCCTGCAACAGCAACAGGCAGATTTGATATTCTGACAGCTCTTTCGAGCAAATCAAAAGGATTTTTTCCCACCATCTGTTCATCTATAGAAGTATGGATACAAATATAATCAGCCCCCATTTCTTCAATCTCCTTTATTCTTTTCTCAATTTCATCAATACCTATTAAATCAACCATCACTTCTATGCCATATCTTCTCGCTGCCTTGATAACTTCCCTAATTGTTTCATTACTTGCCAAGCCAAGGATGCATATAACATCTGCTCCTGCCTTGGCAGCCATCTCAGCTTCTATAGCCCCAACATCTATTGTCTTCATATCTGCAACAATTTTTTTATTAAATTTCTTCAGCTCCCTTATTATGTTCATTCCCTCTGCTTTTATTAGAGGTGTTCCAGCTTCAAGCCAGTCAGCCCCACCCTCTATTGCTTCCTTTGCAATTTGAATTGCACGATGCCCATTTATTAAATCCAAAGCTACCTGCAGCAAAGCCATAATTCAAAAACAAAGGTGTATAAAAAAGGATATGGCTGTAATGGATGAAAAAATTTGAAGAATTTATTTCGCTGCAACATAACATCTTCTTCACTCATAGCATTTCCTTTCATTTAATTCTGCCAGTCCTGCTGTCTTTTATTCTATTTCTTTTCCATAAAAAATTGAAAAATTATTAATGCAGCATCATTTTTCTAAATGTGCTTGATGAAGAAGTAAAGAAAGAAATCGAAAAATTTGACGGACTTATAGATGAGGAAGCAGCCCGCCTTCTTGTTATGGAAAGAATGGGAAAGCTAACACTACCAAAAATAAATGAGCTAGAAGAAGGAAATGTATCCCTCTATGCCAAAGTTGAAAGTATAAATAGGAAGAGAGATGTGGTGAAGGCAATTATAGGAGATGAAACAGGGCACTGCCTGCTTAATTTATGGCACCATAACGTTGGTATAGCCCGCTATATTAAGGAGGGAGATGTTATAAGAATTGCAAATGCATGGGTGAGGGAGGGAAAATGCGGAAAAGAAATTAATGTTGGCAAATTTGGAATGATTGAAAAGGTTGATAGAGAAATAAAAACAAGCATTGAATTTGGCATCAGGGATGGAATATTCAGCTTGAAAGGAATACTCAATAAAAAATTTCCCACCCAAGTATATCTTGGTGATGAAGAGCATTTTACATGCAAAATAATTGTTGATTTTCATGAAATATATCTACTTGATGAAAGGGCAAAAGATATACAGAAATTTAAGGAAGGAGAAAAAATAGCCCTGCTATGGCTCTGCAGAAAAAATGGAAGGATATATGCAAATGAACTGAGCAGGATAAGAAAATTATCGCAAGGTTAAAAAACTTCTTCACAATGTAATTTGGGTGAATATGTGTCAACTGAAAGAATAGCTAGTTATGTTGGCTTTTCTCTTATTATAGTTGCTGTGATTCTGTTTTGGTTTATCGATATCTTTCTTGGGTTGTTTTTCACGATATTTGTCGCCGCTGTTTTAATATGGTATTTAAAAACGAAAAAGAAGGGCGATGCTTACATGAAGGAAGTTGCCCGTATAACAGGATGTAGATTTCAAAGTGGAGGATTTGGATACGGCTTTGTAACAGGTTCTTATAAAGGGCGTGATATAGAAATTAAGGTTAATAAAGATTATAATTCACTTCGTGGTTTGGCTGGCTTCGCTATCAGCAGCACACTTTTAAACTCGGCAGCGGGCGTTTTAGCTGGAATAAAAAATTTTACCAGTGTAAAAGTTACACATAATGCTCATGTGGAAGAACCCTTCAAACTGGCTCCCAGAAAATATGTTGATGAACATTTAATCTTGTATCTTCCCGCATCTAGTGAAATTACTGGTCTGCCAAAACTCGATGCAAAATCTTTGGTTGCTGAAATAGACAAAATAATCAAAAAAGCCAAGCAAATAGAAGGCAAATAACTGAGAAAAATCAGTAAAAAAATTAAATATACAAAAAATTATTAAGCACTTGAGAAATAACAAATCGATAATCCAAGAGCGGGTGTGGTGTAGTTTGGTAACACAAAGCCCTGCCACGGCTTAGCCCCGGGTTCAAATCCCGGCACCCGCATAAAATCAAACTTTTTATCATAAGATTCTTGTTTAGTGTCTAATAAAATGAGATAAAAATATATAAGAAAAAATTTTATAAAAATGATGGTGCGGGAGTATAAAAAAATGGTATTTTTAGTGTTGGTGTTTTTCTTATTAGTAACTACAATGCAACATAATGTAAGTGGCAATAAAATTGAGCAAAACGTTGCAAGTGAAAAATTTTATAGAGTTTTTGTACATAGCATTGGACCAATAGGTAAGGGAGGCATAGACGGCACTCATGCTATTATACCTGGTTTTGGGATCGACTACAAAATAGATTTGGTTTGTGAAAAAGGATGGTACAAAGATTCCACAGTTGTGGTAAGAAATTTTTCTGGCGAAATCCTCTATACATACACCGGAACATACTGGTTAAACATAACACACTTCACTGGATGGATGTTTCCAAGTGGTTTTCTAATATGGATTATTCCTCCTGCAGAAATATTTCCAATACCAGTAAGAATAGTTGGACTCTGCGAAGAATTGGAAATAACTCCTATATGAAAGATTTGCTGCAGGTCAGATATTTAAATCCGTGCCAAAATCGGCACCCGCACTGATTTGTTTTTTTTGCCATTCTGTTCATCATTTTTAAAAAAACATGGAATAGATATTCTGAAAACCATATGGAGGATAATACTTGATAGGCGCGATATCCTTCAAGGAAATGCTTGTAAATTTCTTTTTTCAACCGCTCCTCATACACAGAAAAATCGATATTTCTGTAATCATTCCTGGCAAATTTTATTATAACATCGGCAAGTATTTTTGCACATATCATTGACGGCAGGATACCATCGCCCAGCAATGCTATCACATGAGAAGCAGCGTCACCAACCAATGCAAAATTTCCATTGTAAGGCTTCAGCGGCTTTGAAACTGGGAGGAAGCTGCCATTCCATTTTATTTCGTTGCTATGCATTTCCTTAAACTTCTGGCTGTATTCTTTAAAATATTTCACCCTTGTTGTCCCTATACCTATGTTCCACTCATCTTTTTTCGGAAAATACCATGAATAGCCATATGGTATAACTTCCTTTTTAAATTCAATGTAACATTTGTTTCTCTCTTTATCTATATCCTTTGTAATTCCACACATCCCAACTCCTATATCAGGATTTTTTATGCCCAATTTTTTTCTTATAAATGAATGTATACCATCTGCACCAACACATATCTTGAATTTGATTTCTTGCGGAAATGCTACATTTTCAGCTATATCCTCACACCTTGTATTCATTCTTATTTCTCCACCTTTTTTAGTTGCCTGCCTTGCCAGCTCAGCCTCCATCTCTCTTTTATCGCATATTATGTTGGGAAGTGGATATTCCATGACCCCATATTTTGTAGATATGATGGAGCCCTCCGCCACATTTTCTATACCCTTTTTGCTTTCATATAGGTCAAAAAAAGTATAATCGCCAAGAACTGGTGTAACTCCTTCTCCACATGCCTTCTTAAAAAAATCGTCATGCTCCTCAAGCAAAATATAATCAACGCCTTCTTCTGCCAGAAACTTTGCGACAGTTAGTCCAGCAACGCCCCCGCCGACAATCAAAACATCTGATTTTTCCATCCATTTGTAAACGCGCTTTATTTTAAATTTTTAGTGAAATTTTGAAAAATGGATGGTGTGGTAATATCTTGCTTTGTGCAAATGTCTCTGGCATTTAATCAGAAATTTTTAAATAAGAAAATTATTATGGATATAGGCAGGAGTGGTAAAACGAAGGAGAATAAAAACATCGAGGAGGCTGCCAAAATTGTGTTTTTTGGAGAGGGAATGGTGTGTGAATGTTGAAGAGTTTAAAGAAGCAGAATAAAAAAGAATTGGATAAAAGGCTCAATCTTTTGGAAGCGCTGTGGGGGCTCACAGAGATACTTGATGATTCTTTTCAGGAAATATATGATTACGTATTGGAAAAATTATTAGATTTGACTCGAAGCAAATATGCTTTCTGGGGACATATCAACGAAAGTAAAGACACCATAACAATCTATTCATGGTCTGAAGAGGCCATGAAAAATCGTCAAATAGGTGATAAACCAATAACATACTCTATTGCTGATGCTGGAATTTGGGCTGATTCCGTCCGTAAAAAGAAAACCATCATTATAAATGAATATGAAAAATATGATAAACATGGGCTTCCTGAGGGACCCGTTGCTATAAAACGTTTGCTGTCTGTTCCTATATTCAGCCACAACCGCATAACTGCAATTGCAGTTGTTGCAAATAAGCTGGCTAAATATACCCAAGAAGATGCGGAATATGTAAAAGTATTTGTTACATCGGCACAGACCATTATAGAAAGAAAGAAAACAGAGGAAGCATTGAAAGAAAGTGAAGAAAAATATCGTCTGATGATAGAAAGTGTTGAAAATTATGCAATTTTCGCGCTGGATCCAGAGGGACATATTGTAAGCTGGAGTCCCGAAGCAGAAAGAATAAAGGGTTATAGAGAAGAAGAGATAATAGGCAAACATTTTTCCTGTTTTTATACAGAGGAGGAAAGAAGGAATGGCAAACCAGAAAAGGAACTGGAATTAGCTGCTGCTAAAGGTAAAATCGAAGATGAAGGATGGCGTGTACGCAAAGATGGCTCCTATTTTTGGGCAAATATCATTATTACAGCATTAAGGGATGAGGATGGAAAACTTGTTGGTTTTGTTAAAGTGGTAAGAGATTTAACAGAAAAGAAAAGGATGGAGGAAATGCTTGAAGAAGAGAGGAGGTTATTTATTGGTGGACCTGTCGTTGTCTTCAAATGGATAGCAGGAGAAAATTCCATCCCTGTGCTGTATGTTTCCTCCAATGTGAAAGATCAGTTCGGGTACAAACCGGAGGACTTTATCAGTGGTAAAATCAATTATGCCGATATTGTTCACCCGGATGATATCGAAAGAATAAATAAGGAAGCAAAACTTTATAGAGAAAAGGGCACCCCCTATTTTGAGCAGGATTACCGTATTCTTACAGCGGATGGCGAATATAGATGGGTACATGATTTTACAGTAATAGAAAGAGACCTTGAAGGCAAAATAAAGCATTATCATGGCTATGTGATGGATATTACTGAAAGAAAAAGAATGGAAAAAGAATTGAAAACAGCATATGAAAAAGTGAGAAAAACTTTGGAACAGGAAAGAGAATTTAAACTACGAATAGCTCACTACTTTTTCAATCCAATTGCAATAGCAAAAGGTTATCTATCTTTAGTTCTGGAAGAAGGATATAGCGAAGAGAAAATTAAAAGAGCGATTGATGCCATAAACAGGATAGAAAAAGTCGTTCATAATGTAACAAAAAGAGGGAAAATTGTTGAATGAAAAACAGTTTTAAATTTAAATAGCACTCCATTTAACATTGTGTTAATCACGCCTTTCGATCCCTGGAAAAGCAAATTATGCACATGCCCAAAAAAGTATTCGTTCAGCCCTTATACTGGCTGTTCTCATGCCTGCATTTACTGCTACATAACCTCATACATTCCAAATGCATTTAAAGTAAGACTTAAAAAAGATTTATTCTGGAAGTTTAAAAAGGAATTGCATAAGGTTGACACTTTCATAAGTATGTCAAATAGCAGCGACCCATATGTACCAGAGGAAAGAGATTTTAAAGTAACAAGGAAATGTCTGAGAATTTTTAAGGAGAATAA
>Ga0164311_10001301_pt1 | contig 12071 bp, 10 predicted proteins | sample GuaBasSedimGuay2_FD_121796 | JGI IMG/M metagenome (GOLD analysis project Ga0164311, IMG submission 121796) | Subseafloor sediment microbial communities from Guaymas Basin, Gulf of California, Mexico - Guay2, Core 4569-9, 9-12 cm | ecosystem: Environmental > Aquatic > Marine > Hydrothermal vents...
ATACACCATTCTTATAGGAAGCCTTAGCCGTATCAGGCTTTACGCGTGCAGGGAGCTTAACCTCCTTGTAGTACTTACGCCGCTCCGTGTCCACCGAGATAACAAGCTCATCCTCAGAGGCGTGGAGCTTAATGTCCTCTTTATTAACACCTGGAAGCTCTGCGTAAACCTTAATGTAATCCCCCTCGTCCATCACGTCTACTAAAGGCTCCGTCTCCTCCTGGATCATAGGGCCCTTAGGCGTCGGCCTAACGTTACCGAACTCCCTAACCACCGGTTTACCGTCAGGGCCTACGGTAACGCTAAAGCCATAGATAAAAGGCCCCTGCTGCTTCTCGCTGGGAAGCTTAGCGAATTCACGTTCAAAGATACGAGACATCATCTCCTCCACGCGCTCAAACTCACGTTCAAACTCGTCGAAAATATCGAACCACCAGCGCCTACGCCTCCTACTACTCCACTCATCGAACAAGCTCTTCACCACACAAGCCTTCCGCGCCAGCTTCATAAACTTACCTCTACCTCAGAAACTCCATAAACTCATGATTTGTCCTCTACGATGTCTCGTCCCTCACCTTATTAGCTACCTTATAGTAATCCCTCGTTCTTTGATTTTAAATTCTCTTCCTCGTTAAGAAATCCTTCGTCCTTAACAGCCTCACCGGGTATGGGTGAGTCCAAGAATATGCCTTCCTTAATGCCATGCACCTTCTATTAAGCTCCATAAACTCTGCCATTAACATCGTAGGCGGGTTTTGAAACACGATCCTTCTGACCGAACGATCCTCAACGTCCCTTATATTTCGGTAACCATACTCCAACGAACCTACAAAGCTTCTTGGAAGAAGCTCTGTTATGTCCACCGCTCTCTCCAACGTGACCTTGGCGGATAGCCTATTATATTGGTTCAATTCGAGGGAGAAACTTCCTTCCTCAGTTAACGTTGCTTGAATGTAATATCTCTATATATCATCACGCATATGTTTAAGGTCCACGAAAGGCTGATTGATCGTTTTTGAGCCGTAAGGCACCCCGATGGCATCCAGTAGCCTCCCAATGAGGGGGTCAGCATAGGAAACTAGGACTTTGTGAGCCTTAAAGGGGCCGCTAAAGCCTCCACCTAACTCTTCAACCCTACATTTTAGGTAGTGATGTAAAACTGGGTCACTATTATAGTACTCTATGCTCTTAGTCTTCGTCCTCATATAACCTTCGTTAATGATGTGGATAGCCATTTTAAAGAGGCTGGGATTGTTAAGGTCGATGGGATAATTTGGGTTAATAATGGCCAGCCTTTTCTCAAGCTCGACATAAGGTATCTTAAGGTCTTCACATAGCTTCTTTAAAGTCCCCACTTCAATAGGCTTTACACGTTCTTCCTTTGAAAGGTATGTATAGTAGTCATACCATGTCTTTGGTAGACTTAGTGTCTTCAATATGTAACTTCGTAAGCTTTTTTCACTGATTTCCTTGATTTTCTCAGCTACGAGCTCTTTGAGCTTCTTCACATCGACGTTATGGGCAATATTAGCGGGCTCCTGCCACCAATGATAAAAGCGGCTCAAGATGTCGATGAGGTCTTGCTCCTCAAGCCTATGAAGACGTCGAGCCGTTGGTTCACTTAAGATGGAAGTCAACGTCTCCATAAAACTGCCCTTCCACTTAGCTTTGATGACTTCAGCAGCCTCAACGTCATCGAGCATCAGGTAAGTCAGGGCGTCGCTTAACATTCTACTCTCTGTAATTGATAGAGTGTTTTTGACCTCCCTGATCTCCTTTATCTCCCCTGTACGCCAATCTATCCTATATACCGGTTTGCCTTGACGTAAAGCATATTCAATCTCATTAGCAACCCCAGCCGTAACTAAGCCACCGAGATCACCATAAATAACTAAGTCGCATGTATCGATTAATTGGAAGAAGAAGTCCATGTCTCCATGAGAGATCCCCCGTCAAATCTTGGAAATCTGCTCCGGTTTACCACTTCAGCGTTAGGGAAGAATTTCTTGATTAACTCCACTTCCTTACGCTCACGAATAGTGTCGTAAGTTTCTACTGGATGAGCGTAATAGACCTTTAACAACTCTTCTCTCAACCTTCGTCCAATTCTTCTTCCTCTTCTTCAGGCTTGACTATCGTGAGCTCGTACCTTCTACCTACGGGAGTACTTGAGACTATGATAAGCCCTCTATTGAAGGCTTCATTCCATATATCTTCAATTTCCTCGTTGGTGTACCCCTTCGCCTGTAGGTAAGGCTTGAACTCACGTTCAAGTATCCAAGACTTATTGAAGTGCTTGAAAAGCATGTCTATGATGTCCCTCAACTCCTCATCAGTAAAGCTCCTCCCACCCACACAGCTCGCCCACCATCAACTAAGCTACAAGCCTTAAAAACCCCGCTAATCGCCTCCAAGGCCACAAACCTCGAAGAGATGAAAAGATATGCGGCCGCCGGGATTTGAACCCGGGCCACTAGCTCGGGAGGCTAGGGTCCTAGACCAGGCTAGACAACGGCCGCCGTCCTGCGTAGTTACCCGCTTCTTTTGGGCTTATTAATTTTTCATTATTGGGTGTCTTCATTGCCTTATCTTGCTGGGTGTGGGCTGGCCTTGGACTTGGAGCGGATGCAGCTGTGGGGGGTTGCTTTCACGTGGAGCTTGATGTAAAGAAGTTGATGGGGATTTATCGTGTTTGAACATCATGCTTGGCTGGCTGTTTATTAATTTGACGTCTACGTTGAGGCTAAGGGCTCTACGTGTTTAGGTCCCGCTAGGAGATCTGTCTTTTCAGCATATCTTTAACAAGGAGCATTCTCCTTTATGTAGGGGGCAATGGGCCGGCCCGGACTCGAACCGGGGACCAACCGCGCGTCAGGCGGTTATCCTAACCAGCTAGACGACCGGCCCTGTCATGAAGGGAGGGGGAGGCTCCTATATAGCCTTAACCTTTCCATTTATCCGTTAGGGGTGTTGGTTTCGCTTCGTTAGTTTTAGTGCCAGGTTTTATTTTCTATTCACTAACACGTAATGCATATATCCTTGAGTCTTAGGTTTAGTTTGGTTGAGGTTATGCCTGTGGAGAGAGTTGAGACCGGAATTCCAGGTATGGATCAGGTGTTGAGGGGCGGTTTGCCGAGGCGCAACGTGGTTTTGCTTTCAGGTGGTCCAGGGACGGGTAAGTCGATTTTTGGTCAACAGTTCCTCTACAACGGCCTCCTTAGAGGAGAGGCGGGGGTTTTCGTAGCTCTTGAGGAGCACCCGGTACAGGTGCGGCTGCTTATGTCTCAGTTCGGCTGGGATGTTAAGGAGTTTGAGGCTAAAGGCAGCTTCGCTATAGTTGACGCCTTCACCGCAGGGATAGGGGAGGCTGCTAAGAGAGAGCGCTATGTGGTCAAGTCGGTGGATGACTTCCCCTCCCTCATAGATATGCTTAGGCTAGCGGTTAAGGAGGTTGGAGCTGAACGCGTAGTGGTGGACTCGGTTACGACTCTCTACATCACTAAGCCAGCCATGGCCCGAGGCATGGTAATGCAGCTCAAACGCGTATTATCCGGGCTAGGTTGTACCTCCTTCCTCATCTCTCAGGTCAGCGTGACGGAGAGGGGGTTTGGAGGGCCTGGTGTAGAGCATGCAGCAGACGGTATCATAAGGCTTGACCTGGACGAGATCGATGGCAGGCTTTACCGTAGCCTCATAGTTTGGAAGATGAGGGGCACCGCTCACTCTATGGCTAGGCATCCCTTCGAGATAACGGATAAGGGCATAATAATATACCCTGATAGGCACCTCTCGGTATCGAGAAAAGCCTCGTCGGAGGCTGGTGAAGGATGAGCGGGGAAATATCCCTCTCTCCTGTCGGTAGGGAGGAGATCCATAAGCTTGAGGCCGCCCTCCTCGTAGGCACATTGTTTAGGCCAGAGGTGTTGCAGGCCTTAAAGGACCCTGCCGAGCGCTTGACATGGGTTGACTCGCTGGCGGTGGCCGCTGCAGCCTTGGCTAGGTCGAAGGCGAGGATGAGCGTGTCAGAGATAGCGGAGGAGCTAGGTAGGACGGAGGCTACGATAAGGAGCCACCTTACTGGGAAGACTAAGGCTGGTCAACTCGTCCAGCAGACCTATGAGAAGTTCCTTCGCGAAGGCGTTAAGATAGAGATGGCTGCGGAGGAGACTGAGCTGAGAAGGATGCTCGAAGAGGAGAGGCGTAGACGAGAGGAGGTTGAGAGTAGGCTTAAAAGGGTGAGGGAGGCGCTCAACGAGCTTGTAAAAGAGCTTGGAGAATAAGCCATGAAGGCTCTGTTCAAACAGGCATGTCCCAACTGTAGAGGCGATATAAGCGATGATAGGCTTCTAGCCGGTCTACCCTGCCATCGCTGCTTAGACGAGGAAGAAGCCGCCGAGCTGCTTAAAAAAGTGGAGGAAGGACAGGACCTTAAGAAGCTAGTTTTAGAGGCCCTTGAAGGCAAAGGTAGGCTTAAGCACTACGCGGAGGTGGCTAAGCCCCAGTTCAAGGCAGAGGAGTTTAACAACTTCTTTAAGAAAGCGCTAGGCCTACCGCTTTGGAGCGCTCAGCGAACATGGGCTAAGCGTGTTTTAACGGGTAGGAGCTTTGCTATCGTAGCGCCCACAGGGGTTGGCAAGACAGTCTTCGGCTTAGCTATGGCAGCCTACCTCGCCTCTAAAGGCGAGAAATGCTACGTGGTTTCACCGACGACTTTACTCATAGAGCAGGCTCGTAGAAGGATGGAGGAGATCCTCGAAGCCTCCGGCTTAAAGCAGTTGAAGGTAGCTTACTACTCCACAGCTCTTCATAGGGCAGAGAAGATAGAGGAGGCCGACCGGATAAAGAAGGGAGACTTCGATATATTGATAACCACCTCCAGCTTCTTGGCCAGAAACTTCGAGGAGCTTAAACGTAGAAGGTTTGGGTTCATCTTCGTGGATGACGTAGACGCCATTCTTAAGGCGTCTAAAAACATCGATAGGGTCCTTGTCCTCCTAGGCTTTAAGGAGGAGGACGTGGAGAAGGCCCTAGAGCTCTTAAAGCTTAGGGGAGAGCTTGCTAGAGCTTTGAGACGTCGTGAAGAGTCAGCGGTGGAGGAGCTTAGAGGAAGGTATGAGCAGCTCAGCAAGGAGGTAGCTAGGCGTCTTAAGAGAAGGAAGCCAGGGCTGCTTGTGGTATCCACGGCTACCGGCAGAGCCAGGGGGATTAGGGTCAAGCTATTCCGAGAGCTACTAGGCTTTGAGGTGGGTTCGAGGGCTGAGGCCATAAGGAACATTCAGGACATATACCTTAAGCCTAAGGAGAACCTGGATGAAGAGGTTGCCGAGCTGGCTAAAAAGCTTGGGCCTGGAGGCTTAGTCTTCATCCCCCTCGATAGAGGGGTTGAGAGCGCTGACCGCATAGCTAAGATGTTAGCGAAGAAAGGGGTCAAGGCTGAGGTAGTGTACGCTAAAGGCAAGAAGGAGAGGATAGCTGCCTTCGCCAAGGGCGAGGTAGACGTCCTCATAGGCATGGCCAGCTACTACGGCCTCCTCGTCAGGGGCTTAGACCTCCCTGAAAGGGTGCGTTACGCTATCTTCGCAGGCGTGCCTAAGATGAGGTTTAGCCTAGAGGTTAAGGAGGCCTACCCCTCAAGGGTGCTTCAACTGCTCCTCGACGTGAAAGATGCCTTAACGGGAGACGAACAAGTAACAGCGCTTCGACTGATCGGCAGGGTTAGGAGGCTGCTTTGGAGGCTTACACCAGCTAGCTTCAGGGAGCTTAAGGAAGCCTTAGAGAAGGGCGTGGAGCCTCCGAGTTGGCTTAAACAAGCTTACTCAACGGTTAAGGAAGCTGCCGACTTCCTATTTCAAGCCCTCTCCCGAAGCGAAGTTAGGGAGAAGTTGAGGAAGTCTACCCACCTATCCTTCACCGAGGAGGAAGGAAGAGTAACTGTCACTGTCCCAGACGTCCCCACTTACATTCAAGCTTCAGGCAGGACCTCAAGGATGTACGCTGGAGGAGTCTCAAAGGGAGTCTCCATCGTGGTGGTAGACGACGAAAAAGTGTTTACAGGATTAGCTAGACAAACGAGGTGGCTGGCGGATGAAGTCAGATGGGTTAGCTTAGAGGAGGTGGACCTTGAAGGGTTAATGAAGGAGGTGGACGATGACCGAGAACGCGTAAGGAGGCTTTTAAGCGGCGAAGTTAAGGCGGAAGGCTTCGACCCTGTTAAGTCGGTGCTTTTGATAGTTGAGTCACCGACTAAGGCCAAGACCATAGCGGGCTTCTTCGGTAAGCCTTCAAGGAGGAGGCTGGGCGAGGTTACAGCCTACGAGGTAGGCACAGGGAAGTACATATTGAACGTGGTGGCTACAGGAGGCCACGTCTACGACCTTGTTCCTGAGGGAGGCTACTATGGAGTTAAACGTGAAGAAGACAGGTTCATCCCCATATACTCCTCCATTAAGAGATGCCTATCCTGCGGAGAACAGTTCGTGGGTCACGCTAAATGCCCGGTTTGCGGCGGCGATAAGCTTCGAGACGCTTGGCGTACCATAGAGGCCCTTAGAAACCTAGCCGGCGAATTCGACTTAACCTATTTAGGCACTGACCCTGATAACGAAGGAGAGAAGATAAGCTGGGATATAGCCTGCTCGCTGAGGCCATACTCTAACATCCTTAAGAGGGTGGAGTTCCACGAGGTAACAAGGCCAGCCCTACTACGAGCCCTAGAGGAGCTCAGGGACATTAAGGAGGGCTTCGTGGAAGCTAACATAGTTAGGAGGATTGAGGATCGATGGATAGGCTTCGAGCTCAGCCATAGACTGTGGAAGAAGTTTGGAAGCAAACATCTCTCAGCTGGCCGAGTTCAGACACCGGTGTTAGGCTGGATCATCGAGAGGTTTGAGGAGTTTAAGCGTAGCCGACGCCTAGTGTACGACGTAGACCTAAGCGTCAACTACAGGTTAACCTTGGACACGGTGCCAAGCAACCTAAGCCCAGAGCAAGTGGTAGAGAGGCTTCGACAAGCCACATGTAAGGTAGTTGAAAAGGAGGAGGTTGAAGAGGAGGTCTCACCCCAACCCCCCTTCACCACCGACGCCTTACTCAAAGAAGCCTCCGCCAGGCTTAGGATGGGGGCGGCAGAGACCATGTCGCTGGCCCAAGACCTCTTCGAGCTCGGTTTAATAACGTATCATAGGACAGATAATACGAGAGTCTCAGCCACAGGTAGGCAGATAGCCAAGGAATACGTTAAGGAGCACTTCGGCGAGGAGCTTTACCAAGCAAGAGAATGGCCTGGTGAAGGAGCACATGAATGCATTAGGCCTACTAGGCCGCTGGACGTGGAACAGCTGCGCACCCTCGTCGAGACCGAGGCGTTGATGTTAACGAAAAGGCCTACTAGAAGGCATTACGCCCTCTACGACCTAATCTTCAGAAGGTTCATAGCAAGCCAGATGTCTAGAGCTAGGGTTAAGAGGCTTAAAGCCAAACTGGACATAGCAGGTTTTGCCAAGGAAGTAGAGGGAGTAGTTGACATACTGGAGCCTGGCTTCACGCTCATCTATAGGCCTCCATGGTACATCCTTCCACCCGGCCTGGAAGGCGCAAGAGTGGTTAACGTAAGCAAGAGGGAGACAGCCACCATCCTACCCTTCACGCAGGGAGAGGTGATAGCGTTGATGAAGGAGAAGGGCATCGGTAGACCATCCACCTACGCTAAGATCATAGATACCCTCCTAAAACGCAAGTATGTGGTGGAGTCTAAGACGGGGAGGCTTATACCCACATCGAGAGGTCTTAAGGTCTACAGCTACCTATCCTCCACCTTCGGGGAGCTCGTATCGGAGAGGCGTACTGCCTTACTGGAGAGCTTAATGGATATGATAGAGCGCGGTGAAGCCGATTACCAAGCCATCCTCGAGGAGCTATACTCAGAGATGAAGCATCTACCTCGATACGCTTAGAGCAGGAAGGACGCGATGCTAGCCTTAAGGCTACCATGCATCACCGACCTACTCCATAAAACCTCCACGCCGACCTTTGAGGCCGCCTTGAGGAAACTGTCGTAAGAAACTGTTATCAAAGTCACTCTTGCTCCACGAGCAGCCTCCTTTAAGCTACGGAGAAGTTTAAGGTAAAAATCAGCGATCCTTTTAAGCGAAGGCCCCGACCTCACGCCGTAGGGAGGGTTCAAGACCAGGTAGGCAGGTTGATAGTCTAGAATCTCCCTCAGCCTAAGCGCATCGCCAACCTCCAGCTTAATCGTGTCATCGACGCCCGCCGACCTAGCATTAAGCATAGCTCCCTGGACATGCTTAGCTGAGCAGTCTAAGCCGTGAATAGGGTACGCCTCAAAGTTAATGCCCTCAGCCAAGTCCTCCGCAACCTCAGCTTCGAGCTCCTTATCTATGAAGCAAAGCTTCCGGTAGGCAAACGTCTTCCTGTAAATCCCTGGAGGCACCTTTCTAGCCATTAAGGCAGCCTCGATAACTATAGTCCCTCCCCCACACATGGGGTCTAAGAGAGGAGCAGTATCTTGCCAGCCGCTTAACTTAAGCATAGAGGCAGCTATAGTACTCCTCAAAGCAGCAGGGTGGTCGTATACCCTATAGTTCCTCATATGTAAAGAGGGGCCTGTAAGGTCTACGCCTAGCGTGAAGTCGTTTTCCTTAAGCATACATTGGATCACGACGTCAGGGTCGTCGAGGTTTACCTTAAGCCTCGACCCCTTTAAGGCCATGTACGTGTCTATTACTGCCTGCCCTACCTTCGAAGCCACGTCGAGGCTTGTGAAGCTATGCTTGCCTTTCCTCTCAGCTCTAACAGCAAAGCTCTGGGCTGGTTCAATAAAGCTTGGATAGTCCACCGCAGCCGCCGTACGGTAAACCTCTTGTAAGCTCTCTATCGTTGACCTAACAAGGATGAGCACTACTCTATGAAGCATTCTAGAGGCGAGGTTAAGCTTAAGGGCTCCCTTGAGGCTTGACTCAAAGAAAACCCTCCCAAGGCCTACTGATGCCTTGACCCCTAACAGCTCCTCTACCTCCCTAGCAGCTACGTCCTCCAACCCTCTGTTCGTAGTGGCGTAGAAGCTGAACAAGCATCCACACCGAGGCTGGGCAGTAATATGAGGTTGGTGGTTAAAAACAACTACTTCAAGCACTGGCAACCGGGATGAAGCGAAGAAATTTAAAAGAAGATACGTAATCCACATACCTTGCCTAAAGGGCCGGTAGTTCAGGGGTAGAATACCCGCCTTGCGAGCGGGTGGTCGCGGGTTCAAGTCCCGCCCGGTCCACCATTTTACGTGGATGTAAGAGTTGAAGTTTAAAGACTTGTTCCAAGTTGCATGGGTTTTTACAACAGTTTTTTCATAGAATTATCCAACAGCCAGGAAAACCTGTTGACTGAGCTGAACATGTTTGAGGTTAGATCATTTGATTAGGATACCAGGCTTATGGTCCTCGAGCACCTGAGGCAGGAGCAGTTAAAGGTCCCTCTACCCATCTCACATTGAGTTTAGCGAGACCAAAGTAGCTCTTGCCATCTCTATACACTACATCAAAGTAAGTTAAAGCTCAAAGTTAGGCTAATGCTACAACTATAATTACCCAACCTGACTTTGAGGATGAAAAGCGATGTAGAGACAGATTAAAGGAGTAGGTTTAAAGTTCCCTCTGCTCAAGGTCCTGGGCGAGGTTGCTAGGCTATTGAATCGATGGAGATGTCTCCTAAAGCTAAACGATATCCCGCGTGGACATATGTTCATCCTTGTGTCCATAGCTTTGGTTGAAGCATTAACCCACTTCGGCGCCATGCCAGGAGACCATCCCCAATACTTCAACGTCACTAAATTCTTCTTAGGTCAGGAACCTCTAATCACCAAGGTTAGAATAGTCCGACCCCTCGTGCCCTTGCTGGCTGCCCCCTTCTCTCTTGTCATGCCTCTACCATATGCCTACGGTGTTGTCAACACAGCGTTTTACTTACTCACAGGAGTTGCTTGCTATGCTCTGACGCTTAAGCTTACAAAATCTAAGTTGACAGCGCTATACTCAGGTGTGCTTGTGTTAACGTCCTTCCCCATGATCGCCTACGGAGCAGCTTCAAGCAAAGAGGGAGCTGGGCTCTTCTTTCAAATGCTGGCAGCATTACTCGCCTTAAAGCTGGCTGAGGGCAAAGGCGTCGTTAAGGCGCTCGCTTACGGCTTAATAGCAGGGGTTGGAATGCTGTCCATGGAGATCGTGATTCCAGCAGTAGCCTTCGGCCTCCTCCTACTCTCAAGGAATAGAATGTTTAAGGAGGCAGCGGCTTGGCTCATCACCGCTGTCCTCCCATCCGTCTTCGTAGGGGCCCTATTTAACTACTCGATTATTTCATGGTATCTTCAAGGAGGCATCGAGTACGCTAGCAAGCTCGGCTTGTTATCCTTAAGTGCTTGGTTCAACCCTTCACTGAGGCTTCGTCACTTAGTTGAAGGCCTCTCACCATTCGTCTGCCTATTCATGGTGGTTGGCCTAGCTAAATTAAGAGGCGAAGCCAACACCGTGAACCTGTTCGTCTTGATGATAATTCCTGGCGTCGCCGCCTACTTCGCTTGGCCCCCTGTCACGTCAAGGCAGGTGATAACAATGTCCTACGCAATCTACTGGGTAGCTGCTCGAGGTTTAGCCTCATTAGGAAAGAAGCCCTGGATCCAAGTCACCTTACTTTTAGTTAACGCCATCCTATGCAATTACCTAGCGTTTAAATGGTACTCAACGTGCTTTTACCTAGAGACCTTGGGCCCTTGGAAGGGTTTCTCGGTCCCTTGGCCCCCTTGATTAAAGCCTTGCTAAACAGCTTGTAATAAAAAAGCTAAGCATCTAAAGAAATAATATCCCTTGGTTCAGCTGCAAGATAATTTTCAATGGTGAAGTCGATGGATTCTAAGTCCCCATACTTGTTGACGTTCCTAATCTATGCCTTGGCTCCTGTTATTACATCGCCGAATCGTTGATAGTGCATGATCAAAATCTACAGTGGAAAGTTTTATTGGTTACTGTTAATAAAGATTAACTAGATGGAGTAAAAGTTATTGAGTGTCTAACACGTAAACTCCCATGAAGGTCCTCTGATTGTCTTAATGGTATCTCCCTCAGCTATGAAGATGGACTCACCTAAAACTTCTATGTCTGCGGGGAGCAGCTGTAAGTTTCAACGACCCGTCCATCCACGATGACGTATACAGCGTTCTCCACTGCCACATATAACGCGTTACCTACTAACTCAGCGTCGACTGGGTTTGGACCTCATAGCCCAGGATGACAGTGTTGTTAAAGCCTACAATACTCATGCGGTCAAGTAGGCATATTAAGTCTGCTTCATTACCGACGGCGTCCACGTCCTTAACGCCACTTAGCCCAGTAAGTCTCCACTATATCGCTCCGGTGAGAGACATTACGTAGACCTCATCCTCCTCTGCTACGAGTATTCGATCTATACTTAGGAAAGCCACATCTATAGGTTTCAACTCATGGTTAGCCCCACAGCCTCCTCCCGGTCGAGTCTACGATCCTTAAACCTGAACCATCAGCGATCAATAGAGCCATTAACGCTAAACGCGACATACGTCGTAGGAAAGTATAAAGCAGATATTTAATGCATTTCGTCACATAGGAAAAACCTAAAGGATTGTTTAACGAAAAATGACGAGGTGGCCTAAGTGAGGGTGAAGCTAAAGATCGACGGGGAGGAGGTCCCTTTAAATCCCTTCGTCACGAAGATCTTCGGAAACCTGCTTCAAGCCATGGTCGCTTCACTACATGGCATTAATGAAGCTTGGAGAGAAGCTGTTCTTGAGGTGGAGAGGGATTAAGCCTTGGCTAAGAGGCTGAGCATAATCGATGTGGACCGCTGCGTAGGTTGTCAATGCTGTATGTTCGCCTGTACACGCCGTTTAGGCTACGCAGGGCTTGGGAAGTCTGCGATAAAGATTAGGTCTGCTGGCGGCGTAGAGAGGGGCTTTGTAGTAATAGTCTGTCGAGCCTGCCCTGACCCTCCCTGCGCCAAGGTTTGCCCTGTAGACGCCATCACTCTAAGGA
>Ga0164311_10001304_pt1 | contig 12054 bp, 13 predicted proteins | sample GuaBasSedimGuay2_FD_121796 | JGI IMG/M metagenome (GOLD analysis project Ga0164311, IMG submission 121796) | Subseafloor sediment microbial communities from Guaymas Basin, Gulf of California, Mexico - Guay2, Core 4569-9, 9-12 cm | ecosystem: Environmental > Aquatic > Marine > Hydrothermal vents...
ACCCACATGTCTGTAGCGCCTTTCCAGGCTCGACAATTTCACCACAGAGACACGGAGAACACAGAGTTTTAGAGTCTACTTTTGTTTTTCTCTGTGCCCTCCGTGCCTCTGTGGTAAGATGTGAGTAATCACCAGAACCAACAGATTGACAGTGATTCCCACTCGTGGTATAGTCTGCCCTACGCCTTTGGCATAGTGTTGAGGCGCTTTTTCAACAGCCAAGAAAGGAAACGTACAATTATGGCAGGCAAAACAAAGTTCATATTCGCCGGGCTGCTGATCGTGGCCGCCGTGGCGTATCTGATTATCAGCAGCACCGGCAGCGCCGCCAATTACTTTCTCACCATCGAGGAGCTACGGGCGATGGGAGATGAATCCGCCGGGCGCAACATCACCATCTCTGGCGCAGTCCTAGGGGATACCATCGTCTACGATTCCTCCACGCCTCGGGTGACTTTTACTATTGTTCAAATACCGGGCGACCCCGAAGAAGTGGAGCGAGCTGGGGGGCTGGCAAAAGTACTCCACAACGCCGTGAACGACCCCAACAGACCACGCCTGGAAGTGGTCTATGACAACGTCAAGCCGGACCTTTTGCAGAACGAAGCGCAGGCCATCATGCGCGGTCAGTTGGGCGCGGACGGTCGTTTCCACGCCGACGAAGTGCTGCTCAAGTGCCCCTCCCGCTACGAGGAGCAAGTGCCCGATCAGGCTGGAGGGGCATAATGCTAGCAGAGGTAGGCTCCATCCTCACCGCTCTGGCGCTGACCGTGGCTCTCTACGCAGCCTGCGCGGCCTTTTGGGCCATTCGCCAATCTGACTCTCGCTGGGAGCAAAGCGCGCGCAACGGAGTCTATGCTACAACGGGACTGCTGGGCCTGGCGTTCCTGATCCTCCTGGCCGCCTTCCTAGACGATCAGTTCCAGATCCGCTACGTGGCCGAGCACTCTAGCCGCGCGCTCCCGCTCTACTTGAAAATCTCGGCTGTGTGGGCCGGACAGGAGGGATCGTTGCTGATGTGGGCCTTCCTCCAAGCGCTCTTTGCCGCCCTGGTCGTGGCCCGCCCTTCGGATCGCACTCGTCCCCTGCTCCCCTGGGCGACAGTTTTTCTCAGCCTCATTACCACTTTCTTTACCGGCGTGACGCTCTTTCTCTCCAATCCCTTTGCCCAAATGGCGACTGTGCCGGCGGACGGCCAGGGGATGAACCCCCTACTGCGCCATCCTGGGATGATCTTTCACCCACCTGCGATGTACCTGGGATACGTCGGCCTGGCAGTGCCTTTTGCCTTTGCGCTGGCGGCCCTGATTACCCGGCGGATAGAGGATTGGCCCGCCGCCTCCCGTCGCTGGACACTGGCGGCCTGGCTTTTCCTGGGAATAGGTCTTTTGCTCGGTATGCGCTGGGCCTACGATGTGCTGGGCTGGGGCGGCTACTGGGGCTGGGACCCGGTAGAGAACGCCGGACTGTTGCCCTGGTTCACCGCCACCGCTCTCCTCCACAGCGCAGTGATGCAGGAGCAGCGAGGCGGGTTTCGCTGGTGGAACCTGCTGCTGGCCGTTTTCTCTTTCACCCTGGTGCTCTTTGGCACCTTTACCACCCGCAGTGGGATGATCCAATCGGTCCATGCCTTTGCCCGCTCCAATCTGGGACCTTACTTTCTGGCCGCCATCGGGCTGACGCTGGCCAGTTCGTTGGCTCTGATGATCAACCGCCGCTCTACCCTGGCCGATCCGCGTCCCGTGGAGAGGTTACTCTCCCGCGATGGGATGTTCTTTTTGACCCTGCTCCTCTTTGTCACACTCACCGTTTCGGTCTTTATCGGCAGCGTGCTCCCCACGATCACAGAGGTGCTAACCAATCAGCGCTTTGAGGCCGGGCCGGACTGGTTCGACCGCGTGACCGGCCCCCAGTTCGCCGCACTGGTGCTCGTGATGGGAGTCTGCCCGCTCCTGGGGCAGGCGGCAGCCGCCCTGGCGCGGCTACAAAGGCGAGGTTGGCTGTCTGTCCTGGGGGCCGTGCTGGTAGTTGGCGCCGCCGCCCTGGCCGGCTTTACTGGGTGGATTCCGTTGATCGGGCTTGGCATCATCGGCCTGGCGGGAGCGACGACGCTGGCAGAATACGCCCGCGACGCGAGCGCACTCAGCCGGCGACAGGGCATAAACCCTCTGCAAGCCCTGTGGACGCTCTTGGGTCGCAACCGCCGCAAGTACGGCGGCTACCTGGTCCACACAGGCGTAATTCTGATGGCCGCAGGAATAGTTGGCACCCGCATGTACCCTTTCGAAACGACAGAGGTGCTCTCCTTAGATGAAGCGACAGATGTGGGAGAGTACACCCTGGTCTATGACGATTTCACGCAGGAAGCGGGAGCGGATCACCTGAACACACAGGCCGCCCTCTCGCTCTACCGCGGTGACAACCTGCTGGCAACGCTGCGACCGCGCATGGAACAATATGTAAATTTCGCCGATCAGACAGCGTCAGTGCCCGCGCTGCGGGTGGGGCTGCGAGAAGATTTCTACGTCGTTCTATCCGGTTGGTCAGACGGAGGGCAGGCAGCGACCTTCAAAGTCTTTGTCAACTCACTGGCCGTCTTTCTCTGGGTAGGCGGTCTGGTCTTTTTGGCCGGCGGGACAGCGGCGCTGTGGCCCTCGACTCGTAGCGCGCGCCTATCCGCGCCCCAGGCCCGGCGACGGACAGCAGGAACCGTCGCCTGGCTGGCGGTTGGTCTGCTGGTGCTGACCGCCGCTGGCGTAGCGATGTGGGGGGGGACGAGTGGGCAAATTGCGAGTGAGCAAGGGACGAGTGAACAAGTTACGAGTGAGCAGGAGGCCAGCGAACAAACAAAACGTCCTCGCGTCGGGGAAGCGGCGCCGGATTTCACGCTCAATCTGCTGGATGGCTCGACGCTTTCTCTGGCCGATCTGGGTGGGGAGATAGTGGTGATCAACTTTTGGACCACCTGGTGCGCGCCCTGCGAAGACGAATTACCCGACTTTCAAACAGTTTGGGACGAGCACCAGGATCAAGACGTCACCTTCGTCGGAATCGCCATCCAGGAGGAAGAAGACGAGGTGCAGAAAATGCTTTCCCGTTTAGACATCACCTACCCCCAAGGGGTGGACCCGAACCAGCGTGTCGCCTTTGCCTACGGCATTACGGGCGTGCCGGAGACCTTTGTGGTAAATGCCGAGGGAAACGTAGCCTACATCTCCATTGGGCCGGTGAGCGCAGAGGAGCTGGGGACAGAGCTAGATAGACTGCTAAATCAATAGAGGAATCTCGAATGAGCATCGGAGCAATTCTCGTTGGAGTTGCGTGCGCCCTGGTCGTGGGGGCGTACCTGGCGCGGCCGTTTCGCCGAACGGAGATAGACCCAGATCGGGCTATCGAGGCGTGGGTAGCCCAAGCGCGGGCGGAAAAAGCAGGGAAGCGGGAGAGCCGAGAGACAGGGGCGCAGAGGAGCAGGAGGGCAGAAGAAACAGTGAACTTTTGCTCCAAGTGCGGGCGCAGCGTTGGCCCCGATGACCATTTCTGCCCCGGCTGCGGAGCCAAACTGCCAAGGGGGACAAAATGAAACCCCCTCACGTATCACGCATTACGCATTACGCCTCACGCATTACGTTTTACATCCTAATTTTGCTGACAATCGGCTGGTCTCCCCCCCCCCAGGAGCAAGAGATCGCGATAACTGGCCAAGTGACCAATGGAACCCCTGATGGAACTGTCCCTCTAGATTTGCCGGTCGTGCTCCACACCTTCTCTGGGATGGAGGAAACCGGCGTCTATACCACCACGTTGACCAGCGATGGCTCTTTTCACTTTGACGGCCTCGCGCCGCAGGAAGGCGATATCCTTACGGCGCGCGTCGTTTACCAGGACGTGATGTACGCCTCCGATTTCATCACCCTTGAATCAGAGCAACGAGAAATCTCCCTGCCGGTAACAATCTACGAGACCACGCAAAACCCTTCGACCATCCAGATCACTCAACTGCACATGTTTATCAGCAGCGCAGGGGAGCGCATCCAGATGGGAGAGTACTATTTGATCGGCAACACGGGAGGGCGAGCCTACACGGGCATCCAAGACCCAGAGGCGGAGCGACCCGTCACGCTGCGCTTTACCCTACCCCAAGAGGCGGAAGGTCTCGAATTCGACGGTCCCGGCCTGGGGGAACGGTTCCTGGAAAGCGAGGATGGCTTTAGCGACACAGAACCGATCGCGCCAGGCAACGCCACCACCGAGGTATTCTTTAGTTACCACTTTCCCTACCGCGAGGGGATGGAGGTGGAACGCGCGTTTGACGCGCCGGTGGCCTCCATCGTGATCCTCCTCTCCGATGAGGGACTAGAGATGGAAGGGGAGGGCATAACCCCCGGCGGTTCTATGGACACTCAAATGGGGCCGGCCCTTTCCTACACCGCCGGGCCGCTGGCGGCGGGTGAACCGCTGGTCTTTCGACTGGTCGAACGGACGGTAGAGCCGGTAAGCGGAGAAGCGGCAGGGCAGGGGAGCGGAGGAACAGCAATTGGCCTGGTAGCGCTGGCGGCGGCAGTGGCGGCGAGTTACTGGATGTACCGCTCCCCGGCGGCCGGACCGATTCCGGCGCGGGCGCGCTCGCTGGCGGAACAGATCGCCGCGCTGGACATTGATTTCGAGGCTGGGAGAGTGACGGAGAGAGCGTATCGCAAGAAGCGAAAGTCGCTCAAGCGACAGGCGCGCGCTAGTCTGAAGGAGTGACTTGTTAGCGTCCAAAACCCCTGCGGCGTCCTTCACGCTACAAGAAACAGCGGGGACGGGGTTTTGGATTTTTCAAAAAAGCTGTTTCTTAGCAGTTCTTTGCAGTGATGTCTGTCAAAGAGCGCACGTGAGGTAGTGCTTCCAGCCTGCGCGCTGCTTTTTGATCGGCGGTGATAAAAACAGCCCGTTTCTCTTCGGCCAGGGCGACAAAGGAAGCATCATACACCGCAAGATCGTGCTTGTAGGCCAATTCTACAGCGCGTTGGAGGAGTGCGGGCGAAACAGGGATGACTTGCAGTTTTAGGGCCAGAAGGATATGAATCGCCCGGGCAACACGGGAGGCATCCCAGTCCGGCTTGTAGCGCAGCACGTTGGCCACTTCATAGAGCAACAAGTCAAGCACCAGCAATTGCACGCGTCCTTCCAGGTAGGCATGGCGCATGGCCAATGCTTGCTCTCGCCCGATTTCTCCCTCGTGCAGGAACCACTTGAGAATAACTGAGGTATCGGGCACAATTGCTCCGCTGAAGAAATTATCAGTTACCATCTCGCTCACGTTCGTCCCGTACGGCGCGAACCACGTTCCAGCCTGACATAGGCCGATCTTGGCGTGCCAGTTGATCCATCAAATCTACGGCCTCCTGCACCTGGGGATCGTCCATTGGTCGGCGTTGGGAAGCGCGCACATGTAGATAGAGACGGGCTGCCTCGCGGAAGAACTCGCTCCGGCTGCGGTGATCCTCCTGGGCAGCCTGATCCACTTTTTTCAAAAAAGGCTGTGGGATTGAAATCATCACTTTAACAGTACTCATTATATCCACCTCCTGAACGCATTATAGATTGAGGTCTATAAATTGTCAATAATGATCAATACCTGCAACCTCGTCAAATCCTTCGGTCCGCGCACGGCGCTGGTGGGCGTGGCCCTATCAGTGGAAGCAGGCGAGTCTGTGACCCTGGTAGGCCCAAACGGCGCGGGCAAGACTACGCTCCTGCGCATCCTGGCGACGCTGTCCCGGCCCACCGGGGGTTCTGTGCATATCGCCGGCCTGGACCCGGCCAAGAACGGGGAACAAGCCCGCCGACTCATCGGATTCCTCTCCCATCACACCCTGCTCTACGACGATCTGACCGCCGAGCAAAACCTCAACTTTTACGCCAGTATGTACGATCTGGACGATGCGTCCGCCCGCATCGCGGATTTACTGGAGCAAGTGGGGCTGACGGCGCGGCGGCGCGACCTGGTACGCACTTTTTCCAGAGGCATGCAGCAGCGACTATCGGTGGCGCGGGCGGTACTCCATCGCCCCCAGGTGCTCTTGTTAGATGAGCCGTACACGGGGCTTGATCCCAACGCCTCGCAGGCGCTGACCGACCTACTGACCACTCTCGCGGGGGAGGGCTGCACCATCCTGCTCACCACCCACAACTTGGAGCGCGGGCTGGCGGTAGGCAAGCGCGTCGTGGTGTTGACCCAGGGGCGCATCGTCTACGACGAAAACAGAAAGGCTATCGACCCAACCACCTTTCCCGAAACCTACCGCGCCCTGACCACAAGTCACGTTTGACGTTTGACGTTTCACGTTTGACGTTTCACGTTTCACGCTTCACGTCCGAGGATAGAAATTTGAACTTTATCCGCAAAGTATTTGCCATCGTCGCCAAAGACATCGCCGCCGAACTGCACACGCGGGAGATGATAAGCGCCATGCTGGTCTTTTCTGTGCTGGCGATGTTCATCTTTAGCTTTGCGCTCGACCTGCGGGGAGCGATGGCCCGCGCGGCGGCTCCGGGCGTGCTGTGGGCGACGATAGCCTTTGCCGGGACACTGGGGTTGAGCCGCTCGCTGGCCCGGGAGCAACAGAGCGGCTGCATTGATGGCCTCATGTTGGCGCCGGTGGACCGTAGCGCCATTTACTTTGGCAAAGCGATAGGCAACCTGATCTTTATGGGAATCGTGGAAATTGTTCTCCTGCCGCTATTCTCCGCCCTCTTTAACGTGTCGCTCCTGCGCCTGGGGGTGCTGCTGGTGATGGCGCTGGGGACGGTGGGATACGGGGCCGTGGGGACGCTGCTGGCGGCCATCGCCGTCAACACGCGGGCACGCGAGGTGATGCTGCCCGTCCTGCTCCTGCCGCTGGCGATTCCCGCCCTCATCGCCGCAGTCCAGGCCACCGGTGGGCTGGTGGAAGGGGGAACGCTGGCGGACGTGGGCGGCTGGACGCGGTTGCTGGTCGTCTATGACCTGGTCATCGTGGCCGTCTCGATGCTCACTTTTGAGTACGTGGTAGAGGAATGAAATGCGAATGTACGAACATACGAATTCACGAATGTACGACTGGCTGGGAATTGTTCTGGCCGGATTGAGCGCCATAGCCGTGCTCGTCGCGCTGGGGATGGTTTTCCTCTACGCCCCCCGCGAGGCAACGATGGGCGACGTGCAACGCATCTTTTACTTTCACGTCGCTTCTGCCTGGGTGGGGTTCTTTGCCTTCTTTGTCACCTTTGTGGCCGGCATCGGCTACCTGGTGCAGGGCAAGCGACGCTGGGATATCCTGGCTCTCTCCTCGGTCGAGATTGGGTTGACCTTTATCACGATGGCGGTCGTCACAGGATCGCTGTGGGCCAAACCAGCCTGGGGCGCTTATTGGACTTGGGAACCGCGGCTGACCATCTCGGCCGTACAACTGCTCATCTACGTAGCCTATGGCATGCTGCGGTCAGCCATCGAGAGTCCAGAACAGAAAGCCCGCTTCGCCACTGTCTATGGCATCGTCGCCTTTGTCACCGTACCCCTCTCCTGGTTCGCCATCCGCTGGTGGCGCACCATCCACCCAGACATTATGACGGGCGGAGAGGGAATGGCGATGACGCCACGAATGGTACAGACTTTGCTGGCATCCATAGCGGCGTTCACGCTACTCTACGCCACGCTGCTGCGCCAGCGGGTGCACTTGGAACGAGCCGCCGACGCGCTAGCCCGGCTGCAATTGCGGGCGGAAGACGAGAAAGCCCTAAAGGTTTCGGAAAACCTTTAGTTTGGCAAGTTACAGAAAAAAGGAGTTAGAAATGCCGATCTATCTGGTAGCCGCTTATGCCGTCTTTTGGGCGTTTACGTTCGTACTGGTCTTTTCCATCTGGTTTCGTCAGCGAAAGCTAGAGCAAGAGATCAGCGACCTAGCAGCACGGTTGGAGAGAAGCGACAAAAACGCCGGGTAATGCCTATTCCGGCTCGGCGACCTCCTTCAGCACTGCCGCCGCCACATCGTCGCTGCTCACACCCTCCGCCTGTCCCTCAAAATTGAGCAAGATGCGGTGGCGCAGCGCGGCCGGCGCGACCGCCCGCAAGTCCTCGAACGCCACGTTGTACCGCCCCGCCAGCAGTGCGGCCACTTTGCCGCCCAGGATGAGCGCCTGCGCCGCCCTAGGGCTGGCGCCGTAGCGCGCGTACCGGCGCACCATCTCTGGGGCCGCGTCGCTTTCGGGGTGCGTGGCGATGACCAGACGAGCGGCGTAATCAGCCACAACTGAAGCGACCGGCACCTGCCGCGCCAGCGCGCCCATCGCCAGCACCGTCGCGCCATCGGCCACGACGCCGATCTCTGGCTCCGCCTCCCCCGTCGTGCGATTCAGAATCTCGACCAGTTCGTCCGCGGCCGGAAACTCGACGTTGATCTTGAACAAAAAGCGGTCCAGTTGCGCCTCCGGCAGCGGGTAAGTGCCCTCCATCTCAATAGGGTTCTGCGTCGCCAGCACCAAAAAGGGCGGCTCTAGCGTGTAGGAGCGGTTGGCGACGGTGACGGTGCGCTCCTGCATCGCCTCCAAGAGCGCACTCTGGGTCTTGGGCGTAGCGCGGTTGATCTCGTCCGCCAGGAGCAGGTTGGTGAACACCGGCCCGCGTTGGAAGCGGAACTCGCGCCGCCCGTCCTCCGCCTCCTCCAGGATGTCGGTGCCGACTATATCGGCCGGCATCAGATCGGGCGTGAACTGGATGCGGGCAAAGTTGAGATCGAGTGCCTGCGCCAGCGCGCGCACGAGCATGGTCTTGCCCAGGCCAGGCACGCCTTCCAGCAGCGCGTGCCCCCCGGCAACGAGGCAGATGAGCGTGTGACGGACCACGCCCCGCTGACCGACGATGTACTTGCCCACTTCGGCCTCGATGCGAGCAGCGGTCTCACGGAATTGTTGGGGTGTGATTTCTGACATAATGGTATCCTTTGCAAAGAAACCAGGTTTTTCAGAAAAAACCTGGTTTCTTTGTTTAGTCAATCAAAGTGCTCACGGCAAAACGCCAGCGCCCGCCGCAGCGCTGCCAGACATTTCGTTTCGTCCTCGGCGTCCAGCGCGTCGGGGCTGGTCTCGACGGTGATGACGCCCTCGTAGCCATCGCGCGCCAGCGCGTGGAGCAACTCCGCCAGCGGCAACCGTCCGTCCGGCGGCGAGCGGTGCTCGCGTCCGTCAAAGTTGGAGAGATGCACGTGCGCCACTCGCTCCCGCAATTGCTCATAGACCGCCAGTGGGGCCAGGCCCCAGGTGCCCAGGTGGGTCGTATCGAGCGTGAGATGGAGAAAGCGAACGAGTTCAGCGGGAGTGTTGAACCAATAGCCATTGATGCGCAGCCCCAGGATTTGTTTCGAGGGCATATTCTCGACCCCGATAGTAACCCCCGTCTCGGCCTCCAGGTCGGCCACACGTCCCTCGCGCAGAAAGTGATAGTAAGGCTCGCGGCGGGGAAGCGGTAGCGGCAGGAAGAAACGGCGCGGCCTATATCCGTGCCACTGGCCCGCGACAGCGTAGAGACGGAACGGCAGGTGAGTCACGACCGTCGCCGCCCCAACCTCCTGCGCCAGTTCCACCGTGCGCCGCAGCCGGCCCAGTTGGTCGTCCGGCCAGTCTGGTACGTGCGCGACAAAGGGACTGTGGGCGACAAGGATGGGCAGGTCATAGTCTGCGGACAGACGACGCAAGTAGTCAGGCTGGCGACCATCCCAGCGATGATCCACCAGCACTTCGATGCCGTCGTACCCTGCCTCGGCGGCCAGTTCGAACACGCGGGCCGCGCCGTAACTATAGAGCGAGCCGGTCGAAAGCGCGATCACGCCTCCAGCGCCTCCAACTCGTCCAGAAAACCGGTCAGCACATCGAATCCGCCCTGCCAAAAATCGGGTGAAGCCATGTCAAAACCGGCCTCGCCGACGATGTGAGCCGGGCTGGCCGATCCGCCATAGGACAAGATTTTCTCATAGCGGGGCGCGAACGACGCGCCCTCGCTCTTGTACTGTTGGTATAACGCCAGCACCAACAGTTGGCCGAAACTATAGGCATAGCAGTAGAACGGGGCCTCGTAGATGTGCGGAATAGCGATCCACTCCCAGCGGAAATCGTCAGAGAGCGCGACCGAGTCGCCGAATTGCTCGCGCAGGTTGTCCAGATAGAGCGCACAGAGATCGTCGGTCGTCGCGCCCGCCGCGGCCCGCCGGTGCGCCTCGACCTCGAACAGGACAAAATAAGCCTGACGGGCGACGGTGGCGTACGCGCCATCCAGCACCGTCACCAGCAGGTCGCGCAACACAGCCGGGTCTCGCTCCGCGTCGCGCAGCCGATCAACCATCAACATCTCGGAAAAGACAGAGGCAGTCTCCGCCAACGGCAGCGCGGAGTGGAAAGTGAGCGTGGAGTGATCGGCCGCCATCAGCGCGTGGACGCTATGGCCGATTTCGTGCGCCAGCGTCAGTACGTCGTCGGTCTTGCCCACATAGTTGGCCAGCACCCAGGGGGTGAGGCCGGGCAGGACGCCGTAGCAGAAAGCGCCGCCGCGCTTGCCGGGCCGAATCTCGGAATCAACGTGATTGTCGGCAAAGACGCGCCGGGCGTGACCGGCGAGCGTGGGCGAGAATTGGGTCAGGCTATTGAGCACCAAGTCAACCGCCTCGGTAAAGGGATAGGTTCTCTCGGCGGCTCGGATGGGGGCGTAGATGTCGTAGCGGCGCAGTTTGTCCATGCCCAGCCAGCGGGCCTTGAGCCGAAAGTAGCGGTGGAAGAGCGGCATGTTCTCGCGGCAGACATTGAGCAGCGTCTCGGCCACAGGGTCGGGGATGTCATTGCCCAGGTTGCGGACCGAGATGGGGGAATCAAAGCCGCGCAGGGTAACGTTCTCGCTGGCCCAATCGCGCACAATGTTGCTATAGATTTGCCCCAGCACCGTCCCCTGGTAGCTATAGACACGGTAAAGCTCCTGATAGGCCGCCGCGCGCACCTCCGCCGACGGGTCGCGGGCATACGTGGACAACTCGGCCCGCGTCATCTCCTTGACCTCACCATCTATCTCTAGATTGAAGGAGAAGCGGTTGGTAATCATCTCGTACAGATTCACCAGCGCGCTCACGCCATTGACGTCCTTCAGGTTGATGATTTTTTCCTCCGGCTCCGACAGGGTGTATGGTTTGAAACGGCGCTGGGATTCCAAATAGTAGGCGTAATCGCCGCTAGCGGCGAGCAATCGCTGCGCTACCCTCTCGTCCAACTCTTTCCACCACAGCGAGAAGAAGAGCATCCGGTTCTTCATCTCGGCCGCCAGTTGCTCCATGCGTCCCATAAAGCCCAGCGATTCCTGGTTCTGCGTATCCTCGGAGAACCACAACTGAGCGTAGGCGACCAGTCGCGCGCCGTTGGTATAGATCGCCTCGTAGAGACGCATCAATTCCATAAACTCGTCGCCGCTCATCTCTGGCGATAGCCGCTCGCGGCTGGCCTCGAACCGGGCCACCTGCTGCTCCAACTCTGTCAGGATCTGCTCGAACTCTTTTCCCTCGTGCGCCGGTAACAGCGCATCAAGGCTCCAACCCGATTGCTCAAAATTATGTCCTTTCACTCCGCCTCCTTATTTTGTCATTGCTAATCGCCCTCGCCCGCCGCACCCATTCCCGCTCCGCCTCAAAGGTCAGCACCGATAACGCTTCGTCCCAGGGAAGCCAGGCCGGCTCGAATTGCTTCTCTCCATCGCCAGGCGGCCCCGCGTCGTCCGCCAGCGACATCAAAAAGTAACGCTCAGTGCGCGCGACGTGTCGGCCCTCGTGCTCGAACTCGACTAGCTGCGCGCCCAGGTCGGCTTCTATCGTCAAGTTGGCGTAGCCACTCTCTTCACTGACCTCGCGCAGCGCGGCCTCTTGCGCCGTTTCGCCTGGATCAACGTGTCCCTTGGGCAACCGTATTTCGTCACGACTATGGCGGCGCAGCACCAGCACGCGGTCGCCACGCGCAACGACGCCGCCGGCGGCGGCGTATGTAGAGCACGGGTTAGCGGGATTA
>Ga0164311_10001305_pt1 | contig 12051 bp, 24 predicted proteins | sample GuaBasSedimGuay2_FD_121796 | JGI IMG/M metagenome (GOLD analysis project Ga0164311, IMG submission 121796) | Subseafloor sediment microbial communities from Guaymas Basin, Gulf of California, Mexico - Guay2, Core 4569-9, 9-12 cm | ecosystem: Environmental > Aquatic > Marine > Hydrothermal vents...
CATGAAATTTTGTTCGCCCGCCCGCCCGCAAATTTCCATGAGGGGGGCGTTATGTGGGGCTCTTTGGGAGGAAGGGAAAAATTTTTTGGTTGTTTGGGAGAGTTGAAAAATTTGAGAGGGTTTTCTGTTTTCGTGAGGTCTCTTAATAGAAAAATATTGAAGGGTTTTCGGTTTGTTCTCGATAGTTTTTTCTGGTTGTTTTGGGGGCTATGATAGGCAGATGGATAATATTCTGTCGAGATGTATTAGGGCGCGAAATTTTTTTTGCTCATCTGGTATGGTGCGGATACGTCTATATAGGTCGTTTATTGCAGCTGCTAAGTTTGGGTATTCATGTGAGAGCTTTTCTATCCTCTGCTCTATTCTAGAAAAATCTGACCTTGTATTCTCTTGCATAGCCTTCACCTACTGGCGTTATGCCTACGCGGAAACGGTATAGGTCGCCTGTTTGGTGTGCTGTCCATAGGGTCTCAGCTAATTTCTCGCTTAGTGTGCTGAAAACCTTTTCTACCGGGAGCCCGTCTTCCTCTATCACGTCTATGACTAAGGCTCTGACTCGCTTAGTCTTTTTAGTTACTGGGTCAGTTATTAGCCTCACTTCAATTCTTGCACTGTCGGGGCGAAAACGTAGAACTTTCTCCTTTCCAGTTTCCAGCTTAACATAATTAGCTAATACCATTTATTGCTCTCCCCAAACATACTTAGTCTGTCTCTCTATCTCTATTCTCAGCCTTAAAACGTTTCTATCCATGTGCTCGATTAACTCGCTTATGAATTCTTTGGCGTGCATCAAAGCAGGAAAAGTAAAAGAAATTTCAGTTTCAGCCTCGCCTATTATAATTACTCTTATTTTCATTTTAAGCCAGCCCAATCTCTCTCAAATATGCAATAACCCAGTCTTTAACGTAAATATCAACTGTTATGCCTAGGCTTGCTGCTACGCCTATTACTCGAGGGTCGGGGCGTGGCGTTACTAGCCTCATTTCAACTGGGAGATTCGCATAGGGTTTCAGCTCTGGAGTTTGTGGCAGTAAAGCGCGGTATAGCAGTAATTGGCCTAGCCCCTCAGCTGGTTTCCGAATTTTACCCTCTAGGAGAACCATTCTATCTGGGAGAATTACGACCGCATCTATCCAGAATCTCCAACGCCTAAAGTGGTTTAGAGGGATTTCTGGATGGGCCTTATGCAAAACTTCAGGTGGGGGCCCCACTGCAAGGTTGTAAAAAACAGCCACACGATTAGGGAATTTTTCATTCACGTATTCAGGCACGTAGCGTCTTTCTCTCTGCTTATACTCTTTTCTCGGCATATTTTTCGTTCACCATCCTAGCTATTTTTCGTCTTGCCTCGCGTTCGTCTCCTTTACATTCTCGCAATAAGTTTCTCCAAGCCTCGCTTTTCACGTAAATCATTATGGTAGGCATACCTAACTACCTAGCTAACTAATTATCTACATTATTTTTTAAGTTTTATTATGAATCTTGATAGTGGTGAAAAAAGAAATGGTAAATATTAAACCACTCGACAAAATCGCTGACAAATGGGCTAAGGTTACGCCTGAGAGGGCTCCTTACTACGAGGAAGGCATAAAAGCGCCTACTAAAGACTGGGCTACTGAAGCCAAAAAGGGTCAGGCAGCCTATGAGGCTGCTATGAGAGACCCAAATGTGCTTAAGCTAAGGGAGAAAAGAATCGAGGAAGTCGGAACTGCTAAGTGGCAAAAGAAAGCTCTTGCTGTCGGGCCTAGCAGATTCCGGGAAGGTGTCCCAGTAGCGAAAGAAGACTTCCAGAGTGGATTTGCGCCTTACCATGAGGTCATAGCGAGAATCACGCTTCCAGAGAGAGGCGCTAGAGGCGACCCGAAGAACTACGCGAGAGTAAAAGCCATAGGAGACGCATTACACAAGCGCAGAATGGGAGTCAGCTAAAATCTCCTTTAAACCCCTTTATTTCCGTATTTGAGGGAGAAAAATATGAAGAAATACCAATTAGATAAGCTATTTAAAATGAATACTGAATACCGCACTAGAGCCCGCACTTGCATGGTCATTAAAAAACTGTGCACTAATGACACCGCAGAGGTAACAACCTACATTGATGACAAAGAAGTAACCCATTTAATTGATAAAGTGGCCCCTCTACACACCATCAACACAAACCTCAACAAGCCATTAGACCTTAAAGACCTCTATCTAGTTATACCGCCCGACACCAAATTCAAATGGAGTGGCACTAGCGGAAAACTTGTGAGAGGCATAGGAGACCTTATAAGGCTGGATGTAGGCGAAGCCATGCCATCCGACCTCATAGCACGCTTTAAAGCCCAACACAACCACTTTATGACCACTAAAATAGGCAGCACTAAAGGAACTGGAACCTCATGGGCTGCAGACTCAGAAATAGAACTAATGGAAATAGCGCCCACTACGCCTGAAAAATACATTCTAAGACATATCATAGGAGTTGAAGAAGTGCAAGCAGGCGTAGATGCTGAAACAGAGGGAGACGTAGCCATACTATTCTACTTGGATGGAGCCCCATTAGACATAGAAACATCCACAGAAGGCGTTTTAGGAATTTCACGCTACGCTATGCCAATGCCACCAGCAGAAACCACAGAAAACAACCCGTTCACGCTTGAAGCTAACCCAATTGAAGTGGCTGGAGACCACACGCTTAAAGTAAAAGCCCGAAACGTAAGCGGGGGCGCATTATTCGCAACCACAGAGGCCCAATACAAGCTATACGTAGTCGTAGATTACTACAAGTTTGTAGGTGGTGCTTAAATTGCCATGGGAATACGTTAAAAAAGCCACTAGCAGCATTGCAGACGGGGCCTCTGAAACCGTAACCGACACTCTAGAGGAAAATAAGCACCTATACAAGATAGTGGTAACCGATAACGCGGGAGCTGCGGTTAATAAGTCAGTGGCTGAAATCAAAATAGACACTGAATTGCTAACAGACCCAGACGCGCCTTGCGCTATGATGGCCCCCAGCTTGCAGCAAGAGTTTAAGATAGAACGTGATGTCAGTAAAGGCCAAAAAATCTACGTTAAGATAACAAACCATGAAGGTGCAGCTACAACTTTCTGGGTTGTATTAGTCTATAAAGTTTAAAATTCCCCTTTTTCTTTATATGTAAATTAACATAAAGGTGTAAATTATGCAAGAATTATGTTTCGTTAAAGATGAAACGGTAACAGCTGGAACAAGTGGCAAAATCAGCTTAGGCAAGCTTCCCATAGGCTACGTTTACCGCGTTAAACGCGTAGAAGTGCACATCCAATCGGGCGCAGCTGGAAATTTGGAGATAGCCCTATACGTAGGAGACACAAAAATAATTCCAGATACTGGTTTTTTCACATCCGACCTAGCTAAAAACATTAGCATGGCCCAAAAAGACTTACCAGAGGGAGCTGAGCTTTTCATTTGGAGAAACAATAAAGACGCAGCAAACAATTGGAGATATGCCATCATAGTGGACTTGCAAGAAATCATTTAGAGGCCCCTTTAGTGCTCTACGTTTACAAGGTTTCAGCTCCAGCAAACACCACTTACGAGAATAGAGTAGTTAAAGAACTCACGGTTAGAAAAGGCATAATCACAAGCATTAAGATACTTATTCCAGCTGGCCATCACAGCCTAGCTCATTTGGTCTTGCTGCATGGAGACACAAACATAGCTCCAGAACATGGAGTCGAAGGCATTTATGGAGACGACACAGTTTTAGAAATAATCCCTATGCTAGAAATAAGGGCGGATGAGGATAAACTGCGAGCTGAAGTCTGGAATGAAGACGATACATTTAACCATGAATTCGTCTTATATATCGAAATAAAACCTAAATGGCAAGTTTATACCATGGAGCCCGTTATTAAAATACTTGAAAGCCTTAAGAACCTTCTAAGAGCTAGGAGAATAAGTTAAATGGTTAGAGGGGCCCCAGACTACACCAAGCTTGTGCGAATAAGACGGCCTAGACTTAGCGCATTAGATTACACCGATACTGGGTCTTTAGGCATGGGAGACATAGCCACAATTGTGCCTGAGCAAAAGGGATGTGGGTATCTCGCCTTTTTACAATTAACCACTAGATGGGTTTCTGGAGAAGCCTCATATTGTTCTCCAGACACTCAAACCCTACTTATAGATGTGGATGGAAACACCTTCGAGCTTAACTTGGCTGAATTGTTAAGCAGCCTCAATGATGACATATTTCCACACGCCCCCATAGCAGTGCATTTTTGGGATGATTATTTAGCCATTCTAGTGGTTATCATAAACAAGCCCATACATTTCAATGCCTCGCTTAAGGTTAGGCTAAAATTTGAGCCCCCATTTCCTTATGCAAACATAAAAGCGTGTGCGTTATATGGTGTAGAATTATGGGAAACACCATAAAAAACGTAAAAATAGATACAGCCAAAATAGACCTACTGGAAAGCAGAATTATGCGTTTGATACGTGAAAAAGCAATTAACGACATGACACCACTCGAAATAGTAATAGCATTGAATAAGGTATTAGCGAACATGAACACAATAAAAGAACTAGAGGAGATAACCCAATGACCATAAAAAGACAGAAAGTTTTAATCGAAGGCGGAACCATAGACATTTCCAGCGACTGGAACCGAGAACTAGGTCAAATTGACTTAGCAAGGGTTTTAGGGGCTGCTTTAAGCCATTCTAACCCAGTAATCGTGAGAATAACAGATGGCTCCGCGTTTATTGACCCGCGAAATATTAGGCAGATAACGGAAACCCTACAGATTAGAAACCTAGATTATTCACAAGATAGTGTAAAAGTTTATCAAGATACACATGAAAATTTAAAAGCTCTTGTAAAACAGCTAGAGAAAGACCGCGTAATAAGCAATATAACAAAAGTAGGGACACCTAAACCCATAGACCTAACATGGACAGCAGCAGGCAACCAAACGGTTTGGACACCAGCCTCTGGGAAAAAAGTAAGAGTGTGCATTTGGAGCCTAGAACTCGACTCAGACGTTGATTTAGCCTTCAGATTTGGAGATACTGGCACCTTATACTACTTAAGAACAAAACAAGGCCCCTACGTTTGTAACCTTATCGGGGCTTATGTTGAAGGGGGCGTAGATGAAGCTTTAAATCTCTACGCCTCTGGGCCTTGCACGGTTAAAGGGTTTGTCGTAGGCGAAGAAATCTAGCCTAGGTGATTAAATGCCCGTGGAAATCCGATATTTTAGGTCGGATTCGCACACAATAAACGGTGTTACGGCTAGAATCTTAGGTTTGAGCCTAAGCGGAGCTGGAGATAGCGTAACACAGCGCACTACAGGCATGCTATTTCTACCAGACAGCGCAACATGCGGGGTGCGTGTTTATGTTAGGCACGCAGACGGTAGCAGAGACGAATTAACAACCGATATAAGCGCCCAAGTGAGCATACCTTACCCTACCAGCAAAAGCCTACATTACGCAACATGGAATTGTCCACTCACTCCTCTAAATCCCACAGACGCTATAGAAGTGGAAATTTGGATGAGTGATGGGTATAGTGGCTGGACTCTAAAAGAAACTTGGATTTCCGAGCAATTAGGAGCCACACAGCTTAATTTCCAGACATGGACATTTTATTATTGGCTTGAAGCTAGTTATAGCTTTAACCCAATAATAGGCTACACTTTTGGCATAACTTTCTATTTTGATGGGAGTGATGATTCACGCATAGAGAACTTCAGCTACTCAGCTGTCGTAGTAGTTAAAAAACAGTTTGGAGACGGCTTAACCTTCGTAGAATACTAAAAAAATAAGGGAAATTTAAGTTTCCTTGCTGTTTTTATCGAGATTAATGAAATATTCTAGTGCTTCTTGCCATTGCTCCCATGTAGTTTCCCATGCCTCACTCATAGGCAGCATATGGAGCTGTCGCCATATCTCCTTAGCTATCAAGTAGATTATTGGTGTCTGCGAAGCCAATAAAACGCCTAAACCAAACGTTAAGCCTAGCTGTGGAAATCCTACGAAAAAACAAAACGGAATGATCACTACTACGTCTAAGGCAAACAATGCCAATAACACTGGATACTTAAGCACAGTAGCCAAACCATCGAACAAGTCGCGGAAAACCTTGAAAACGTTAGGCATGGCCGTTACCAGCGCCTAGGCACATTCCACGTTGGATATAAACTCTCGAACACTATGGTGAGCAAAAGACTAGCAGCCGTTATAAATATCGGTGCATACCTCAAAAGTCTAACTTTCCACAACTTTTTATAGCACTCTCCAACCTTCACTTTTAAATTGAGATTACTCTATTAATAAAGCTTTTATGGAATAAACTTCTAGAAGAAAGCATGGTGAGAGAAAATTTGAAAGCCCTAGCAGCTATGGGCTGCATTACTGCATTGGGCCTAGTTCACCTAATACTGTATGGTGATGGCTCAACATTGATGGCTTGTGTTAGCGCTATAAGCGCTTTAGCAGGCGTTCAAATGGGCTCTGAAATGTCTAGGAAAAAAGAGAAATAGAGCAATGGAGTGAATGCGAATATGGCTGAAACACCTAAACCAGAAAGGGAAGTAACCATTCTAGCTATGAACGATGTCCCAGCAATAGAACCAGAAAGAGCTGGAAAATTCGATGTATTAGTGACTTACCGCGTAGGCCAATACCAAAGTGGCACTGTGAGAATTCCAAAAGAGGAGTTTAGCGAGGAAAAACTGAAAGAGGCAATACGCGCAGACATAGAAAAACGATTCAAATACGTAGGCATGAAGCTAAAGGTGTGAACGTATAAATGAGGAAAACGGAAATAACCGTTAAAATCATCTGCAATTTAGAAAACGAGCAAACGATACTAGACTGGATAGTTGACCAGCTCAGAAAACAAAAAGAAAATGGAGTAATAGAAAAGGCAACCTTTCAATCTCGCGAAATAGAGGTTCCAATTGAACTGGAAATTTAAGGCATTAAAAAATGCCTTGCTACAACATTTTAGGCATTGAAATATGCATTCCAAGCTTAGACGACATAGTAAACGCGGTAGTTTCTCCCATCAATAGCGTAATAAACAGCACGGCCACAACAATAATAGACACTCTAACCCCTCAATTCGATAACATAATTAACACTCTAACCCCTCAATTCGACACAGTAACAACCAATTTAAGCAGCCTTTTCACTGACCAAATAAATATTGTAATAACAAATATTGGAAATGTATCAGCAACTTTGGGAAATTTAACCACGCAAACATTCCTATGGATTGAAAACGCTATAAACAACATAAATAACACAGTAGCAGGCATAGGCAACGACATAATGGGCGCTATAAACGGCGCAGCTGCAGCAATAGACAGCACGGTTAATAACATAGGTGCAACATTAAGCACGGCCATAGAGGCTATGCCAGAAACAGTGGCTACACTATTTGATGGAGCCATGAACATAATTAGCGGGTCCATGACCTCACTTTTTAGCGGATTTGGCGTAGTAGATTTAACTAGCGCGGGAGACCAAGCATTAACCTTAAGCTCAGCAATAAGCGCTAGCCTAACGCAAACATTAGCCTCACATAGCCCAATAACACCTGAAGAAGCCGTTTCAGAAACTATAAGGCTTAGACACATACAACGCGACTACTGGTATCAGCTATATATTACGGCCTTAGCAATTGAAGGGGCCAGCCTAGGCCAAGTTGATGGGCCCACTACTATGCTGTTTCAAGCTCCAGACATCCGCGCAGCCCTAGACCTCGCAGCTGACTGGTATAAAGCAGCTTATGAAATAGGCTGGAAGCCACTACTTGAACGCTATTACCTCGCAAGCTGGACTCCTAAAATACCGCCCTATCAGGACTTAATCAGCATTTACGTAAGAGAGGGCTATATGCCTGAAAAATGGGTCGAATTTCCAGAGGAAATGGGAAAATGGTTTAGAGAATTGGGCTATGACGAATATTGGGCCAAACGACTATGGGGAAAACATTGGGTTCTCCCATCACCTACACAACTATATGAGATGCTGCACCGCACCTATGGAACCCAGCCCGAAATAGGCGTAACCACTGAAGTGCTGCGCAAAATGCTTAAGCTGCATGACTATGAGCCCGAATGGAGACCCAGACTAGAAGCAATAAGCTGGAGAACATGGAGAATCTACGACTTACGCACGGGCTGGGAAATGGGAGTTCTAGATGATGAGCTCTTAGAAAAGAAAATAATAGATACTGGATTTCACCCAGACGACGCCCCTCTAATCGCGGATGTTCAAAAGCTGTTTGTCTTAAGAAGTGAGATAGAAGATTTAGTCAGAGAATCAGTAAGAGACTACGTAGAAGGCTGGATAACCGAAGACCAATTAAAAGCAGACCTAGACGCAACACCATATAACGAGCTCGTGAAACAGCTACGCCTAGAAAGAGCCAAACTACGCAGACAGAGAGAAATCAAAAAAGATATCAAGAAAAGCCTCATAGACCGCTACATAAAAGGAGACCTCACACGCGAAGAACTAGCCCAAGAACTTTCACGCTTAGGCCTAGACGAAACAATAATAAGCGCGGAAATAGAAAAAGCAGACGCCCGCAAATTAAGGCGAGTCAGAACCGAAACAACACGCGAATACAGACCCTTACCACTCAGCCACTACGAAAGAGCATTTCAGAGGGGCCTAATCACAGAGGCCCAATTCCGCGAAAAACTACAAGCCCTAAAAATAGCACCAGACGACATAGAACTAGCAGTTAAACTATACAAACCCACAGAGGAGAGGGCATAATGGCCACAGAACCAGAACCACACTACAAAATCCTACAAAAAATAATCCGCAAAAAAAGGCCCAAAATCGAGACCACACAAAAAACACAAAAATAACCTACATTAACCCATTCACTTTTTCTAACTCTGCATCCTTCATTTATACTACACAATATTTATAAGTGAGGAATACTTATTATATACATGAGGTGATGTGAAATGAATGGAGTTAAAGTTAGCCTAGCCCTAGCAGCCATAGCAGGCTGGTTTGTGGCTGCAACCCTATGGGGCCTACAACTCTTAGGGGGGCTATAAATGAAAATACAAGTAACACGTCTTAAAGACCATAAAACCGTAACCATAGACAGAGAAGGCCTCTACATCGCCTTCACAATTCCATTGGAAGAAGAAGTAATAGTTGATAAAGGCGAAGAAGGGTGATTAATCATGCCTATTATAGATTATATCGAATACAAAGTTAGCTTAGCGTTTAGCAGCTGGGCGGAAATGGAAACATGGGAGAAACTTGTAGGGGCCAAATATCTAGGCAAGTATTCAAATGCAAACATACATGGCTTCGTTTTGGATGGTGTAGTAATAAAGGCCGTAATAGAGGAAGTAAAGGGGCGAGAACGCAAAAATGCCAAAAGTATGGGAAAAAACAAAAGAAATAAATGAGCAGCGCACTCTAGCAGTGTCGGCGTCTGGTAGAGGATTATACCTCTATCTCCCAAAAGACTTCTGTCAATTGCACGGTATAGCAGCAGGCGACCGCATACTCGTAAAATTCCTCACACACTTCAAACTAAAATACCAAAAGGAGTGAAAAAACCATGGTGAAAATAGGGTATGCTGTCGGGCCTGAGGAAACTAAACAATTTATTGAAAATTACAGACAATTTAAGAAGTTTCTCGGTGAATTCTTTGCGAATATAACTATAAAAATTAAAAACAAAGGGGGAAGCCTTGGAGATGCAACCGTTATTTGTTATCGAATTCTTTGCTGGATTTTTAATGATTTAAGTGAATCCCTAATGGAAAGCGAGAAAGAAATCATTAGAATTATGCTTGAAAAACAAAAGGAAGGGGGGTAAGTTGTGATAAGTGATATAGCTAGGCTAATATGGCTCCAAGCAGAAAAAATAGCAGAAATAGAGGGGCTAACAACCGTAGAAGTGCACCATAAAAACAAAATTTACACATTCACGAAGCTGGAAACTCCAGAAAAAACCGTGAGATTCTACGGAATTATAAGTAGGTGAATCTTATTGAAAGTTAAAATAATAGGGTTTAAAGTTGGAAAGGCAAGACCAGTATTTAATAGAACAATAGACATTAACGATATTAATATGTGTGAGCTTGGGGAATTGCTCTATACTGCACTTGACCGTAGCGATTTTCTAAGTATAAGATGGGTTCAAGAAAGTGAGGAGTAAAATGAAGGGGCTCCAAAAAATAAAGCGTATTCTAAAAGAATACGCAGAAGCTTGGCTAGCAGTTCTAGAGGAAATATTAGGAGATTAGAAATTGGAAGAAAAAACGTGCACTAACTGCAAACATCACAAGAAGTGCATAGCCTATCATGGTATATTAAACGCATATAGTGAAATAGTAATCGCGGAAATCTCAAACGGTAAAAAAACAGATAACTGGCTTAAAACAGTTCTTAAGCATACAGCAGAAATTTGCGAGGCTTACAGCCCAGAATAGGCAATGAACGGGCCCACTGAAGCTGATTTATGATGATGGAAAGATAGCCATGAGCCTCTGGAATGTATAAAAAATGACGGCTAGAAAACGAAAAGACTGGCATAAAATTGAATTAACACCAGAAGAATTATGGGAAATCGAACGACAAATAGACAGTGCCACTCAGCATTTATTAAAAGCGTTGGGAATTGTAAGAAAACGGCTAGCACAACGAGTGAGGAAAAATCATAATACGAAACCACACAAACAGCTAACATTATAATCTGCTTCAAAACCACCCCTTTATTTCCACTGGAAATTTATATATCTATATATCTGTTTCCGACACGAGTCTAACAAAAAATTTTTACTGGATCATGTTTCCTAGACAAAAGGTATCTTAAATATTAATACATAGTATATTGTCACAATGTGACAATAATAAAGTTTAAATCGAGATATAGATATATATAGAAACCATGAAAACTAAGAAGTTCGAGAATAGAATCATGGCTAAACTCAATGAAATCGCAGAAATCATTAGGCGAGAAGGCAAAATTAGCTTCGGAAAACTATGTGTTAAAGCTCACATTGCGCCCCCGACACTTTATAACTACTGGCGAGCCATGAGAGACCTATTTAACGACATAGACTATGAAGGCGGAATCTTCTTTGTGAAACAGAGGGGCGAGAACCATGAATGAAGAAAATTTTAAGCCTAACGAAACCCGGCCACAAGACACACCTAACACGGCCGAAATGGAAACCGTAGAAAACATAGTCATGGTTCCCATAGAAAAAATAAACGTGCCCCGCGAACGCGTAACAAGCGTCTGGAGCCCAGAACTCGAAGAAGAATTCCTCGAAAGCATAAAAACAAAAGGCATTCTTAAGCCTCTCGACTTAATGGAAGTTGAAGGCGAACTATGGCTAGTAGATGGCTTACATAGGCTGCTAGCAGCTGAAAAACTAGGCATTCCGAAGGTTCCAGCTCGCATAAAGAAAGGCAGCATAGAAACCCTACTAATCGAAAACATCATAGTAAACCGACAGAGAGGTAAAAGCAACCCAGCCCAAGAAGCCGAATGCCTCGCCTTCCTAGTTTACAAGCGACGCTTTCCCTTAGAAAACGCAGCCAAACAGTTAGGGCTTTCTCCCAGCTGGGCCAAAAAACTCCTAAAAATTTCCACACTCCCAGACGAAATAAAAGACCTAATCAAACACGGAAAAATCCCAGTAACAGGCGCCTTCTACATAGCAGACTTACCCTCAGCCACAGAACAGATTCAACTCGCCCGGGACGCAGCAAACTGGAATTACTCAGTAGAGCAAATAAAAGCCCGGGTAGCACAACTATTAAACCCAGACCTAGAACCACAACAAGGCTCCTACACGTTCACATCAAACGGCAAGCCCCAAAAAATCCCACTACGATGCAGATACTGCGGAAAAGAACTCCCAGACTACGGAAAACAATACATCTGGATATGTACAGAATGCGAACAACTAGCAGCTGACCTAATCCAAAGCTACAAACAAGCACTAACCCAAATACAACAACAAAAACAACCAGCCCAACCCGAACCAGCCGAGGGCCCGCGGGAGACCCACACCCCCC
>Ga0164311_10001306_pt1 | contig 12049 bp, 13 predicted proteins | sample GuaBasSedimGuay2_FD_121796 | JGI IMG/M metagenome (GOLD analysis project Ga0164311, IMG submission 121796) | Subseafloor sediment microbial communities from Guaymas Basin, Gulf of California, Mexico - Guay2, Core 4569-9, 9-12 cm | ecosystem: Environmental > Aquatic > Marine > Hydrothermal vents...
CAGTTGGACGGCCACTTTGGTAGCCATATATACCTCCCCTCGGACTTCACCCCCTCGGGTGGAAGGTCCTTATTACCTCCCTCAGGTACTCCCTGTCGAGGTGGGTGTATATCTGCGTGGTGGATATGTCCCTGTGTCCGAGCATCTCCTGGACGGCCCTGAGGTCCGCTCCCCCCTCCAGGAGGTGGGTGGCGAACGAATGCCTCAGGGTATGGGGGCTTACGGGCTTGGAGATCCCGGCCGAGCGAGCGTAGTTCCTGAGTATCTTCCAGAAGCCCATCCTGGAGAGCCTCCCCCCCCTCCTGTTCAGGAAGGTCAGGTCCCCCGATCCGGCCCTGGCGAGCTTTGGCCTCGCCTCCCTGAGGTAGATCCTCAGGGCGTCCAGGGCCAACTCCCCTACGGGAACCAGCCTCTCCCTCCCCCCCTTCCCCGAGACCCTGACGACCCCGACCTCCCAGAGCAGGTCCCCCAACCTCACGTTCAGAAGCTCCGAGACCCTCACCCCTGTAGCGTACATGAACTCCAACATTGCCTTGTCCCTCATCCCCAAGGGGGTGTTCGTATCAGGCTGGGAGAGCAATCTTTCCACCTCCTCCACGCTCAGGACGTGGGGAAGCTTCCTCGCCCTCTTAGGTGGGACCTCAAGTTCGGTGGGGTCTGCCTCACGGATGCCCTCCTCTAAGAGGAAGCGGTGGAAGGTCCTCACCGCCGAGAGGTTCCGTGCCAGGCTCGCAGGGCCGAGGCCGCAGTCTCCCAGCCGGTTCAGAAGCTCCCTCACGTCCTCCGGCCCCGCCTCCTCCGGACCCACCCCCCTCTCCCTCAGGAACCTCAGATACCTGGCCACATCCCTCCCGTAAGCCTCCACGGTGTTGGAGGAAAGCCCACGCTCGGCGGCCAGGTAGTTCAGGAACCTGGCGTAAAGCCTTCCCTCGGCCATGACAGAAAGAATATAAACCTTTCCAACCTCCAAGTCAAAGCTTTTTTTGAACTCATCTCCTCGGAGGCCAGGGGGGATGGGGACTTCCCACCTCTCCGTCGTTCGGGAAGCCCCTCATCTCCCAGTACCCCATGAAGTCCTCCTCGTCCGAGATCTCTATCCTTATGATCCACTTTATCCACTTGTACCCGTACTTCCCCTCCACGACCAACTGGAGCGGGAAGCCGTGCTCGGGAGGGAGGGGGACGCCGTTCACCTTATACGCCAAGATGGCCTTCCTCTCGTAGAGGTCCTCGAGGGGAAGGGATGTGTAGTAACCGTCGTGGGCGTAGAAGATGGCGACCTTAGCACCCTTCTTTACCCCCACCTCGGAGAGCAGGTCCTCCAAGAGCAGCCCCTCCCAGAGGGCGGTGACGCTCCAACCCTCGACACAGTGCAATGTTACGACCTTCCGGTGGCGAGGAAACCTCTTAAGCTCGTCGTACGTGAACTCCCTCGGACGCTCCACGAGGCCCACGACCTTGAGCCTGTATTTATTTATGTCCACATACTGCGGTCCCTTGATGGAGCTCTCCGGAAACTCGGCTACGGGGGTGAGCCTGCACCCCTTGTACTCCCTGAGCTCGTGGGCTCCGCAGCAGAGGCAGAGCAACGAGAACAAAGGTACCAGATTCTTCATCCTCCGACCCTCCTGGCCAGCATGAGGAAGTTCTCCGCCGCCTTGGCGCCGTACGTTCCAGATGCCGTGCCGCTGAGCACGAGGCCCTTAGGTCCCAGGGCCCTCAGGAGCCTTTCGGCGGAGCGCCATATCTCCCCGAAATCCTTCTTCCCCAACACCTCCATGTCGTCCAAGTTCCCAACTATGCATACGTCCTCCCCTAAAAGCTCCCTCGCCCTCTCAGGGACGAAGTCCCCCCAGGGAGGAGCCTCCAATGGGTCGAGGGCGTTGGGAGATATCTCCCTTATCATCGGGAGGTAACGCATTATCGGGCCGTGGTTGTGCAGGTAGGCTATGGCTCCTGAGCCCTTGATCAAAGCCACGAGCTCCTTGTCGTACTGGACCACGAGCCTGGAGTACGCCTCGGGCCCAAGCTGGGTGGAGGCGTATTCAGGTCCCACTATGCGGAAGGCGTCGGCTCCCCCCTCCAGCAGGACCTTCACCCCCTCCATAACCCTCCTGTGCCCCTCCCCTACCAGGGCCTCCATGAGGTCGGGGGCGTCGGCCCATAGGAGGCAGAAGTCCTCCGGGGAGAAAAGTTCCGCAGGAAGGCATATCCCGTCCGGGACCTCCACGAGCACCATCCCACGACCGCCCAGCTCCTCCCTCCTCCTGCGGAACTCCTCAGAAGCCTCCCTTATGCGGTCCTCGTCGAGTTCGAATGGCACCTTCAGGAACCTCTCCCCGTCCTCGGGCCTCCTGCAGGGAAACTCTACCCTGGCGCTCGTGCGCTCGGTCGTGCGGGATGTGGCCCTGAACTCCCCTACGGGGGTGTGCCAGACGGTGGTGCGGAAGTTCCCCTCGCTCAGGGATTCTGCTTGGACCTTCCTCCCGAACCAATCCAGCCCGCTTGCCGTGTATATGTGTATGTCGGTCTCCTCGAGGAGCCTCCTTCCGAGCTCGGATTTAGGGTCCACCCTCCCGAACCCCTGCGGGGAGACAGGGACCCTGTCGACTTCCTCGCAGGCGAAGGCGGCCCTCAACCTCTCCTCGGAGGTCATGGTCTGAGCACCCCGTCGTTCGCCTTACCCACAGGCTGAAGGTACTCCTTAGAGGGGAAGTTGTCAAGACTTCAAACATCTTGCAAAGACGAGCGATATGGGATATATTTGGTGGAACAACAAGCTTGGAGGAGACATGAAGGCGTTGGTCACCGGAGGCGCCGGCTTCATAGGCTCCCACACCGTAGACAGGCTCCTCGAGGAGGGCTACGAGGTGAGGGTCCTGGACAACCTGGACCCCAAGGTGCACCCAAAGGGAATTCCGGGATATTTAGCCGAGGAGGCCGAGTTCATAAGGGGCGACGTCAGGAACAAGGAGGACCTGAGGAGGGCCCTGAAGGGAGTGGATATCGTCGTGCACCAGGCAGCGTACCAGGACTACCTTCCGGACTACAGCACTTTCTTCCACACGAACGTGGTGAGCACGGCCCTGATATACGAGGTGATACGGGAGGACGGCCTTGATGTGGAGAAGGTCCTCGTCGCCTCGTCCCAGGCGGTCTACGGTGAGGGGCAGTACAGGTGCGAGGAACACGGGCTCGTCCAGCCCCCCGTCAGGCCCCAGGAACAGCTCGAGAGGGGAGATTGGGAGGTGAGGTGCCCCCTCTGTGGTAGGTACATGGAGCCCCTGCTCCTCAGGGAGGAGTACGCCAACCCGTCCAGCCCGTACGGTACTTCCAAGTACTCCCAGGAGCTTGCGGCTATAAGGCTCGGAAGGCTGCTCGGGATACCCACCGTCGCCCTCCGCTACTCCATAACCCAGGGGCCGAGGCAGTCGCTCTACAACCAGTACTCCGGGATCTGCCGGATCTTCACCCTCAGGCTCCTCAACGGCAGGCCCCCCTTAATATACGAGGATGGGAGGCAGACGAGGGACTACGTGCACGTGGACGATGTGGTGGAGGCCAACATCCTCGTCCTGCGCTCGGAGGATGCGAACTACGAGGTCTTCAACGTGGGAAGCGGGAGGCCCACCACGGTCCTAGAGTACGCCGAACTTTTAGCGAGGAAGCTCGGCAGGGAGGTGGAGCCCTTAATCCCTGGAGAATACCGCTTGGGGGACGCCCGACACAGCGTCTCGGACGTCTCGAAGCTCTCCTCGCTCGGATGGAGCCCGAAGAAGGGCCTCGAGGACATATTTGAGGACTTCATAGGGTGGGTGGAAGGCTTGGGCGATTTGGGGACCTACTTCGAGGAGGCGGACAGGAGGATGAGGGAGATGAGGGTCATAGGTAAGGTATCGGCTCGAAGTTAAAGGTGAAGTGCATCCAGCAGCTCGGCTGGTCCGACGCCACATCTTCCTCTGCTTGACAACGGTCAGGATTTCCCTTATCTTAGAGTTGATACAAATAACCTTGGAGGCGAGGATGGGTATGGACAGGGGTTCCCCTGACCCTATGGAGTTCCAGAGGAGGATGGCCGAGTGGCTCAGGGATATGATATCCCCAAAGCCGGGCGTCGTGGGGGAGGACTCTGGGGAGGGTAAGCCCGAAGAGAAGCCGTCCTCCAAGATCAGGTTCGACCTCAAACCCGAGGAACTTGAGGCCTACCTGGACGAATATGTAGTAAAGCAGGAAAGGGCCAAGGCCGTCCTCTCTACGAAGATATGCACCCACTTCCACAGGATAAAGATGGAGCTTGAGAACCCCCAGGACCCCATACCCGGCGAGGTGAAGCCCAACATATTGATGATAGGGCCGACGGGCGTGGGAAAGACGTATATCGTCAAGCTCATAGCCCGAAAGCTCGGCGTGCCCTTCGTCAAAGGCGACGCTACCAAGTTCAGCGAGACGGGATATGTCGGAGGCGATGTCGAGGACCTGGTCAGGGACCTCGTGCGCGAGGCAGGTGGGGACGTAGAGCTTGCCCAGTACGGCATAATATACATAGACGAGATAGACAAGATAGCGTCCTCCGGGACCACAGTAGGACCCGACGTATCCAGGACGGGCGTCCAGCGTAACCTCCTCAAGCTTATGGAGGAGACCGAAGTAGACCTCAGGGTCCCCCACGACATAATCTCCCAGATAGAGGCAATGATGCAGTTTCAGAGGACCGGGAAGATAGAGAGGAAGAAGATAAACACCCGCCACATACTCTTCGTCATGAGCGGAGCCTTCTACGGCCTCGAGGACATAGTCCGCAGGAGGCTGAACCAGCAGGCCATAGGGTTCGGCGTGGAAAGGTCCCTCAGGGGCAAGAGCAGGATGGAGGTGCTCCAGTACGTCCAACCCGAAGACCTCATAGAATATGGGTTCGAAAGCGAGTTCGTGGGAAGGCTTCCGGTGATCGTGGTGTTGGACGAGCTTACGGTGGACGACCTCTACGAGATACTCAGAAGCCCCAAAAGCTCCGTCGTCCAGTCCAAGAAGAGGGATTTCAAGGCATACGGTATAGATTTAGAGTTCACCGACGGAGCCCTTCGGCAGATAGCTGAGAGGGCCTACAAAAGGGGCACGGGAGCCAGGGCGCTGGTGAGCGTCTGTGAGGAGGTCCTTTTGCCCTTCGAGAAAAAGCTCCCTTCGACTTCCGTCCGTCGCCTTACGGTCACGGAGGAGATGGCCGAGGACCCGGAGGGGGAACTCGAAAGGCTCCTCAGGGAGGCTCCTGTAAGGGAGTTCGAGGAGGAGTTCAGGAAGGAGCACGGCATCCGCCTGAGGTTCTCAGAGGGGGCCCTGCGGTGGATAGAGGAGGAGGCAGCAAGGAGGGAAACGAAACCTGAGGAACTATGCCGTGAGCTCCTCAAGGACTACGGATACGGGCTCAAGCTCGTGAACGCTGAGGAGTTCGAAGTTACCGAGGAAGTGCTGGAAGATCCCAAGGGATACCTGGATAGGCTGATAAAGTCCTTCTACGCCAAAGCCTCATCGTAGTACCCGCCTGGGATACCTCCTCAGCAACTTCAACCCGAAGTCGGCCGCTAACCCCGTGATCGTCCCCGTGACCCCTGCGGCCCAGAGGAAGGCCGGAAGCAGGGCCCATACGGCCGCCGTCCGTACGAGGAGGTGGGCGAGGACAAGTTGGGTTAAATTGTGCGTCAGGGCCCCCCATATGCTGACCCCGACCACGCTGAAAGTGCCCCCGAGGGTCTCCTTCACGAGCGCCATGACCCCCCACGCAGCGATCCCACCTCCAGCCGAGAGCACGAACCCCGGACCGAAGCCGAGGAAGACTCCTCCCAACAGCACCCTCAGCACGGCGACCGAGAAAGCGGACCTTGCCCCGTACAGGTAGAGGGCCAAGATCGTGGCGACGTTCGCAAGACCTATCTTCATCCAGGGGAGGGGCCTGGGAAGGGAACCTTCCAAAAGGGATAGGGCAGCACCTCCGGCGACCAGAAGGGCGAGGTGGGTCACCGGAGCACCGCATCCGGCCCGTTCCTGCCCTTTATCGTAACCGCTACCCTGTTCGGTATACAAACCACCACCTCCCCGGGCCTCCTCACCGGCCCGGAACGCACGCAGAGCTTTTGGGGACATGGAGAGGAGATTATCTTGGCCTCCCCTCCACCCACGACCACATATGTCGTGCCCAAGGGTCCCTTCACAGCTAAGGTGTCCGGCCGGTCCATGCTTACCTCCGCTACCAGGCCCCCTGACCCCACTATTACGGCGACTTCCCCCTTATCCCTCGGCCAGAACGCCCAAACCAGGCCCGAACAGAGCAGACAGGCCAGTAGGACCCTGTCGGCAGGGGTCAAGGTGCCCCAGATCCTCCTCAGATCAGACCCCGTCTGTCCATGTCCTCCAACACCCACCAGGCGGCCTCCACCAGGTCCTTCGCCACGAAGCTCGGCCTCGGGGCCTCCTTCCTCTTCACCATCTCCAAGGTCTCCTCGCCGTGTCCTGTGAGGACGAGGACCGTCCTGGCCTTCACCCTGCGGCCGAGCTCTATGTCGGAGTGCATGTCCCCTATAACGTAACTTTTCCTCGGGTCTATCCCATGCTCGGAGGCAGCCCTCAGGACCATACCGGGCTCCGGCTTTCTGAACGGACAGGCGACCCGATACGCTGGAACCCTGGCCTCGGGATGGTGAGGGCAGTAGTAGAAGGCGTCGACCTTGGCTCCCCGTTCCTTGAGGAGGGATGCTAAGGCTCGGTTCACCTCCTCGACATCCTCCTCGGTGCAGTATCCCCTTCCGACGGCTGATTGATTGGATACCACCACGATAGGGACCCCGAACTCGCCTAAGAGCTTTATCCCCTCCGCAGCCTTGGGCAGAAGGACCAGCCTCCTTGGGTCCACGACGTATCCGAAGTCTTCGTTTATCGTGCCGTCCCTATCTAAGAACACCCCCGGCCTTTTCTCCATACTTCCTCCGAAACCACTCTGCCGTCCTTGCCAGGCCCTCCTTCAGGGACACCCTCGGGCTGTACCCGAGGAGCTTTTCAGCTTTAGTTATGTCGGCCAACGAAGCTCTGACGTCCCCGGGCCTGGGAGGGCCGTGTACGACCTTCCCCTCGACCCCCGTTACCTCCATTACGGCTTCGGCCAGGTCGTTTATTTTGACCTCCTCTCCCCTCCCTACGTTGAACACTTCCCCGGCGGCACCCTCTGCCTCGCAGGCCGAGACCGTGGCCCTTGCGACATCCTCCACGAACACGAAGTCCCTGGTCTGTTCTCCGTCCCCGAATATGACTATCTCCTCTCCCCTCAAGAGCTTTCCTAAAAATATGGATATCACCCCGGAGTACGGGGAGTCGGGGTCCTGGCGGGGTCCGAACACGTTGAAGTACCTGAGCACGACGGCCTCAAGGCCGTAGGTCTCGTAGAACGCCCTACAGTAATGTTCGCCGGCGAGCTTCGAGGCGGCGTAGGGCGAGAGGGGTTCGGGGGCCATGTCCTCGGTCTTCGGAAGGAAGGGGGAGTTCCCGTATGCCGAGGCCGACCCGGGAAAGACGACCCTCTTTACGCCAGCATCCTTGGCGGAGAGGAGCACGTTGAGGGTCCCTCCGACGTTGACGCTTTCGACCTCCAAGGGGTCCTCCACCGAGCGGACGACGGAAGCGATGGCTGCCTCGTGCACCACGAAGTCCACTCCTTCCATAACTTCCCTCAAGAGACCGAGGTCCCTGACGTCCCCCCTTACGAACTCGACCCTGTCCCCTATCCCCTCCAAGTTTTCTATCCTACCCGTCGAGAGGTCGTCCAGGACCCTGACCTTCTCCCCCAGGTCCACGAGGAGCCTACATACATGGGAGCCTATGAACCCCGCACCCCCGGTCACAAGGTATGTGCTCATCTGCCTCCTCGCTCGGACACTCCTAAAGCTTCCTCCCTCGAAAGGTAGATCGAGAAGAACCTGTCTAGCTTGGCAAGCTCCAACACGTCCAGGACCTTAGAAGGAACGCAGCACAGTCGGACGCCTTGGGGTGAGTTTCTGAGGATATAGACCAAAGCTCCAAGCCCGGAACTGTCTATGTACTCCAAGTTGGACATGTCCACCACGACCGGCCCTCCTTGGGACCTGGTCTCCTCGAAAAGTTTCTTCAACTTGTGGGCGTCCTCGGCTGATAGCCTCCCGTCCAAGATGAACACCCGACAACCATTCTCCCTGAGCACCTGCATATTTCCTCCAAATCTAAGCACTTCCTTCCACAGCCCGGACCTTCCCCTCCATCGTAAGAGGTTTGTCCCTTCGGTCGTCCATCCTCAGGGACGTCACCACCCTCACGGCGTCCTCCAGTACGGCCCGGTGCATATCCCCCACGAGCTTAAGTATTTCCTCCACCGATCCCTCGACCACGGTGGCCATGGGCGTCAGCTCGTACTTGAGGCCGGAGGCCCTCACGACCTCTAAGGCCTTGGCCACGTATCTGCTCACGGACGGGGAACCCGTGCCCAAGGGCACGACCGATATCTCGGCTACGGCCATCTCCCCTCCTTTCTCAACACGAAGTGGACCCTATCGCCCCTCTCCTCCTCGGTCCTGCGGAAAGTGAAGTCGGGGAAGGCACCCAAAAGCTCGAACGGGCTCTCCCTTATCCTTTCCAGGACCCACTCCACTGGGTATATCCACTGGATATGTTTCTCACAGTAGGCCTCCGGGTCCCCCGAGAAGTGGACCTCGAAGTAGGTGTACTGTATCCGCTCCTCCGGGTCGTACCTGCTCCTCCTCTCGTAGGAGAACCCAGGCCCGAAATCCACTTCCGTGTAGTCCCTGAAGTACTTGAGGGAGTTAGCTTCAGTGCATATGTCGAAGATGAAGGCACCCCCCGGCCTCAGGTGCTCGTAGGCCTGAAGCAAAGCTTCGGGGACCTCGTCCTCCCTGAGGTAGTTTATGCTGTCGTACACGCAGAGCAGCACGTCGAACTTTCCCAAGGGGCTCAGGTCCCTGAGGTCGGCACGGACGAAGTCCACCTCCGCCCCCACGGCCTCCGCCTTCTCCCTTGCGACCTTCAGCATTGCCTCTGATATGTCGCATCCTAAGAGCACCCTCTCCCCCCTCCTCCAGAGTTCCAGGGCTATGTTGCCGGTTCCGCAGGCGAGCTCGCATATTTCGGGCCTTTCGAGCCCCGAGCGGGTCCAGAGGGCCTCCAGATATCCAGCCCACCTTCGGTAGTTCACGTGCCTCATTATGAAGTCGTATATGGAAGCTATGGCCTCGTAAGGTTCCCTCTCCATGGCTCAGCGGAAGAAGATGGGGCTCGACCATGCCATGTGCCCGTCGGCCTGCAGAACCTTGACCCAGTATGCGTGGGGACCAGGAGGAGGGTCGGGGTCGCAGAACGTGAACCAGACCTCCTCCGGCCTTCCCTCGGGGGAAGAGAGCCTTAACCTGAGCTTCAGGTTCACCCCACCTGCTGGGAACTCCGAGGGCTCCCTTCCCAGCTCCCGCACTGGCACCTCTACGTCCACGTTCCCACAGCGGAACTTCACCACGGGACGCTCCCCGGAAACCCTGAGGAACGTTCCCACCGTATCCCCGGAAGTCGTGGAGACCACCCTCAACCTACGGTCGGATTCCCTAAATATCCCCTCCCCCTCCCTCTTGAACCCGAACGTCCTGAAATCCTCTATCCTTCCCCCGAGGACCTCCACCTCCCCGCTCCAGTCCGCCCTCTTCTCCCTGCTTTTGGCCCTCACCCCCGACCAGTCGGCCCTCACCCAGTCCGTGGAGGAACCCAAGGGATGCCGGTATACCACATCCCCGTCCCTCAGGACCTCGACGTCTAAAAGCGGAGCGGTCCCTACGACCCCGACTTCCATCCCGGCCGGAGGTCCCTCCACCACGTCCCCCATAATGTGCTCCCCGCACCTCAGGTCCAAAACCATCCTCGCACCCGTGGTGGCGTAACAATGCCGGGAGCGGAGGGCCTCCCAGATCGCATTCCTCGAAAGCTCCTCGGCGTATATTCCCGTAAGCCCGCCGTAGGCGTCGAATATGTGCGAGCCCCTCGTGAGCCTCCTGAGTGGGGAAGAAAGCCCGGGCCTTCCGGTGTGGTCGTCGCTCCCCGCGACGAACCCCACAACCAGCCCCCTCCTTATCGCATCCTCTGCGAGCCACTCGAAGGTCCCGTGGGCCGAATGTACCTCGACGAGGCGGCATATTTCTGGGTCCCAGAAGTCAAGGTTGGCGTACCTTCCCCCCACGTGGGCCACGGCCATGACGTCCCTCCTCCCCCTGAACTCCTCCCAGAGCCTGGAGATGGGGTACCTGTCGGTCTCCTTCGCCCCTCCCACCTGCCAGCTCGAACTCCTGTGGAGCACCTGATCTTCCCCGAGGAAGAGTACGTTGTGGTCTCCTCCGGCCGGCGTGAGCCCCGACCACTCGTAACCTAAGAAGGTCACGAACCTTCCGGGTTCGTGGAATTCAGCGGTCAGCCTGCGGACCTCCTTCCATGTGTCCTCCGTTATCTGGAAGTCGTTCCCCTGCCAGCTTACGACATCTACCAGGGCCTTATCCCTTGCGAAGGAGAAGTACTCCTTCAGGGTGCCCGTGCCTATGGTGTCCTGGGTCTGGCCGTGGAGGTCGGCCCAGAAGATGGGCTTGGGGTCCCAGGATATGTGTACGGGGTTGCTCATCCCCTCGAGCCTTCCGCACGAAAGCCGGAGCCTGTAGGTCCCCTCCCTCGGGAACCTCACCTTCCCCAAGGTGCCCACGCCCCCTTCGAGCACGGACGATGCAGGAAGCCCTTCAGCTTCCGGACACTCCACCTTCACCTCCCCTCTGAACTCCTCCACAGGGTTCCCCCACCGGTCCACGACCCTCGCCCACACCTCCACCTCCTCCCCCGGCCTCGCCACCGACGGAAGCACCCCCTCCAAGCGGAAGGGTCCTGCCGGGACTATCCTTATGGAGGGATGTTCCGGGAGAGGTCTGAACTCCCTCGTGCCGAAGGGGTCCACGAGGACCCGGAACTCGTGCCTCGTCTCCGGGAAGGTCTGAAGCGTCCATCTTTCGAGCACCACCTCTATCTTCTCCCCGGGTGCTAGAAATCCGTCGTAAACCGTCACAACTATGGCCCCCCTCCAGGGCCTCACCCAGCGCCAGGGATCGTACGAGACCTTAAGCTTGGCCTCCCCGTCCGTGCGGGCACAGATGTAGCCAGGAGCTTCGGGGTCTTCGGACTGGAGGGGCGCTGCGTCGGTCATGTCCCTCTGGACTACGAGCAGGCAGCTCTGGTCGTCCATGCCGAACCTGCCCGCTGTATACTTTATCCTCCAGGTCCCGGTGTAACCCACGGGGAAGCTCCCCGAGGGCTCCACCGTCGCCCTGCCGAGGTCCTCAGGCCCCACTTTCCCCTCCCTCCTCGAGCGGACCTACGGGAGCGAGCCTGAGGATGGGGTAGTGGGAGTTGAAGAGCGCATGGTCCCCCGTTTCCCTCACGAACTTCCACATGAGCCCAGCCATCCTACGGACCACGTCCCCGTAGGCCGGGTCCCGGGCGAGGTTGGCCATCTCGTAAGGGTCCTCGTGGAGGTTGTAGAGTTCGTCGTAGTCGAACCCGTTGTACACGTACTTCCAGGGGCCGTCCCAGACCACACGCTGTGTGAGCTTGTACCTCGTGCCGTGGTACTCTGCGAAGCCCCTGGTGAAGTCCCCCTCACAGCCCGAAGGGTCCCTCAGGACCGGGGCGAAAGAGCGGGAGTCGGGGACGTCGAAGGGCTCGAGGCCGACAAGCTCTAAAAGCGTAGGACAGATGTCGTGCAGCCCGACCCTGGCCTCGGTCACAGCTCCCCTGGCTATCCCGGGCCCCGAAATTATCAGGGGGATGTTGTACACCTCCTCAAAAGCGGAGAAGTTCTTGCAGTAGAGGCCGTGCGCCCCTAAAAGCTCCCCGTGGTCCGACGTGAAGACGACTATGGTGTCCTCGAGCTTTCCGGACTCCTCGAGGAACTCGATTATCCTCCCGAACTGATCATCTATCTCGGTTATGGATGCGTAGTAGC
>Ga0164311_10001307_pt1 | contig 12048 bp, 15 predicted proteins | sample GuaBasSedimGuay2_FD_121796 | JGI IMG/M metagenome (GOLD analysis project Ga0164311, IMG submission 121796) | Subseafloor sediment microbial communities from Guaymas Basin, Gulf of California, Mexico - Guay2, Core 4569-9, 9-12 cm | ecosystem: Environmental > Aquatic > Marine > Hydrothermal vents...
ACAGATGTCGCAGGCCTCCAGACGTTGATAGGCGGCCTCTACGCGGCGTTTCAGTTCGCCGCTTTCCAGTAGCGCCACGTAAGCCGGCTCAAATCTGGTGCTCACGGCTGAATCTCACCCTGATCATGATCCTTCAGCCATCTTCTTACCCACTCAGCAAAGACGTAGATGTCATCCAGTGTTTGCAGGTTGGCGTATATCTCGTCCCAATCCAGGTCCAGGTACTCGTGAACCAAGATGTTGCGAAAACCGGCGATGGGAGCAAAGTGGCGGGCGAAATCGGCGGGGAGCACACCGATTTCACCCAGGCGGATTATTCCCTCGTAATAATCTCGCGGCTTCCGCGCCGCCTCCAGGGAGATGATCCGGTTCGCAATGTCCAAACAACACTGGGCAGCCACCTCCAGGTTCCGCTCGACGATATCTTGCAGGTAGGGATCATCCAGAAGTTCCTCAAGACTCTTTGCCCGCAGCGGCTCTAATTTCTGCAAGCACTCTCCGAGTCTCTCTAAGCGCCGTTCGATACCGGCGAACTCCGATCTCATTGTTTCCCCCTTTGATGATTTCCCGGCGCTGCTGCCTGAGAACGGGCAGGAAATCAGCGTAGCGGCTCAGCGTCTCTGCTTCAAACTCCACCCGGGATGCCGGGTCGCGCTGATACAACAATTGCCCCTCGGCCACGACGTTGTATCGCAGCTCAATGGGTGCGCGATTCAAGATCAACAGGTCAACTCGCTCTACGTCCAGCAGGCGGGCTAACTCGTGAGCCAGTTCGTGGCGTGTCCGTGGATCCATTTCCCCAGTGATCAGGATGGCAATGTCGTAGTCACTCATCGGCCCCGCCCGGCCCTGGGCCTGGGAACCGAAAAGGTAGCCAAGGATAATCTGTCGATTTTCTGACAGATGTTCAGCTATCGCTTGCCTGGGGGGGCTACTGTTTGAGTTTGCGACACAGGTTGAATTCAATGGTTCGCTCATTTCCTCTCCTACCACCTTACCGGCACCCGCCGAAGTCGCCAGCGCTTATCGCGGTACTGCACGTACCCTCGCTCGCGCCCGAATTCGTAGATCTGGCGGGTGACCTCCACGTCCTGCTGGCAGTAAGCCATTACTTTGTCGAGAGCACCCTGACGATACCAGTGTACGGCCTGGATGCCGTCGGCAGTCTTGCCGATGCCCAGCGTGGCCTGGGCCACGTTATCCAGCTTCAGGCGGAAACCCAGCGTGCGATGAAGATGGGCCAGCAGATCCACAGTGGGCAATTGGTGCAGGGGCTGGTCGGTGTAAGCACTGAGCACGGTGTAATCGAAGCGCAGGACGTTGTATCCGACCACCAGGTCGGCGGCCAGCAACTCAGCGATCAAGTCGTTCACCGTCTCCTCGGTGTACCAGTGAAACGCGCCATCAGCCGTACTGTAGCTCACCGCTACCGCCAGCTTCATGCGATGGATGAAGTTCCAGCCTCCCACCTCGTCGGCCAAGTACTGGGTCTCCACGTCGAAAAAGACAGTGTTGCCCGCGTGTGATTCGCTCATCGTCCTCCACCTGTCGTGATGGATAGTGTGCTGGCTTCCATCCTGCCTGTATCTCGTCACTGCTCAGCACGCTGAGTATACCAGATTTCGAGCCGTGGGGCAAGATGGTGACCCAACTGGCGGTGAACGCCCAGACCTGGTATAATGGTCACAATCATTTGTCACCCCACTGAGGTCAGGTACACGAATGGATACCTCTTCACCCAAGCGGCTGGCGTATTACCTGTTGAAAAAAGTAAACAAGGCTTGCCGCACCTACAACCTGCTCGCGGACGGGGATCGCATCGCCGTTGCCGTGTCAGGGGGCAAGGATAGCAACACTTTACTCGACCTCCTCCACCGGCGGCGGGGGGTGGAACGCTACCGCCTGGTAGCAGTCCACATCCTGACCGGAGGCGAGGCGTGCCAGGCCCACGTGGATCTGGCGGGGCTGGAGAGCTGGTTTAGAGAGTTGGGGGTGGACTACGAACTGGTGCCGATGGAGCCAGCCACGGGCCAACCCAGGCGAGAGAGCCAGTCACCCTGCTTTCACTGCGCCTGGCGACGGCGAAAGGCGCTCTTCCTGGCCGCGCAGCGCTTGGGCTGCAATAAAGTAGCCTTTGGCCACAACGCCGACGACGTGGCGCAGACCACGCTCCTGAACCTGGTCTTTCAAGGCCGGCTGGAGACGATGGCCGCGCGGGTGGACTTCTTCGGCGGGGAAATTACGGTGATTCGCCCCCTCTACTTCGTGCCGGATAAAGAGATAGTGCGTTACGTGCAGGCTGGCGGTGTGCCGGTCGTGGCTGGCCCGTGTCCCATGGCTGCCCACTCGCGGCGCGCGGCGATGGCCAGAGTCCTTCGTCTGCTGGAGCAGCAAAATCCCCAGGCGAAGATCACTCTCCTGCGGGCCGTGGAGCGGGTCTCTCCGACGCCCAACCCCCCTGATCAATTTCGTGACTGAGAGGACGTCTGAGCCCCAAAACAACACCGCGCAGCCCGCCAGTCTGGGAGATGTCGGGTGCGCGGTATCACTTTTTCTGATGTTGCCCCCCAATGGGTTTCTGGGAGACGCACTCTATCCGGGACGGTGCCGTACGCTAACCCGCTGCCCGCCGCCTCCTGCGTCGCCAGGCACGGATGATGAGCGCCAGCACGACGAACGGCGCAGCCAGGAGTATCAGCGTCGGGATGATGTAGATGACGATCCAAATGCTGGCGTCAACGAGGAATTGCACGGTCTTTATTAGAGTGCGCACCGCGTCGCGGACCGTGCCCTGGGGCTGCCATCCGCCGATCACCACCGGCTGGGCCAGGGCATCCGGCGTCAGGGTGAGATTAATGGTGGCCAGGGCGGTCATGTTTTCCAGATACTGCATCCGCCCTTTGATCTGCTCGATCTGTCCCCGAATGTTGGTCAGCTCGCGGTAGACCTCCAGGATGTCCTCGGTTTTGCCCGTCTCCTGGCGGGTCTTGAGCAGTTCCTGTAGCTCCTGTTCGGCCAACTCCAGGTTCTTGAGGCGGGCCTGTAAGTCCACGTACTCATCGGTCACCTCCTCGCTGGACTGGCTCTCGCTCTCTACCTGCCCTAGAGCGCGCAGCTTCTCCAGGACGGTTTCCAGGTCGCCTGCTGGCACGCGGATGGTTAACCGTGCGGCGAGGACGCCCTCCTCGTGCCACGAATGAGAGCTGGCGACGTAGCCATCAACCTCGGCGACGAGCGCGCGCACACTTTCCAGGCTGGCTGCCGTGTCGTGCACGATGAGCTCCATGTCCACCGTGCGGACAATCATCCGTTCCTGAGGCAGCCCGGCCACAGCGCTGGACTTAGCTGCAGCGGGTTCTTGTGCCCCTCTATCAGCTTCGGCGGCGATCTCCATCGCCGCGGGCATAGGCGAGGGTGCAAGCTTGGCCCGGGATGCGCAACCGGCGATGGCCAGCGCCGATAGCACAATCAAACCCAGATACAGGAAACTCTTCTTACTCATATTCCATTCTCCTCCTTGTGACTTGGACTGTGCTGCGTTAGATCGCTACAGTCCGGCGTATTTGCTGCTAAGACGATGGAACAGGCACGAAAGTTCCCTGCATGAAGACCAGCATGCCGCCTACCAACCGTAGGAGAGGCGGGTGATCAGGCGGCCGGGCAGATGAGCGGCATCCATCCGCGCCTGAGTTATTTCCACGGGATAATAAACGCGGTGATGCTCCAGGGTAAGGGTGTCCGTATCGAGAATGGCATAACTTGCGCGAGCGTCTCCGTCGCGGGGTTGGCCGACGCTGCCTGGATTGATGATCAACCGATCGTCGCCCAACAGCGTAGCGTTAGTATAGGAGACAGCGATTGATTCACAGACAGGAACGTCGTGTTCATTCCGCCAATAGCGGAAAATAGCCGGAGCATGGGTGTGGCCAACGAAGCAGAAGCGCGTGTTGAAGTGGGCGAAATTGGGTTTGGCGATGGAAGGGTAAAGGATATACTCCCAGATAGGCTGTCGAGGGCTGCCGTGCACCAGAGTGAACTTCTCCTCCTCGACCAGGGTGATGGGTAATGACTCCAGATAAGCGAGATTGTCGGGAGTCAACTGCTGCCGCGTCCATAGGCTGGCGCGTTGGGCATCGGGATTGAAATCCTCGATGTCCACCCGTCCCAACACTGCCCAGTCGTGGTTGCCAGCGATGCACAGATGGGGGAACGCACGCAGGCGTTCGATGCACTCGTTGGGGTCTGGGCCGTAGCCTACCATATCGCCCAGACACCAGATCACATCAAACTTACCAGCGTCGGCCAACACAGCCTCGAATGCGGCAAGGTTGGCGTGGATGTCGGAGATGACTAGACAACGCATGTCTTGTCCTTTACAGCAGTGTCCGGGGGAATTTTCCCACCGTACCGTGCCTATCATACCACACTTTCATTTTTTTTGCCAACTCGCTTGTCCATAACGAGCAACAGTTGTATAATTCAGTACTTGCAGATCAGGATTACGTGATGACTTGTGGTGGTCGGAGACAGGGATAATGGCTCCCATCTTGGACGAGCGCTCATTGGATTTCATCAGCCACAGCCCGGCGCAGACGCGGCGCATTGGCGCGCGATTGGGTGCGCTGGTGAACCGTGGCGACGTGCTCTGTCTGGTGGGCGAGCTGGGGACGGGCAAGACGTGCCTGATCCAGGGGCTAGGGCGCGGGCTCGAGATCGAGGGGCCGATCACCAGTCCCACGTTCACCCTGATCAACGAATATCGCCACGCGCGGGACGGGTTGACCCTGTACCACATTGACCTATACCGCATATCTGACGTGCGCGAGGCGCTGGACTTCGGGCTGGATGAGTATCTCTACGGCGAGGGAGTGTGCGCTATTGAGTGGGCAGAACGGGCGGAACCGGTCTTGCCCGACGAGCGCCTGTGGATCGTCCTACGCCACCTGGACGTCAACAAGCGGGGTATCCTGATCCGTGCCGACGGCCCGCGATATGAAACCCTTCTCCGGGAGTTGAAGCGCGTCGCTTTTGGCATCTGATGCACCCACCATCTGTACAGGAGAGAGTCACCATGCTCGTGGCTATAGATACCGCTACCCGCTTTGCCAGTCTGGCCCTTTACGATGGCTCGTCCGTCCGCGCTGAGGAGAGCTGGCAATCGGCCAACAATCACACCGTGGAGTTGATGCCCAGCCTGGTGCGCATGATGGCCCGCCAGCGTGTGCCGCCCCATGCACTGCGCGGCGTAGCCGTCGCTCTGGGGCCGGGATCGTTCACCGGGCTGCGCATCGGGCTGGCCGTGGCCAAGGGGCTGGCTCTGGCCCAGGACATCCCTTTGCTGGGCGTGCCCACGCTGGACGTGCTGGCCTACATTCACGCCGATCAGCGGCGGCCTATTTGTGCAGTGGTGCGCGCTGGCCGGGGACGGGTATGCGTGGGACGGTACGTGCGCCGACGAGGTCGCTGGCGGAGAGTCGGGGAGCTGGGCCTGAGCACCATCGCCGAGTTGGCGGCCCAGCTTGAGAGGGCGACTCTGTTCTGCGGGGAGATCACCGCTGCGGAGCGGGAGTTTCTCCAGAGTCACGAGAAAGGATGGGCGGTGGTCACCTCGCCCGCTGCCTCATTGCGACGAGCTGGGTATCTGGCCGAGTTGGCTTGGCAGCGGCTGGCCCGGGGAGAGTCCGACGATCCCGTCACCCTCTCCCCCATTTACCTGCACCCTCCCCTGAGCAAGGAGTGAACGCGAGAGCCGGTAGTCTCCCCCTCGTGTATTGGTGCTCTTCGTCCGCCCCGCCGGGCGGTTTAGCGCCCGGCTACGAGGTAGGAAACCCCCTCCGGGGGCTCCAGAGGCCCGGAGGGCCTTGCATCTCGTAGCCCGAACGTTCACATTCGGGCGGGTCTGAACGACCAACACGTTACCGGGAGACCACCTCCGCGAAGATCTGCGTGAATCTGCCCGGTGGGGGGATAGTTAATGAAGTGCGTGAACAGCCACTACGTGATCGAACCAATGCGCTTGGAAGACCTGGACGAGGTGCTCGCCATCGAGCGAGTGGCCTTTCCCACTCCCTGGTCGTTGCGTGCCTATCGGTGGGAACTAACTGTCAACGACCATGCTTACTACCTTGTCGTCCGCCGGCGACAGTCACAACCTCCTCAGCAGAGACAACCGCAGCCGGGCCTGAGGAGAACAATCCATCGAATTTTGGGCTCGAAGACAACCGATCGCCCTCCTGTACTGGGTTATGGCGGATTCTGGCTGATTGTGGACGAAGCACACATCAGCACCCTGGCCGTGCACCCGAATTGGCGCCGGCGAGGGCTGGGCGCATTGCTCCTGGCTGCGTTGCTGGACAAAGCGGTGGAGGTGGGAGCAGTGATTGCTACCCTGGAGGTGCGGGTATCCAACGTGGCGGCGCAGAACCTGTATCGCACCTTCGGCTTCGAGCAGGTGGGGCTGCGCCGTCGTTACTACCGGGACAACGACGAGGATGCACTGATCATGACCACGCCGCCGCTCATCACCGCGCCTTTCCAGCAGCGGCTGCGACGTCTGAAAGAGGACTTGGCCCGGCGACTGGCCGATTCTCTGGACAAAACCCCCGAAATGGGATATAATCAGCGCCGATTTGAGGCCGCAGAAAAAGGAGGCAGATGATGGCCCTGATCAAGTTTGTACGCAACTACAAGGATGAAAGCACCGAACGAGGTTTCCAGTTCGAATTCTACTGCGACCGCTGCGGCACCGGCTATCGCACGCCATTTCAGGCCTCGGCTACCGGATTGGTGAGCGAGGCACTGGACGTGACCAGTGGCCTCTTGGGTGGAGTGTTCGGCAAGGTCGCGCGCGTTGGAGACCGCGTACACTCCGCCGCCTGGGAGGGTGCCCACGATAAAGCGTTCGCCAAGGCCGTGGAGCAGGCCAAGCCCTACTTTGTGCAGTGCCCGCGCTGTAGCCAATGGGTATGCAAAGAGAGCTGTTGGAATCCCGACCGGGGGCTGTGCAAGGATTGCGCTCCCGACGTAGAGGCCGAGTACGCGGCTGCCCAGGTGGAGGCCACCATCGAGCAAGGACGGCAGGCCATTCGAGAGACAAAGTACGTCACGGACAAGGACAAAGCCCGTTTTAAAGAAGAGACACTGATGGCGAGCTGTCCAAAGTGTGGGGCAGCCCTGACCACGGCAGCCAAATTCTGCCCGGAATGTGGCGCGCCGTTGACAGCGGAAAAATTCTGCACCGAGTGCGGCAGCAAAATCCCAGCCAGCGCCAAGTTTTGTCCAGAGTGCGGAGCGAAGCAGTAAAAAGGGGGCCAGCAGGCGAGCTTTGCCTTGATCTGTGGCTAAAGCCCGAGATCACTTGTAGACGAACTGCGAGCCAAAGGATTCCGACTCAGTGGCCGAGTCTATGCCGAGATACTGAAAGCAAAGCAGGAGGCAAATTCGTGTCTGAATTAACTGACTTGTACGAGGAAATCGCCCGCTGCACCCGCTGTCCTCTCAGCCAAACGCGGGTCAAGACCGTGCCCGGCGAGGGGCCGGAGAATGCAGACATCATGTTCATCGGAGAGGCACCGGGTTTTCACGAGAACCAGCAGGGACGGCCCTTTGTGGGCGCGGCAGGCAAGTTCCTCGAAAAATTGCTGGCCAGCATTAACCTGCGCCGCGAGGATGTCTATATATGCAACGTAATCAAGTGTCGGCCGCCGGGCAATCGCGATCCTCTGCCAGAGGAGATCGAGGCCTGCCGTCCTTTCCTGGACCGGCAGATCGAGCTGGTTCGCCCCAAAATAATCGTCACCCTGGGGCGCTACTCGATGGCCCGCTATTTCCCAAACGCCAAAATCTCGCAGATTCACGGCCGGCCCCGCAAAATGGGCGGCATCATATACTACCCGATGTACCATCCAGCCGCCGCGTTGCATCAGCCGCGTTACAAGGCCGACATCGAACGCGACATGCTCAAAATACCCCAACTCCTGGCCCAGATAGACCACATGGCCGACGATGAGAAACCGCCGCAGGCTGAGCAATTGAGCTTGTTTTGAATTTGAGACGAACGGATTTGACAAGAATGGCGTGTTGTGGTATCTTTAACCCCGCTTTAAGGCGATGTTGTCTGTGTTGGGAATCGGAGTGATTTACCGCCAGGCTGAACGACCGCCCTGGCGGTTTTTCTACTCTCTAAAACCAACACTTTCAACGGCAGGAGACCTGATCCAGGGGGTCAGGCTTCGAAAAAGTAATACCATTTTTAAGGAGGAACGATCATGGAAAGAACTACTGGCACAGTCAAGTGGTTCAGCCGCGTGAAAGGCTACGGCTTCATTCAGCCCGATGGCCAGGAGGAGGATGTCTTCGTCCATTACTCAGCCATTGAGGGTGAGGGATTCCGCAACCTCGATCAGGGCGAGCGCGTGGAATTCAGCATCGAGGACACCCCCAAAGGACCACAAGCTGTAAAAGTGGCCATATTATCCACGGAAACATTGTAGGCTGACAATAGCCCCGCCAGAATAGACTACCGGTGAATCTGAGCCCCGACGCACAACGAGCGCGTCGGGGCCTCGTTTTTTGGGAGGACACAGCAAGCGGGGGACATACAGGCTTCGCCAGGTCAACGCTTATGGCCTCTCAGCCCCACCGTTTGGCTGAGGTTTGACAAGAGTGTCAAGTTGTGTTAATATCCTTATTCGGGCACGTGGTCTTCCCCAGCCACAACGGCGAGGCTGGCCGCGCAAGTTATTTCATCATCTCACTTTATTCAATCAATGACCAAGGAGGACAGTACGGTGTCCGAGCGCGTGACAGGAACGGTCAAATGGTTTGATAGTTCCAAGGGCTATGGATACATCACATCCGAACAGGGCGAGGATGTGTTTGTGCACTATTCGGCGATCACTGACGGGGGGCTGAAACATTTGACGACAGGGGAGCAGGTAGAGTTTTCAGTCGGAGATGACCCCTGTGGCCCGCTGGCAGTAGAGGTCACCCGCCTGTAGGTCGCCATCCATGGCCGGTTACAACGAGCTCCACCGGAGGTCCCCTTCGTTGGGGCTCGTTATCCATTTGAGTGAAGCTGTGGAATTAGACCACCGCGCAATTTAATCTTTCGCACTGTGAGGAAAAGTTACAATGTCAGATATTTTGAAAATTATCCCCCTGGGCGGCCTCGGCGAGGTCGGCAAAAACATGATGGTGCTGGAATACGATAAGCAGATCCTGATCGTGGATGCCGGGCTGATGTTCCCGGAAAACGACATGCTGGGCATTGACCTGGTCATCCCCGATTTCGGTTACCTGCTGGATAAAACGGACTGGGTGCAGGGGATCATCATCACCCACGGGCACGAGGATCACACCGGCGCTCTGCCCTACGTATTACAGCACGTCCACGCCCCGATCTACACCACTAAACTGACCCGTGGCCTGATCGAGGTCAAGCTCAGCGAGCACCACCTGCTCCGAAACACGGTGTTGAACACCATCCGTCCGGGCGATGAGATCACCATCGGCCCGTTTCGCGTCGAATTCTTCCACGTCTGCCACAGTATACCGGACGGGGTGGGGCTGGCCATCCAGACGCCGGTGGGCCTGGTGGTGCATTCCGGCGACTTTAAGCTCGACCACACTCCGGTGGATGGCAAGCCACCCGATTTCGCCAAGCTGGCCGAGTTGGGGGGGCGCGGGGTGCTGGCCCTGCTCTCGGATTCCACCAACGTCGAGAGGCCAGGCACCACGCCCTCAGAACGAGTGATTGACACCGCTTTCGACCAGGTCTTTCAGACCGCGCGCGGGCGGATCATCGTCGCCACTTTCGCCTCGCTGATCTCCCGCATCCAGCAAGTGGTCAACTGCGCCGTGCGCCACGGACGACGTGTGGCCATCGCTGGGAGGACGATGGTCAAGTACGCGCGGATGGCCCGCCGGTTGGGGTACCTGGAAATTCCCCCCGACGTATTCGTCAGTCTGGAACAGATCAATCGCCTGCCGCCAGAGGAGACGGTGATTATCGCCACCGGCACTCAGGGTGAACCCTCCTCGGCCCTGGCGCGGATGGCCACCGGCCAACACCGGCAGCTCAAAATTGTGCCCGGCGACACGGTGATTATCTCTGCACACGCCATCCCCGGCAATGAGGAGATGGTCAATCGTACGATCAATCGTCTCTTCCAGCGGGGTGCGGACGTGGTCTACGAAAAGATTGCGCCGGTACACGTCTCCGGCCACGCCAGCCAGGAGGAGCAGAAACTGCTGCTGAACCTCATCCGCCCGCAGTATTTTATCCCCATCCACGGTGAACTGCGTCACCTGACCCTTCACGCACGTCTGGCGCAGGAATTGGGCATTCCGGCGGATCACACCCTGGTGGTAGAGAACGGTTACGTACTGGAGTTCGACGGGCAGACGGGACGTGTCGGCGAGCGAGTGCCCGGTGGCTACGTATTCGTGGACGGCGCCGGAGTGGGCGACGTGGGCCCGGCCGTGCTGCGCGACCGGGAGATTCTGGCCCGCGACGGATTTGTGATCGCCATCATCCGCCGGAATGCGAGAACTGGCCAGGTGATTGGTACGCCGGAGATCATCTCACGGGGGTTCGTTTTCCTGCGCGACGCGGAGGACCTGCTGGTCCGGGCCAGGGAGCGCGTGATGAAAACCCTGACCTCGCAGAAGCAACGTACCAAAATCGAAGTGGGCAATAGCGTGCGGGCCGTCCTGGAAGAATTCCTGTACAGCGAGACCAAACGGCGTCCGATGATTATTCCCGTGCTCATCGAGGAGTAGTGATTGTATCTCTATTTGAAGGTGGCCCCCTCTCTGAACGCCGCGAGAGAATATGGCACCGGTGAAGGCTTATGGAACAAAGTCGCCTTGTACACACGACACTCACCCTAATCGCATTAGCTGCTCTCGTCTTCCTCGTTGAGCAATTGTGGGCGCTGGTCAGCCTGTTCGGGGACATCATCGCCATGTTCGCTCTGGCCTGGCTGTTGGCCTTCGTCCTGCGCCCGGTAGTGGATTGGCTCAGCGAACGCCCCATCCCGCGCTGGCTCGTGACCTTCATCCGGCGGCATTGGAGCAACCGCGTGGCCGATGTCCTCGACCGCCTCCACGTGTCCCACCGGGTGGCAGCGATCACCGTCTATCTCGGCCTGCTGGTGGTTATCGTTCTCATTGGCATTTACCTGGTGCCGGTGACCGTGGCCCAGTTTATCCAACTCGGGCGCAACCTGCCCGGTTACCTCCAACAGGTGCCCGGCCTCCTGGCCGAAGCGCAGGCGGAGCTTGCGCGATGGAACATCCACCTCGATCTTAGCTCCCTCTATGACCCGCAAACCCTCGTCCGCCGGACGGAGACTATCGGGGCCATCGCGATCCAGAACGCGGTGCTCATCGTGCGCCAGGTAACCTCGGCTGTGGTCAACATTTTCCTCGTCCTGGTGCTCGGCTTCTACATGACTCTGGATGCCAGACGGCTGGGCCAGCGGGCTTTCGAGTTGATACCAGTGAAGTACCAGGATGAGGTAGCCTTCGCTGCCCGCAGCCTGGACCGCACCTTCGGCGGGTTTGTCCGTGGTCAGTTGCTGATGGCCGCGCTGTATAGCGTGTTCGTCATTATCATCATGACCATCGCCCGCGTGAACTTCGCCGTGGCGGTGGGTATCGTCAGTGGGCTGGTCATGCTCGTGCCCATTATCGGCGCGCCCATCGGCATGTTCCTGCCTCCGATCATCGCCCTGTTCCAGGACCCCACAACGGCGCTCTGGCTGTTGCTGGCCACCTTCCTCTACCAGCAACTCCTGTTGCACTTTCTGATCCCCAAGATCATGAGCGAGATGGTGGGCTTGCCACCTATCCTCGTCCTGGCAGCGCTCATGCTCAGCGTGCGGCTGGTCGGTTTCTGGGGATTCATCTTTGGCATCCCGGTGGCAGCGGCGATTTACGCGGCGGGCATCGTTTTCCTGGAACGGTACAAGCGGGAGCATGATCGCCAGTACCACGGCGAGCAGCAAGAAGCGAACCAATCCTGAATCCTGTCATTCTGAGGTG
>Ga0164311_10001309_pt1 | contig 12047 bp, 8 predicted proteins | sample GuaBasSedimGuay2_FD_121796 | JGI IMG/M metagenome (GOLD analysis project Ga0164311, IMG submission 121796) | Subseafloor sediment microbial communities from Guaymas Basin, Gulf of California, Mexico - Guay2, Core 4569-9, 9-12 cm | ecosystem: Environmental > Aquatic > Marine > Hydrothermal vents...
ATCCTGAAACTGTCTATAAAATGTTGTACAATGTTCTTAATGAAAAAGTTAAACACATGAACTTTCTGAGAACAGATGACGTGATAATCGTCGTTCGAAAAGGATGGGAATTGAGATGGTACGATTCCATTCCAACTGATCACTTTTTCAAAAGAATAGATAAAATTCTTTGGAACACCGATCTCAAAGTCTCAAAACTTATAGAATTTGATGACAATGGAAAAATTAAGGGAATTATACTCGACCGCAGTGGCAGAAGGCATCTCTTTAAGTGGCTTGGTGAAATACATGTAGTTCAAGTACTACATACTCACATCGATGGTAACCCTGTTGAATTTGTAATTGTTTGGGAAGGATACTTGAGTAAGTGGTTTAGGGACCCAGCGTTAGATGAAAAGTTTGTGGAAAAGAACAAAGAGTTTGAAAGAAAACTCAAAGATGAATATCGAGACAAAATTCTAATCAGCGATTTTATGCCTTGTAAGGTTGAAACAGAAGACTTTACACTAAAAGGATACAGAATATTGGTTGGCGTGATGAATATAGATCCATTCAGAAACAGCTATAGAAATCTTATCCCTGCGGGAAGAGGAGATCAATATACAAGAGAACAATATAGAAACAAAGTATACAGATTCGATAACGGTTTACTTGGCGACAAATGGGAAACACATCTAGACAAAGTTAAGACCTTAGTCGAACAACAAGCGATGGTATGGAAAAAATATGTGGATAATTACAGTGAGATGAAGGGAAAGAAACCAACATTCTTTGACACAGTTTCACAAACAATTTTTGAAACACGTTTGACCGTAGTCGACGGCAAAACAGAAGGAATTATCCAAAGCTGCGACCCACCCTTCCTCAGAGAACCTATTATGACCCACATCGATTTAACCCTAATACTTGATAAGATCACTAAGAGGCTCAAAGATGAAAATGATAACGAAAAACTGTTAAAAGTTACCGAACTAAAATCCGATGTCAAACTCTTCTTGAAAGAAAACTTCAATGAATTTTATAAGCTAGTATATGAGGAACTTTCAGAGAAGATCAAAAGTATTGAGGAAAAATATGACAAAGAACTCAATACCATAAACGACAAAAAGAAGTTTGAAGAAAAACTCAACGAAAAAAGCGAAGCAATCGAAGAAGTTATTAGTAAAAGTATCGAAGAAAGCGGACCACTTGGCTATCTTATGGTTCACGAAGCAAAAGGATCAAAACCTGATACAAGCGAAGCAAAAATAAGAAATAAATGTAGAGTCGAAGCGAAAAAAGAAGTCTACGGAGACATTTTGAAAGAAGTAATAAATCCCGAAGATCTCGGGAAAGCCTGTAGGGAAATCATAGTAATACAACCAGTAGAAGGCTCAAAGTTCGAGAAAAAAGCCGATCATTGCATCACAATAGGAAGCTTACTAGGGATTATTGGCGATGAGAAGTTCAGTCAGCCTTTCACAGAGGAACTAAAATTCCCAGAAACCATTGCTGAAAAGATCCGTAAGGGAAGGTACAAAGAAATAAGCCCTAAAGAAATGCAAGAAGTAATTCCTCACCACGAGTATCTCGATAAAGTTTTATCTGAGGGGGAAATCAAGAGCAGATACAAGGAATTGCTCGGGAAAATAACTAAGAAATTTTTGGATCCTGGGACAATAGCATTTGCAGCTATATTTGCAACTGCGAGTCTTCTGGGACATAGATTCGGAGCAGAAATATATAAAATCATGCCAAACAATGTTAAAAACTTTTTAAAATCTGGATACGGGAAAATCAAGGGCTATATGCTATTAGCATGTGTTGGTTTCGTCTTACTAAATGTAGACGATTATCAAGATTTCATAAGCAACTTTAGAAATAAAAAGGAAAGTGGATCAATAAGAAATGTTGTAAAAGTTTTACTACAAACATTTCTAGGTTGCGTTATAAACGGGATGCTCCTACAAATGTTAATTGAAGACAAAAGCAACAACGTTATTTTAGCGGATGACGTTATACCATACATTGCAAGAAGTTTGTTCGGAAATAACGCTTGGATATTCGAAAAAATTATTTGGCCCATTATTAGCACTGTGATTCAAGTTGCTGCAAACGGAGGCCCAGTAACATACTTAACAGGAATGGTAGTCGGAATATTAACAACACAAATATTAAACACAATATTAACATAACCTATTCTCCCTTTTTTATTCTGAAAATGAGAATAGGCGATATTTCTACGTTAATGATGAAAATAACAAAACGGTTACTCTGCTATGAACTAGCTCATCAGATTCTTCACAGGTCAACCATGTTAGTGCAAAACATTCACTACAATATAAAAATAACAGCTTTAAAAACAATTAACCATTTTTACTCTTCCTTGAACGAAAGGAAAATTATCTATTTAAAATCTCTCTTAAGATTCCTCGTTTTTTGAAAAACAAAAGAAATTCGGAAGTAGATAAACAATTTTTACGTAACAAGGTCCAATATATAGCATCTACCCAGATCCTACAACTCGGAGCTACCGTTCAAAAAAATATTTTTATGCACTATTTTTGTAAAAAATTTATCTAACCTTATCAACCTTGGTTTATAAATGGTTTCTAATTTTATGATAACTCATAATTGATATATCTTTATTCTAACTTTCAATCAACGTATTACTAACACTTATGTTATCTTTTGTTATTAGAATAATTGTAATATTGTTATGTTCATATTTTTGGATCATAATTACGAACACTTTTATTGACCTCCCTAGTAAAAGTTTAAACGGAAAGATCGATATATTAATCAACAGTATGTATGAATGGGGGTCGGGGTGTTCTGGAATGATGGATGATAACCACGTGTTAATGTATATTATGAAGAGGCTGGGTCGTGTGAGGGGGAAAAAAGCTTTACAGAAGATTATGTATTTCGTTAAAGAATATGCTGCTCGACTTTCTTATAGGTTTAGATGGTGGTTTTTTGGCCCATTTAGCAAGGAACTTTATGATGACATTGATTTTTTAGTAGCATGTGATATATTGAGTTACAATAATGTAAACTATGAGATTTCGCTAACAAGTAAACATGAAGAGATAGTTCCAGATGTTAAAGAGGATATTGATAAGGAAACGAAGGAAAAAATTGAAAAGTTGCTTGAAAAGTTGAAGAAAGTAACTAATTTTGATCCACGTCGCCTGGAATTAGCCGCATCTATTCATTTCATTGTAAAATATGGAGTTGGTTTGAAAAGTAAGGATAAAGATACGATTTACGAAGTACTTAAGGAGATCAAGGAAGGAAAATTTAGACGACAGCTTTTTGATGAGATATGGGAATCCATGAAGAAATGCAATTTGTTAGGGACAGAAAATTGAAGCGGAAGGATGGAAAGAAGTATTTTAGGGATCCGATTCGCGGATACATAGAGGTCTCCGTACCAGAACTTGATATAGTAAATCATCCGCTTTTTCAAAGACTTCGTCGAATAAAACAATTAGGTTTAGCATACTACGTTTTTCATGGCGCAGAGCATACGCGTTTTGGCCACTCACTTGGAACAATGGACATTGCAAATAGCATATTAAATGTTATCCCAGAAATTAATGAAGATGTCTGCAAGAAAATTTCTTTAGCTGCTTTATTACATGATATAGGACATCCACCCCTGTCTCATGCGCTTGAAACATGTATTAGAGACATTTTAGGAGTCGAAGGACACGAGGAATACACGAAAGCTATCATAGAGAACACATCGATAAGAGACATTCTTACGAAGCATGGTTTTAGCAACAATGACATCGAAGACATCGTTGGTTTTATTTTGGGTCACCATATAAGATTTCCACTTGGAGCTCAAATAATTCACTCGGAACTTGATGCAGACCGCTTAGATTACTTACTTCGTGATTCCATTTTTTGTGGAGTAAAATACGGTATTTACGATTTAGATAGACTATTGATATCATTAAGACCCCATGAAAGCAAACTAGTGGTATCTCAGAAAGGTATTTACGCAGCGGAAGGTTTTATCTTAGCGCGGTACCATATGTACGTACAGGTTTACATTCACAAAACAAAATGTGGTTTTGAAGTCATGGCAAGGGAAATTTTTAAGGAACTGGTCGAAAAAAACCTAATAGAGTATCCCTTGCCAAGTAGCGGGAATCTAGAAGAAGAACTTTTAGATAAGGACGATATATGGTTTTTTTCCGAGTTAAGGAGGGTTTACAAGTCACAAGAATCAAGTGAACGATTAAAAAAACTTATAAAAATGTTGTTATACCGTAAGCCGTTGAAAATGGTTGAAGAGGCGCGTGCATATTATTCTGTAGGTGAACGTAGTGTTAGTGAGAAATTCGCTCTTCTACAACATTTAAAAGAGTTAAAACCTGTATTACAAGATTTTGAAAAAAATGAAATTGAAGAAAATGAAGTATTTGTGGACAGACCATCAGTTGAATTGAAACAAAAACCATACTATTTAAGAGCAACTGCGGAAGAAAAAGAGGAAGCTTTGCCAATATTTGTAATGAACAGAGACGGAAAACCGATTGACATCGCTGAAATTAGAGATTCACCAATAAGAGACATAGCAGCAAAAAGATTAGAGATTGTAAGAGTATACACGTTTAAAGAAAAAGAAAAAGACGTCAGAAACATCATTGAAAAACGAATTACTAACAGATAACTCGAAGTTAACCTGTTGACATTTAACTTTAATGGTTTTCCTCCGGAAATTCCTTATCTTTTTGTCTTCGAGCTCAAAGAGGGTATTTCGTTGTTATCTCCAGATTTTCTGGGGCCTATGAAAAATACCTTTTTCTTTTTTAACTCATTTATATTTTCATATTTAGTATAATATTGAACTAAAAGTCCTAATTCACGGTTATTAACAAAATGGAAAATTAATTTGGACACTTGTAAAACATAGAAATTGATTCCATCCCCCTCCATCAAAGAAATAAAAATAACGATAAGTTGTAGAGTAAACAGTTGAGAGGATTTGAAAAGGATGTCTGTTAAAAAGTTTGATTTGAATATAGAGAAGATACTTGAGGACTGGGAAGTTTTCCACGCTATTAGAGAAATTATAGCAAATGCTATTGATGAGCAAATACTAACAAAGACTAGGGACATTGAGATTTTTAAGGATGATGAGGGTAGGTGGCATATTAGGGACTTTGGACGGGGACTTAAGTATGAACATCTTACTCAAAAGGAAGATGATGAAAAGCTTAGAAATCCACATGTTATTGGGAAGTTTGGTATAGGTTTAAAAGATGCATTCGCGACATTTGATAGAAAAGGAGTAAAAGTGTTTATAAAATCAATACACGGGGATATATCGCTTGGTAAGTCTCAGAAGCATGGATTTGAGGATATTATTACACTTCATGCATATATTCATCCGCCCTCCGATCCTAATTTTGTTGGAACTGAATTTATTTTGGAAGGTGTTAGTGACGAGGATATTGAAAAAGCAAAGGACTTATTTTTAATTTTCTCCGGAGAAAAAGTCATTGAAAAAACACGATATGGAGAAGTGTTAGAAAAGAAAGGCAGTACAGCAAGAATCTATATAAATGGTGTTAAAGTGGCTGAAGAAGAAAATTTTCTTTTTAGTTATAACATAACGTCGTTAACCAAAAAAATTAAACAGGCACTTAACAGAGAACGGACAAACGTAGGAAGAAGTGCTTATTCAGATAGAGTGAAATCAATTCTGCTTTCTTGTAAAAGTAAAGAAGTAGCTTTAAGTCTCGTTAATGATTTGGAGAACTATTCTACTGGGAAGATGCATGACGAACTTAAATGGATAGATGTTCAAGTGCATGCAGTTAAAATACTGAATGCTACTGAAAAAGTGGTCTTTCTTACTCCTGGGGAGTTGATGAGTGAGACAAACATGGTTGATGAGGCAAGGAAAAGTGGATATAAGGTAGTTACGATTCCGGAAAGTTTAAAAGAAAGAATAAAAGGTCTAAAAGACATATCTGGGAAGACTATTCGCGATTTAGGCCAGTTTTACAAAGAATATAAAGAAAGTTTCGAGTTTAAGTTCGTTGACACAAATCAATTAACCCCAAGTGAGAGGGAAATATTTAATGTGACTGGTATGATATTTGATCTTATTGGAGGAAAACCTGAAATAATTAAAGAGATAAAAATTTCGGAGACAATGAGGAAAGAACTTGGCTCTTTCGTTGAAGCAGAAGGCCTTTGGGATCTTAAAACTGGAACGATTATCATAAAGAGAAATCAGCTGCAAAGTATAGAAAAATATGCGGGTACACTTTTACATGAAATAGCACACGCCATTAGTGGAGCCAAGGATGTTAGTAGAGATTTTGAAGAGGAGCTAACAAAACTTTTAGGCATTATAGTATCAAAAGCATTAAAGAAGTAATTAATGATTAGCTGGCGTGTAGAAGCAGTAGTTTAATTGAAATGACGACTATTTTTCCTAAGAAATTAGTTGCCGCATTCCTCATGTTTTTCAATATCTTTCCAGATGGCCTTCATTTACAAGTGTTAGGAATGCATGTTCTTAAAGAAATTGAAAAACAATGTAAGAAGTGGAACATTTGCTTTGAAATTGCTTTAGAATATTTTGCGAGATTTGTTACGCAAGACAGTTAGAGGGCTTTATCGAAGTTCTCCTACATTTCGGATATTACTCTTTTACCCGCTGTTAGGCGAAGACTCTGTATTTTTCACCTCTTCTAGAAACTCTTTGATCGTTTCAAGAATAGTTTCAGCTTTAAACACCACTCCAATGTCTACTAACTGATTTATCCTAACAACAGGCGTTCTCTCGGTGGGAATGATTATATCTCCTGTGTCTGGCATCTTAAAAACCGCTGAAAGTAATCCTAAAAAGAAAATTCGATGACCTATTACCGTCCCTCCTGACTTTTTGTCCCAGTAGATACCCTTATCATAAATGAAGACGGGACTCCCGCTAGAACCAGGAAAAACAGATGCATCTATTAAAAATTGTTTCTCACCCTTAAAATCTAGAAAAACAGGTGTTGCGGTGTTTCCTTTTCGCACTACAGGAATAAGATTTTTAGGATCCCATAGCCCAGCGGGGTAGCCTATAAAAAGAACATCCTCAATAGCATCAAGTTCCCTTATTTTCTCGTCACTTGGAATCAGATTAGCTGGTATAGACTTGAAAAATACTTGAATTCTTTGATTTGAAATGTAATTAAGGACTGGAACAAGGGGTAAAATTGCTACATCGATACGTTCACTTTTATGTTTAAACCATATGTTTTCAAAGTTCTCAATTTTTAATCGATAAACTTCTCCGAGGAGAGGTTTTTGTCCATCACTTCTAATGAAAGTTAGCACACCTTCTGCTGCTCCACTTATAACATGTTTGCATGTCACAAGGAATAAGTATTTCTTATTCTCAGTTTCGTAACTAAATATAAAGCCTGTTCCAACTTTTTGTTCTCCTTCAAAACCTACTGTTTCTATTCTAATTACAGTAAATAACAATCTTTCTGCTATTGAGCTTACTTCCATATTCATCACCTAGAATCTTTCACCTAACAGTTTGTGGATATATGAAGTTCAAAGCGGAGCGGCGCCTCCCTTGGTATCGGGCCTAAATGTTAAGGTCTTTCAGATCGGGAGGGGCGGCGTTTAAGATAATACTGGCATTTTTCTTTCAGAGGACAGCTGTCGCAAAGGGGGTTAGGTTTGCATACGAGGGCGGTAAAATCGAGCAAGGCCTCGGTGAATTCTTTGGCCCTATTTTTAGGTAGATACTTCCGAGCAAGCTTCAGTACTCTTTCATCTTGGTGTGGTCTTTTCTTTCCGCGTTTCAGGCCAAAAAACCTCATGTAAAATCGGGCGATATTGGAGTCGACGATCGGAACTGCGATACCGAAGCCGAAGCATAAAACTGCGGAAGCAATATAAGGACCTACACCAGGAAGTTTCAAAAGCGTCTCATATTTGTCGGGAACTCTACCGTCATACTTCTCTACAAGTTCTGAGAGAAGCTGCCGTATTCGGGGTATCCTGTGTCTCAGCCCCAAGGGTTCGAGTATTTGTACCATTTTTTCCTTATCCGCCTTTGCCGCGCTTTCTATGTCGGGAAACTCTTCGAAAAACTTTCTAAAAATAGACTCAACTTGATCCGCACGGGTGCGCTGCAACATTATTTCTGCTACTAGGACCCTAAACGAGCGCGCGCGGAGATCGTATATTGCATCGCGTACTGTACGCCAAGGTTTAAGTAGTCCCTTTTTAACTTTTTTATCTTTAGGATTGCCGTGTGTGGGTTCTGGTAGCTCTGGTACGGTTTTCTTTGATGCAATTATTATTATTCTTTTCCTCCTCTGGGGTACACCGTAGTCGGCAGCGTTCAAAACGCCCCATACAATTTTAAAACGCATTTTCTCCATTTTACTGAGGAATAGTTTCAAGTATTCGCCGTTAAGTGCTCGAACCATTCCGCTTACATTTTCAAACACTGCAACTTCGGGTTTTAAGGTTCTGACCGCGTTTAAATAAACGTATATCAGATCGTTTCTCGGATCCTTATCTCCGTTTCTTTTCATTCTTGAAAATCCTTGACAAGGAGGGCATCCAACCAGGACGTGAATATCCCCCAATTCTTTGACCCATTTTTTGAAATCGAATTTCTTTGCATCTTTCACTAATGGTTTCAGTTTAAAATTATATTCAAAGGTTTTAGCGGCGTTTTTATCGATGTCGAGTGCGCCTACAGGCTTAAATCCAGCTTGGACGAAGCCAAGAGCAGAACCACCAGCACCCGAAAAGATATCAACGAAACATAGCTCCCTCATTGTTCATCACCATAAAGTGATTAAAGACGCATAAAAAATTACCCGTATTACCTTGGTATATATAATAATGTATAGTTTAACACATACTGTCAGTTTCTTTATATTTTCCGAGGTTGTACCATCAAATTTTACTGTTTTCGTTGTGTTAAAGTAGTAGATGTATTGCTTTTTTGAAAAAGTACATTGAAAAGGTTGGTGAAGATCTATAAAAATGACCTGAACAATGTTTGAAGGGACATATACTGTAGGAAAACGAATACTTGTTCAATACAAAATTGCATATGCGATGCATGATGAAGGAAAAGCTACTAGATGGGAAAGAACTGCAAATATAATTACTTCTTTGGCTGTAACATATTTTAGCCTTTTTCTAAATTTTTCTGGTTTATCCATAAGTGTTGGCATATATCCACAGATTTGTACAACTTCTTTTGGCTTAAATTCCTATTTCCTCCTTCATTTCTATCGTTTTCACTTATGTTCCCCTTCTCATTATTTCGTAAAACCGTTATACGTACTAATGGTTATCTGTTCATGCCTATCATTTTACTGCCTATTACATACCCCAGAAGACCATATATAAGGTGAATCTCTATTTCCCTCTTTTTAAGTTCATTCATGTATGGTAGTGCCTGTATTATTTGGTATGACCAACAGAAAAGACCATAAAATCCTAGCCCTGTAAGAAAGATGGCTATGATATCTATTTTTGAAAGTTTTTCAATCGGTAAATGTTTAAAAATGTAAACTATTAGGACGGTATCAAATGCTATTATTATGCCTGATAAACCTACAAGAAATTGTTCGATGACAAAATATTCACGGATTCCATAGAAAAACAATGTAAATAGAAATGGTGAAAAATACAATTTTAAATATCTCCGCGGGGTTCTTTTCTTTATTAACCATGTTTCCATTAACGTACCTGTAAGGATAAAGAATGGCAGATTGCTAGTCAAATGGAAATAGTCTAAGTGAAGTAGTGGGGAGCATAGAGCCAGCAGATACCCTCTCCAAGTTTTTTCACCAACTTGAACTTCCCATCCCTTCCCTCCAAAAATATATAAAAATACGGCTATATTAGAGAGAATTATTGTTGCCCATGGCTTATTTCTCTTCCTAAACAGAATAATTAGAGTTGTTGATAGAGCTATTTGCAGCGGAACTATATTTTTAAAAGTGCTTACAACGTAATTCCTCTTGAGATCTACTTTTGCATCACTTAAGTATATGTAAGTGTAACATGGAAATGGAATGTCGTACAGTGTGGATTTGACTTCAATAAGTGTTCTTATAATAAGTTTTGCTGTAATATTTTCAAAACTTGAGACAGAAGGCTCGATTCTAAGAAGCTTATCCTCATACTCGTGCGGTTCAGAATATGGTAATGCTATGTTTTTAATTTTTATGAAAACCCTATTCTTGGGAGACAGGTTTTTTATGTAAACTGTAAAGCGAGAATTATATCTCGTTATTGATATGTTTTCCTTCGGATAGTCAAATTCAGCTTTATTGAAATTCAACCCTTCAATTCCTTTTAAATCGAAAGTTATCTCCATTCTGTCATCAAGTGTTATTGGAGTCCGATCCCTATTTGCAATCATGACTTTAGCATAGGCATTTACGACATTCCAATGACCGATAAGAGTGCTTGTAATTATAAGTGATAAAAAAATTGAGGTTCCTATTATGACAATGGGGGTTATTTTAACTAGGTATTGTTTTTTATTGGCCAATATGGTTATCCCCCCTTTTGCAACTTTCATTAAATCTCTTTTTAATTAATTATAACATTATTGTCAATGTTTTAAGTTTATTTTACCTTTAAACAAAAACTTTGCGCTATTTGAAATGAAAATATCAATATCCTAGGGATCTGCATTGCGTAAGACAAACACTGCTTTGGTATCCAATCTGAAGGGTAATAAAAACATTATAAAGTACTAAATAGGTTTAAAAATTTAGTGTTATTAAGAACAGAGGGTTGAGATATGTCTTATATTGGTCCTAGAAAATTTATTAATGCCTTACTGGCTATGCTTGAGGACATCCCCAAGAACTTGTTGGAATCTGGGGAATATCAAGGTCAAGGATATAAAATAAGGATAGAACCAGCAAAACCTAGTTCTCGACATTGGGTCGATGTGGAAGTGGAATTTGAAGATATAGATGAAAAAACAGTTAAGGCAGCTTTAAAAAAAGCCTCCGACCTAGCCGATAAACTTGACAAAAAAATTATTGAACTCCTAAATTTAAAGGAAGGACTAATTGGTCAAATTCTCAGCGGAATTTCCCTAACACTATTACCAGCCCTCTCGATAACCATATCAAGACCTTCACGACGAAGAGAAGTACCTCCTGGCCCTGGAAAAGAATCCATAGGAATATTTGTCGCCAGAGCATGGTTCTTCGTAAAGGTAGCGATCAATACCAAACCCTTAACAATAAGTTAGAAGTTCAGTCCTCTAGTTCAAAAAATATTGTTTTGCAAGCCATAGAAGACTTGATACAAAGCTAAAATTGAATATCTGCCTATAAAATTGGAACTCAGGGCTGCGGCGTGATCCACGTTGTTAAGTTGGATATAATATATCAATATCTTAGATGATTTGCCTACTCCTCTTACGTAAAGAGGTCCATATTATGCAGATGTATAGTCTTACGTGTTAATTTAGATCGGCTATTCTTAAACTTATAGGCGATGGTTTCAAAAGTTCTCCAAAAATTGCTTCATTAAGGGAAGTGGGTAAATCCAAGTAACTATATACGCATAATATTCGGCTTCATTTCACGGGTCCGTAATAAGGTATGTTAGATCATGTACGACATGAGGAAGCTGAGGATGGAAATGATTTACATGGGAGAAGCTCAAGAACTGTGTCCACAAAGAATAAATGTGTATTTTTAAATCCAGGATCTGCACTTGGACCTTTCAAGTTGTTTTAGGAAATAGCTATTACGCGAGGCAATCACCGCCTTACGTAATGATGCGATAAAAGTAGCATAAGAGGTACCAATTTTGGTGCAAAAGTTGTCCTCGTTTTCATTTTTTGATTTTTGTTTGCTTAAAGGAAGAACATTAGTTTTGTTCTTCTGTGGGGTAATCGTGGGAAACATAACTGCAAAAGCAGGTAGAAACCGGGAGGTCGAGGGTTCAAATCCCTCCGGGCCCACCATTTTCTACTTTTAATATCTATAGTAGTTTAGGTAGAATTTTATATTTAGATAAATTTCAGATATTTA
>Ga0164311_10001310_pt1 | contig 12041 bp, 7 predicted proteins | sample GuaBasSedimGuay2_FD_121796 | JGI IMG/M metagenome (GOLD analysis project Ga0164311, IMG submission 121796) | Subseafloor sediment microbial communities from Guaymas Basin, Gulf of California, Mexico - Guay2, Core 4569-9, 9-12 cm | ecosystem: Environmental > Aquatic > Marine > Hydrothermal vents...
GTCTAAGCGGTAATAGTAATCACTTATTCCACCACTTACTACATTGACTAAACTGTAAGGCTCTCTAAATTTCTCGTCGGTTAGCGCGGTATCTGTTTGAACTACAGGAAGAGCTTGTGTAGGATCTGAGGGGTTATAGCCACCACTACCATAGGCAACTTCTTTTATTTGAAAAGCTAGACCTTCCACAATAGCACGCGCCATTAGCTCTCGACCACCAACAGTTGTGCTGCTGTAGCTAGTAGAAGATACAGAAGAAAAACTACTTCCAGAAGATCCTAGTAAGGGCCAACCTGTAAAAAGGGTTATAGTAGGGATTGCCACTCATATCTCCTAGTATTGAACAACGATCCTATAGATGTAAGTATAGTCGTCATTGTTTCCTTCAAATGGTTGGTTAACAAGAGCAAACAAGAAGAAGTCTCCTACTTCCGTAGGATTTTCTGGGGAATGTACTACTTCACCCCAAATACCAATCTCCCCTAACCCATGGTTTGCTTCAGTTGGTTGTAGACGACAATAAAAACTACGTCCGGTAGTATTAGGGCTTTCAACTAAGTCAACGGTATCTGAAAATATTTCGCTTTGGAGAGTTGTTCTTGTATTGTCTACAGGCAGTGACTTAGCAATGTCGGTAGGGTCGTACCCAGCAGTTCCTACTGAGAATCTCGAAATCTTGAAACCAAGACCTTCAGCAAAGCTACGAGCTAGCATAGTGCGCCCTGTGATGGTCGCTAGCGCGTTGACTTCTCCTACAAGGGGTAAGGGGCTAGAAGACGAAGAAGACGCAGCAGTAGGGGAGCTTGTGGGGGAAAAACTTCCGAAGACTACACCAGGATGTATTGTTATAATCGCCATTGCTCATTTTTAAATTGGGACGCTACCATCCCACGCAACAGCCAACCCATTTTGTATGACATACACAGTATCCCCTTCTAGTAGTGTTCTGTTGGCATTATTATCATTCACTATGTAAATACTTTTTGCTTCACCGCGAATAGCTTTGGATCGTGCTCCTAAGCTAGCAGTTTCACGGTGGAGTATCATAATTTCCCATGCGGTACTTGTAGTGGTTCGTGGGTTGACGAGGAAGTTTATGTCCCCGAATACATCTGTTGCTGTGCCATCAGAAGTCTGCCACTCATTTAAATAACAGGTGACGACCGTTGTGTCATCTGAGAATACAGCAGACCCACCTTGCGCAAAAGAAGTAACAGGTACCGTGGAACGATTTAGTACAGGTGCTGCATTGTCTACACCTAGAACACAACTAGGGGAAGTGTCTCCAATTGCATACACAGAAGAAGGGGCGTGTAATGGAGTAATGTTACCAATATAAGCTCCTGCCCTATCTGCTCCCCCTTCATCCCAGAAGAAACAATGATCATCGTCGCCACAAGCAAAGAGTGTTGTAGAGTTTGGGTCTAGGTTTACTAGGTCAGTAGCTGTGTTAGCAAAGTCTGCGGGGACAGATGCTCCTCCACCAACTTCTGTGATTGTAAGGTCATCAAAATATGTATCACTAGTTCCAGAACCCCCAGCCCCAAAGCTGAAGAAGATGCGTGCTGGGTTCAATACCCCACCAACTTTTGTAAAAGTAAAAGTATCTTGAACCCAAGACCCTGTGGCTATAATATCTGGAAAAACTATTGTGGCAGAACCAGTCCAGAGTCGAGGAGTTACTGGCCCTCTTCCAAGTGATATATTTGTCCATATAGAAACCGTATAGGCAGACCCCTCTGTGGTGCAAGCAAAGTAAGGAGAACCTACTCCATCACCGCTGGAAGCATTGTTTATTCTCATACTTTGTGTACCAGAATGAACAGGAGCCCCCACTTTATCCAAGGTAGGGGCTGGCGAACCGCTGCCGTACCAATAATAAGTATCCGTTTCTTCCATATCACCATCGGTAATATGAAGGGGTCCTGCGTTGGTTTGTGTTATAGTAAAGTCATCAAGAAAGAAGTTTAGCCAACCTGTGCCAGTGGGGACTACAAATCTAGCTCTTGGAAGAAGTGCAGACTCAGCTATGTAAGGTATTGTATATTCAACCCAAGAAGGATTGACTGGCATTGGAGGAATGGAAACTGGTCCTGAGTTTAGGTTTACTTGTGGGGTTACTAAGGGCGCTGCTGTTACATACGCCCAAAATTTCAGTTCATAACTAATTCCAGACCTGTAACCACTAAAAAAACCACTCCAAATGTAACCATCAGTGCCTGTTATATTTACTGCCGAGAGACTTTGCGTTCCGCTGTGTGCCTGTACTCCTGTTTTATTTCTAGAGGTCATGCTCGATATGGACCAGTTGGCTGTACCAACTAATTCCATATCGCCGTCAGCGGGAATGCCTGCTATGACAATGGGGCTGGGTCCAGGAGTAGACCAAGTATTCTCAACAGTCACGTCGTCAATGAAAGTTGTGTTCAAACCCACACCAGCCGGAACTACAAATTGGAGATAGGCATCCCCACCAGCTTGCTTAGTGAAGTTTAGGGTATGTTGCACCCATCCTAAAACACCAATACTAGAATAGGTTTGCCAACCTGTACCATCCCAAATTCTCGGAGTAATTTGCGGGGCAGAATCAACATAAACCCACAATTTTAGGTCGTAGTTTTCACCATCAATAAGCCCATTAAAAATGTCGCTATCAATGGCTCCAATGCCTGCTGATGTGTAGGTAAGACTTTGGGCTCCATTATGTACATGGGCGGTAGACTTGGAAGGAAGAGCTACTCCACTAGGTGTCCAATGTGCAATACCTGCTTGCTCCATTTCAGCATCGTTTATAGCCCCAGGAATAGGCGAGGTGCTACTGTATGCCCAGCCACCTGTTGGTCCTACTTGAAAAGCTAAACCAGGGTGTGGAGTAGTGCGAGGCATCATCATAGCTTCAAAATTTACGTCAGCATCGGAAGGTGTGACAACTGCCCACTCATCTAACGCAGGAACAACAGATGGGTCAAATAATACCCAGTCTATGTTTACAGCGTCAGCAGCCCAAGCACAAGGAGCCGCAAGTGTTATTGTGGAGGCATCTGTAAAAGCTGAAATAAGGAAAATCCCAACATTACGCTCTTCATTAGGGTCGTAGACAGCTAGTAATTTGCCAATATCTCCTACAGCAAAGTAAGACCCTACTGTGGTAAACTCTTGAGGAGCAGAAGTTACCAGAATTCCATCAGTGGCTCCTGCGTCTGCTGTGGGCCAGGTGGGGGTTAATGCAGCGTCGTTCCAACGTAAACAATGCCGAGTAAACCAATAAGACACAAGTGCTTGTACTTGTGGGTTGGCAGTAGGACAATTCTTTAACCAGCGTTTACTCATAATTATAATTCCAGTTGAAAGTATCTAACCTTACAAATTAGAGTTTCTACTCATTCTCTTTTTCTTTTTTTTGTATGTAAGCCTGTAAGTCGTCGGTACTTTCAATTCCTAATTCTTGGATTTCCATGTCTAGAAAAGGGCTTGGCGACTTTCGTGCTACAAAGTAGTCTACGTCTAGAGTATCCCCTGTAGTAGTCTCTACTTTTTTGTTGGGAATATCAAAGGTACTGACTTTTGAAATAGCTTTTCCTTTTTTAATCGCAATTAGAAACCAATCTAATACAGAGGATCTTACTTTTGCCAAATAAAAGCCTTTCTTTTAGGTTAGCGAACTACCGTCTGACAGTACACTTACCCCAGTACCTAAAGACAATCTTGTGCGTCCATTATTTATAGATTCTCGACGATTTAAAACTGTGCTACATAACCTAACATCGTATAGTACCCCCCGGTTTTCAGAGTTTGCACCAGCTAAAGAACTGATAGCAATGTCTGCTTCATCCCAAAAACCATCCCAAGGATTTGGTTCTAATCCATCAAAGAATTCAAAAGTAGCTCCACCGTTACCAAACTCTAGAGCTACAACATCTTGTGGTGTAGTGTTGTCCGCAGCAATTTGCCCACCACGCAAACCACTTAGAAATCCTGTAGCAGTTAGGTCAGGAGGACCGCCTAAACAAATGGCAGGAGTTGTGTCGTAGGCTGAATAAAAGGGGTTTATCTCCCCAATGTAGGCAATTTCTTGAGCAGTCTCATAAGTATCGTCACTAATGCCTACGATATGCGTGTTCCCCAGATTGTCCGGTCCAAACCATGTCCAAATTTGATTGGTTCCTTCAGTAATGTAAGCATTGCTGGTGACTGGAAGTGTCCAAGCTCCTGCAACCCAGCCACCAAAGGGGCCTACTTCGTAGAAGATTTCAGTCAAGGAGGCAGTTAGATAAACTCGTACTTCTGACCCTTTAGTATTACGTGCTACAAACCAACAAGACCCTGTGTTCAGTGAAGGGTCTACAACTCTCCATGCTACAGGCATTTCCGTTTGAAAGGAAGGTCCGTAGATACCAGCAACACACTCAATTGTTGTTGGGTCAATGTACTTGCCAATTTTATATATTCCTGTATTGCCTGTAATGGACGTGTTATAAGTTACAAGCCATAGACCGACCATAGAGGGTGTGAATGTGTTTGACGCACTGGTGATACGTCTAGGGTTAGCTGTAGTGACCATACCATCAACAGCGGATGCCATGAGTCCGTAGGAACCACCACCAGGGTCTTGATCTACACTCGTCCAATCTAAGGTGTAAAGCATCCATTCCCGTAGAATGGTGTGCATTTCGCGAGCGGGGTGAATTCGTCTCTTAAGGAAATGGTAAGTCATCCTAGTAGTAATGTAACCTAGGAAGGGTGAGATTTTTGATTGGGAGGGATGAAGGTATTTACGGTCTAATTCCAGTAATAGGTTGTGGAGCATACTCAACCCAGCATCTATTACCTACACACAAGGGGGAGCCTCCCTCGTGGAATGGAACTATATCACAATCTGAATGCACGCTGCATTCTAGCGAGGCATAGGGTGGCCCAAAGATGTCAAAAGATACTCTGCACATTTCGTAAACACACTCGCCTGCACCATAACTAAAATGCCAACATCCTAACCCGCAGCCCCCACAGTTATCTATTACGTCATGCATTACAACATCACTCCATACCTCTTCACCAACTCGTGTGTCCACACAATGATCTTCAAGAGGTTCTGGTCCATTGCAACATCGAAACACTACTCCACGACAATCATCCGCACCATCTTCAAAGGAGCATCGGCACACACTGTCAACACAGGTGCTACCAGTCCCGCATTTCAGTCCGCAACCACCACAGTTTTGCTCGTCAGTAGTTATGCTTACACAACGGTTTCCACAGCAGGAACTTCCAGGACCACAACTACCTCCACAATCTGGTTCTAGCATGTCGTATGGAGTAGGGCACCCGTCTATTTCTTCCCCAGAAGTGGGGTCTACAACAGTCGGGCAGCATTCGCCTCCACGGCAGTCCTGATCCTCACATTGTGTATTACAGGTTCCACAGTGGGTTGCGCTTGTTAGTTCGTCAATGGTTGTATTTCCTATTTGAGTATTAACACAGACACCCATTTCAGCAACAGGGTCATAGCAGCAAGATTCTTCTAGGCGACAAGCTACAGTTAGTTCAACCCCAAGCCACATCCAGTGACACACACATATACCGTCTTCGCAGGTTGAACCACTTCCACATTGTTGGTTGCAGCCGCCGCAGTTATTTGAGTCAGTCAGTATATTTACACAGTGGTCTGAACAACAGAGTTGCTCCTCTACACAAGTATCACAAGGAAAGGTGCTATCGGCGTCAGCATCCCTATCGCTGTCACCGTCGCCATCCGCATCACCATCACTATCGCCGTCAGAATCACCGTCAGCGTCAACATCACTGTCACCGTCAGAATCGCCGTCTGAGTCTGCGTCACCATCAGCGTCACCCTCTCCGCTGTCTGGAAAGTCTAACGTATCACTATCAGACGTGTCAGCATCTAACACAAGGTCAATATCTTGAACCCGTGGGTCAGTTGCGCAGCCAATAAGAATAAGAGCAAATACTGTTACACTTCCAAAAGTTGCTTGTGTCATAAGTTTCCTCCTTATACCTCTCATGACTATTACAATTCCATCTTGACAAACTTAGACGCATTTGTCAAGCGTTTTTTATCAACAGAGATAAAATTCGTATATTAGGTGCCGTTAGGCTTGGAAGGTGTTCTAGGAGGGAGAACCTAAAAGGACTCTTTCAATAGGTTGTGTAGCGCCTCGTACACCTTTAACTAAGAGGCTTAAGGTAGCTACTGTAATTGAGTGTTCTTGTAAAAGGTCTTTAAGAACCACCACACACGAATTTACAGTGTGTGATTTTACAGAATATGAACATCCTGCGGTTTCAAACGACAGGAAAACTCCGTAGCTTTCAGCAGATTTGAAGTCTTCATCAAAGGTGACTTGCAATTCGCCCTCGGAAAGAATTGATACTGAAAAACCAGTACCCTCTGTTGAACTAATGTCTGTATCTGAATAAACAACTCTCCCCCAAAGTTCTATAAAGACTGCCTTTTTTTGGGATGGTGTTGTATAGTCTAGTTTAATACTATCTTTGGGGATATCTTTGTAATTAAAGCGTTCCGGCATATCGAACAAAGAAGTTTTTCCATCTATTGCAGAAATTACTTCTTTGGCAACAGTATCTTCAAGCACAACTAGACGTTCCCCTTTGGTGGGGGTAAAGTCGGTTGCCGACTTCCTAACAACAACTCCACGTTTTATGAAAAAAGCAATAACACCCATCACTATCTCCTAGAATTAACTGAGATTCCAGTTAATAATTAGATTCCTGTAAGGAACAAACGAGTCAAATGTATTACCAACAGCATTGAAGGGAGCCGCTGATAATGCTGTTTTAATGTTAGGAGAGACTGTTGCTTGTAGTTGAAGAACTCCTGGTTTACTGCTAGGAGAAATCAAAGCACAATGGTATCCTAAAGAAGCAGCATCTAATTGCACTGTAGTAGAAACACCCATACAAGAGAATTGTGGGGCTTCTTCATAGGCTACTCCAATTTCGTTCAATAGTTTGTTCCACTTTTCAGGAGTTCCTCCTGGTAAAAATGCCGCAGTGTCAACAGGGAGTATACCAACAGACCCATCTACAATACTATACAAGTCTAGTTTTACAGACCAGCCTCTAGTTCCTTGAACAAAGCCTTCAGCTTGTAGGTTTGTAATCGTTCCAGGTGCAATTCCATCAGGCCACTTTATTACAGACCCAGTTTTTAGTAGACTTGTACTAGTTGTTGGGGGGAATTGGGGGTCTAGAGTAAAAGCAGTTACAGAAGGCAATGCAGCAATTGCCGACATATCCGTTGGGTTTATGTCTGTAGGAGTGCCTTCTGCAATTGCAGCGTACTTCAAAGAACAAGGCAAGCCCCAGTTACTATTTTCTGAGAAGAAAGAGTATACAATTGCAAAAACTGAAGGGTCGAGGATAGGTAACCTGTCCGCAACATTGCCTACTGTATTACGTTGTTCGCTGTAGTCAGGTCTCCAACTCTGCAATAGACAATAAGTGTCATTAGTTTTATGCACGTCTAAGGAACGTTGTGGGTCATCTGATACGCCAGCCACAACATAGCCAGCATCTTCATCTAATACTTGGATTCGTGGGTCGTTTGTTCCTCTTGTAGTTACAGCAGGATCTCCACTTGCTACGCACACACCATGCAAGGTCGTTTCTAATTCAGGAACAGTGCTTGCGTTTAATCCTTGGTAGGGGGTGTATTCAGTTGTGAATAAGTAGTCATCTGCTGCTCCTGCTGGTGTAACAACAGGAAAAACAAACAGGAACTCTTTATTTAGGGGTATTGCTGGTACTGTGCGTAACATAAAGGTAAATACATGAGTATTTAAACCACCAACCCTCATGTCTGGTTCTGCGCCAACTGCCCCGCCAATCCAGTTTGTTATTTCCCAAGGGGTTCCTGGAGGTGCCGCAGCATTTCTCCAATACACAAGGGCATTTCCTGCGCGATTCCCAGGTCTATCCCAAGCATCGTCAGGAACACCAGGGAACCTTGCGCCTTCTTTAATAACTTGGTCTAACGATAAAGCCATGTGTCCTACTGGAAGTTCAATAAGGGTGGCTCCATCTGTTACTATAGGAACCCACGGACCTTGAACACTCCAAGCCAATGGACCCATGAGACTATTGGTGTGTTGTCTGAAGTCAAACCACGTATCTTGGTTGCTGTCTTCAAATAAGACTATAACTTTTATGTTTTCACTCAAGAAGGCTACGGTTGGTGTTATAGTAATGTCCGTATAGGTATCAGACAAGGAAATACTAATTTGTCTACTGGTAGCTCCTGCCTCCGTATTGGGGTACATTTCTCCCCTGCCACTTGCGGTAACTAAAGCTACTCCGTAGATACTAATTGTGCCTGTGAATTCAGGATAGGCAGTAGCAATATCTGTATTTAGAATTTGAAGGGACGGTCCTGAATGGTTTACATAAGACATGTCTCTAGCTAATGGTCCGATAGCAGGGTCATTTCCTGCACCAAGGTTTTCTGCTAGAATAACTTCGTTTGGTGTGTGTTCCAGTCCTTGGTTAAGATCGTTGTAGATGTTTCCTTGACCATCTAAGTTTTCAGACTTATTGTAGCAAATCCAGTAGTATACGTGCAATCTAGCGTCACCAGCAGCCGGGTCAATCTCGTAAACTCCACCACTCCATGCTGTTGTAATAGAGCGTGCGATAGGTTCGCCAGCGGCATCTGTAGAAGTGTCCACCCAAACAACAACATTGGGGTCAAAGTCAAAAAAGTTATTTCCATTAGATGAGTCGCTAATTAAAGGACCGTCTAAGTTTGCTGGAAGAATAGCGTAATCTTGTGTAGCAAATATTGGGTTTGTATCTGTTCCTGTTAGAATGTAGGCACCGTCAGGGGCTGCAATCGTTAGGGTTGCTGCTACACCAATAGCAGGAGGACCAGACCATGTAACGTAGGTACCAGCATAAGGTACATTGGCTGGGAAAGATTCCCCAAACACAACATACTCTGAAGCATCGGACCAGACATACCTCAAGTTATCTGGATCGGCTGGTAACTTACGAGTGCCAGGAGTACCTGCTACAGCAATCCCTGTTTGTTCTAGTAGACCTGTGCCCGAAACATCTCCCCAAGTAGGGTGGTCTACCATACGAGTACGGAGTTTTCCTGTGAGTAACTTTTGTTGTGACTCGTCTAAAAGACCTTTCAAGTCATCGCCTGGTAGTACAACTTTATGGCGTGAATCTAGAAGGTCATTGGCTGAAATATCGTGCCAATCTCTTCCGTCTGGACGTGGAATACCGCCACCTCCAGTGCTGTTGATCGTCACATCATCAATGTACGTATCTTCGCCACCAAAGCCTGGTACTTGGATTTGCATATACGCCGCACTACCAGCTAGTTTGGTAAAGGGCATTGTAATTTGAGTCCAGGCTGGTCCGACCACAATAGCTACAGGAGCTTGCCAACCCGCACCATCCCAAATTCTCACATTAATGGGAGGACTGGCAAAGGGAGTAGCTGCCCAGAAAATGAGATCGTAGGTTCCACTATCAATTAAACCTACGAAGGGGTCACTGTCACAATCACTTACGGCACCAGACCCTGCACACTGCAAAGACTGCAAACCGCCATGTGGTGCGGGTGGGAACCCAGAGAACTTACCGAATTGTCCTAATAAGGGTGCTTCCGTCCAATTAACCATTCCAGGCAATTCCATGTCGCCGTCGACTACAGCACCCGGTACTGGTCCAGGAGGAGGACCGCCGCCAGCACCACCACCATTGGGATTGGTAGCTCTATCCCACCCATCTTGGTTCAATCTGTGGACTAAAGATACTGGAATAGCGTACACTGTGTAATCGACAGGTTTACGGTCATCGTACATTGTAATTTTACGATATAGCCCTGGGCTTACGTAAGCAAATCCTGCTGATGCCATAGCAGAAACTGCGGTTGTTGCACTACCAACATCTTCTACAAGTAGACTAAATTGGTATTGGTACGAGACATACCCTCTATAAGCATCGAAAGAAGTATACGCTTGTGTGGTAGTTTCGGAAACAGGTCGCTCATCAGGAGTGACAGCACGTACCATTTCTATGTATACAAAGTCTTTTCGACTGTCTATTGGGGGGATTGGTGCATCAGGTAAAGTAGCCACCATATCGTTGTCAGTGGTATATTCGTAACCATCTACATAGATTCTTGAATCTTGAGGCAATGTTACTGTATCAGTTCCAATATCCAGATCTAGGTAATTCAGGAAGCCTGATGCTAGAATAGATGCTGCTTCATCTCCCTTTTTAGTAGCATTGTTCATGTGACTCATACTGATGGTACGAGCCGCAGAATCTATTTCTGTTGTTGGGTAGACATCCCACACATATCGGTAGCCATCAGAACGTATAATTTGTATAGCAGTGTTGGTTAAAAAGTTCTCTATAGACGTTCTTTGAACAACCAAGAGTGGAATAGCCCAACTAAAGTTATCATAGGCAGTAGTGGAGGCAGCATACCAGACATTGCCTTTGAATGTACCGTACAAGGGTCTTGCAAAGTCATTTCCATCTATGTTCTTGGGCTTTATACCTGCGTTATCTACTTCGTAATGTGGGTTGCCTATATTTGATGAATCAACGTCGTCTAAATCAAAAATACGCCAATTCGTTCTGACAAACCTATTATCATCTGTGGTGGTAATTTGGTTGATGTCAGCGTTAGCACCAGCAACTTCATTCGAGTTTATGAGAAGGTCTTCTAGGTCACTACGAATGTTACCGAAAGTATCAGTACCGCCACCATACACAGCATGTACTTCAGTTTCTGGGTTGAGAACTTCTTCTCTCCAAACTTCCAAGTATACTAAGTCGTAACGTGTACCAACCGCAGGTTTAGGTGTCGTGAGAGCATAATCTTCGTGTAAAGTGTCGACCCTATGCCCGTTCACTACAGCATGAATCATCCCTATTCCAATAGTATCTGCAATATTGGAATGATCGTGAATGGATAACTTATAATCTGTGGTTAAGGGGGAGTTGTATGTACCGTAACGGTCATTACCACCAACAATACCGTCCCCATTTGATGACCGGTTCCAGTTAGCAAAGTATTCTGCTTGACGCCCACCAAGATTTTCTAACGTAGAAGTTGCTGATAAAGATTCCCACGCGGAAAGTGCCGAGTTGTATACCCAAGCAGTGTGGTTGTCTAAAGTAACTCTAGTATCACCGTCTTTGACTTCTTGTTCGTCTGTAGGAAGAGAAGCGAAAGTATCTACGGCTTCTTTCCAAGCGTCTCGTTGTAGTGGGGTGAGTCCGTCCCGTACAGAACCGTCATAATCAGCCGGTAAGACCTGTATAGCAGCCGGGGGAATGACTAAGCGTACAAAGGACACCAGATAGTCTTTCTCAGGGTGAGCAGTGTATGTAGCCGATGTAATGGCTTGTAGGGTCAGTGTGGGTGCTGTATAGAGTTGGTATTTGGCATACAGAACAATGTAGTAAATTTCATCGTCTGTTACAGTGATAGTTTCTGTAGCATCGGAGACTACAGTCATACCATCGTAGGTTTGAATCTTAAACGGAGCAACCTCGACTCGTAACTGCCCCGCTACTGAGGAAACTTCTCCGGTTCCTTCAAGAATGCCTTTGACTCGTATACCAGCATTCGTAGTGTTCCAATAGAGAGTTGCATCTTGTTCTTTGTATTGGAAATATGCTTTGATGGTCATTAATTCAACCTGTTTTCACGGTTATAGGGCGAACATTACTATAGGACTCTGTACACCTGTGGACAAATAACCTGTGAGAATCTATAGAAAGGAGGAGGGAAGGAGAAAGAGAGCACTCTAGCGGTAGTCTTCTTTTAGATTGCGTCCGTCGCCTGCCCAATGCCAGATTTTACGAAGGTTTTTGAGGATTTGTTCTGCGTGGTCCTCATTAGATACTTCTTTGGTAAAGCCGTCTTCGTAGTCGTCATCCATATTTCCGGTGCTGATATAAAGGTCACCGTAGGCATGGTCTGTAATACCTAAAGTAAGAGTAACAGACCTACCACCTTTAAATCTTACGTCATA
>Ga0164311_10001311_pt1 | contig 12039 bp, 9 predicted proteins | sample GuaBasSedimGuay2_FD_121796 | JGI IMG/M metagenome (GOLD analysis project Ga0164311, IMG submission 121796) | Subseafloor sediment microbial communities from Guaymas Basin, Gulf of California, Mexico - Guay2, Core 4569-9, 9-12 cm | ecosystem: Environmental > Aquatic > Marine > Hydrothermal vents...
GCATAGTATTGAGCGGGGAAGTTAAGTAATTGGTTTTTTGGGAATGAGGGAGGAATAGTGAATGTGAAAAATTTATGGTCGGTTGGGTTTCGGGGGTTAAAGAGCGGTTTTTAGAAAGAGTTATAGGGATTGGCGGAGTGCTGCTTGGGCTATGGGGCGTGCTGCTTCGGCTATTTTTTCGGTTGCGTCGAGAATTATTTGGAGGGTGATTATGCCGGGCATGCTGGTTTCTTTGTCTATTTGGATTTCTGTTTCTCTCTTTTGTTCTTTTATTTTTGTTATTTCGTGGAGAGTGTCAACGGCGTCTTGTACTTTGTGGAATAGGAATGCGCCTGTTGCCTGTTGGATTAGTTGTAGGGTTTTTTTGAGTAGTTCTATGGTTGCTTGGTGGTGCTTGTTCTTTGGAGGGTTGGGCTGTTTTAGAATTGCTCGGCTCATGGTTTCTATGTTTTCTGCAATGTCATTTATGGTTGTGACGTAGGTTGTGTAGTCTAAAGTGTCTTGAGCTGTGAGTTCCATTTGGGTTAGGAGAGCGGGGTACTGGAGGGCTTTTCGAAGTTGTCGTAGGATACGCATGTGGTACTTGTATATGTTGTCTCGGCTTTCTATGATGGCTTTAGCTAGGGTTGTGTTGTTTTCTTCTAGAGCCTGAATGAGGTTTTCTAGGAGTTCTAGTGTGGTTCTGCTAATTATACGTATAAGCAGTGTGAGATTTGTTTGTTGTATGCTCATGACGTCTTGGAGGGTTATTTGGTTGGGGGTTTTGCTTGTGATTTCAAAGCCTAAAAGGTTCTGAGTGATTTGGGTGATTTCTTGGTACCTTTTCTGGGTAAAAGCTTGCTTTGATGTGATGTTGATTAGATCGTGACCACTGAGGTATTTGGTTTGAATTATATGATTTAGGAATTCTTTCGTGGGATATTTCTGGCTGTCAATAGTCGCGGTAAGTACACTTTGCTCGAGTTCAACGGTGGGGGGTAGTACAAGAAGTGAGCCGTCCGGATTTTCGAGGATACTAACCTCTTGGTCACTGGTAAGCTTGTTTCTTTTTGCCCATTCGCGGGGGAGGCTAATTATAAGGGTATTACTACTGCCCCATTTGACTAGTTTACGTGTTTGTTTTTTTACCAACGGAGAGCCCTCGGGTAGGTTTGTTGCTAACTTGTTTTTGGGGGTGAAGTTCAGTGGGTGTGGCTTTTGTTGCTTTGTTTTTAGGTTTTCAGGTATACCCTTTCGAAGATAAAGAATTTTTTATGTTTTCTTGATAAAAAGTAATGCTTTTTATGTAAATAAAATTATTGAATATGATTGACGTTAGACGCGTAATTCATCTATAAGGAGTGAACAACTAGAAAAGAGGAAAACAGCCTAGAAGAGTTTGGAGCGAAGGTTTCTTTATTAGGGAGGAGGACTGAATGAGAGGAAAAAAGACAACCTTCGCTCCAAGTGAATATTTGGGAGGAGACTTTTTGAACTTTATGGATGGCGCAACGAGTTCTAGGATTTGATAGTTCGTGTTACGAGTAGAATAATCAGAGCGGGTGAGTCTGAGGCGGGGAGTTTTAGATTATTTTTTATTATTTTAGGACTCTACGGGGTTATTTTGAGTAAGTAGGAAGCAAAAATCTTCAAATCGGTTTTCCGGGAGATTGTCTTCTCTTCATCTATTTTTTGGGTTAAAACATTGATAAATGCTTCGAGATTTTTTGTGTTTGAGAGTAGATTACGTATCTCGTTTTTCAGCCAAACAAATTCGCATAGGTGAGGGGCGGCTCTGCTGTAGGCATCCCATATTTTAGCGATTTCTTTTTCGTCCAAGGTGCTACCTCTCATTTATTCGTTATTTGGGGTATTCAGCAATTTGTCAGTGTCAGGCTTGAGAAGGCTACTTCTCCAAGGAGTAACTTTCTGTTATCGAGTTATTTCTCTTCCGCTTCTATTATTGAGTAAGCTATGATGAAAATTAGGGTGAGTACTCCTAATACCGTTATTAACATTTGGATTGAAGTGATATCAAAAGACATAACACACACCGAGTTAACTTTTTTTCTTACTTTTTTTAGAACTTTTTATTTCTATGTTTTTTAATTCCAGCATAAGTTTTTCGTATTTATTGTCGGGTAGGTTGCGGCAGGTATATAGGTTCAAGGCTTCGGCAAGCCTTTTGGCTAGAACGTGGTAGCAAATCTTACTCTTTTTCCGTATAACAACATTTATGTAAAAATCGTCGCAGGAACAGTAAAAATCTGAAATTATTAGGTAGTCTCTATTCTTACCGGAAACTACCCAGATCTGTTTATTGCTAGGTTTAAAAATGTATTTCGTTACTTTTCTTTCTGTGATTGCTCTTAGAGCCTTCCAAAGGCGTTCTCCAAAGTTAACTGCTAACTGTTCTAGGGCCTCTCCGGTTATGCACCTATTAGCGTGAATCTGTTTAATTGCCTCCATAAATTAGCACCCAGCAATCATTTTCAACCAATTTTCGCCTTCTTTTAACAATAAAAGCGTATCTATTATTAGTTCTTATGATTGTTTGTTAAACCCTTCTGATACGTACTCTATGAAGGGGTTAGCACTTCTGAAGTTAAATGGTATTTCCTGCAGGCGAGGTGATTTGTGTTCTGTCAGAATAATTAGAGACATGTGATTTTTAAGAAAAGTTTTTCACTCTCAGAAACGCAAATATTACTTGTGAACATGTTTTGAACATCCGTTGTAATGGACTTATTTTGAGAGGTGTTTGAGACTGGTTGAGCTAGTCTCTCCCATAGTTGATGAGCCCGCTCTTCTTGTCAATTTCTCAGACAAGAAGATCTTGTGCATTGCGGATCTGCACTTGGGCTACGAATTTCTTTTAGCAGAGAGAGGTGTTGTTATTCCCTCACAAGCGGAAGAAATGGAGGAGAAAATTTTGGGGTTAGTTGAACGTACCGGAGTGGACGCTCTCGTTATCATTGGGGATGTTAAGCATAACATATTCGGAATTTCTAGCTCTGAGCTGCGGGGGATTTCAAGACTCCTAGAGCGGGTTTCCAAGGAGGTGGATGTTCAAATAGCTTTGGGGAATCATGATGCTAATCTTGATTTACTGTTACCAAATAGCATTGTCGTTCACTCCGCGAAGGGATTTCTGGTTAAGGGAAAGGATATCAAGGTGGGATTTGTTCATGGGCATGCTTGGCCTAGTCCGGAGCTGTTTCAAGCAGACTACATTGTCGTTGGTCATAATCATCCAGTAATTGAGATGAGGGATGAGCTTGGAGGGAGGTGGTATGAGCCTGCGTGGATAGAGCTTCAATGGGATAAGGTGAAGATTATGCGTTCATTTGCGGAGTACCTTGGTTTAAGAAAGAGTTTGGACCCTAGGGAAGCTTTGAACAGGTTATCTATTCGAGTTGGAAATCCGAAAATCATTCTGGTTCCAGCGTTCAGCCCTCTTTTGGGGGGAGTTGCGCTTAACAGGCCCGGTGTAAACTTCCTTGGTCCGATGCTATCATCGGATGTGGTGGAGAGAAGCGCAACCAGAGTTAAATTGTTAGACGGAACATTTCTTGGAACCTTAGAAAATTGTAGTAGGCTGGTTAGGCAGGAGGAAGGCTTTGGATAGTAAAAGAACGATGCTTAAAATGGGGATTAGTGTTCAATCCAAGTTTTTACTATCAAAAAGTATTAATTCCTCGAAGATTTTGTCTTCTGTGGTTTTGGGGGTATGATTTTTAGTGAGTGCGTTCGATTTACTTTCCACTGAGGTTAAGTGGGTCATTCGAAAAAGGGGTTATCTAGAGGCGACTCCGCCTCAGGAAAAGGCGATTCCCCGAATTCTTGAAGGGAAAAATGTCTTATTAATCGCTCCGACTGGGAGCGGAAAAACGGAAGCGGTGTTTTTCCCCATCTTCCATAGGTTGTTAGAGCTGCAACGCAAGGAGAGAGGTATTTTTGGATTGTATATTACACCTCTTCGGGCCTTGAATCGTGATATTTTGAAACGAATGTACGATATTGGTCGAGAACTTGGCGTCAAAATTTCGGTTAGGCATGGGGATACAACTGGTTATGAGAGAAGAAAACAGGTGCTTGATCCACCCTCACTGCTGATAACTACTCCTGAGACCCTACAGGCTATATTGCCCGCGAAAAAAATGGGGAGTTACTTGAAGTATTTGCGCTTTGTTGTTGTAGACGAGATCCATGAACTCGTGACGGATAAGAGAGGCACCCAGCTTTCACTTGCACTTGAAAGACTCCGTGAAATCACCAACCAGAATTTTCAGAGAATAGGGCTCTCTGCCACGATAGGCAGCGTTAGAGAGGTTGCAAAATTTTTAGGGGGAATAAATGAGGAAGTACACATCATCTCAACAAACGGGGAGGAAGGTTATCAAATCAATGTTGAGGCGGTTACACCCACCCCTGAAGACGTAGCCTTATCTGGGAAACTCGGAATATCGGAGGCGACGGTAGCGAAGCTAAGGAGAATTAAAGAATTAATCGAGGAACACGGCTCTGTTCTGATCTTTGTTAATACCCGTGAAATGGCAGAGATTCTTGGTTCCAGACTCAGCCTACTTGATCCCAGTTTCGGTTTTGATGTACACCATGGTTCCCTTTCTAGGGAAATGAGGGTAAAAGCGGAGGAAGAATTTAAAGAAGAGAGAATTAAAGCGGTTATCTGTACATCATCGCTTGAGTTAGGCATCGACGTGGGGGCAGTAGACTACGTTATTCAGTATTTATCTCCGAGGCAGGTAACACGCCTAGTTCAGAGAGTTGGGAGAAGCGGACATCGAGTAAACCAAACCTCGTGTGGAGTCATTCTCTCAACAGGCGTAGATGATATATCCGAATCGATGGTTATTGCAAAAGATGCGCTTTCTGAAAATTTGGAAAAGGTGATTATGCATAGTATGGCACTTGATGTTTTAGCGCATCAAATCGCGGGAGTGCTCTTAGATAGGGGAGAGACAACTATCCAAGAATTGTGTGAGATTTTTGGGAGGTCTTGGCTCTACAGAAGCATCGATTCTAAAACTATTTACGAAGTTGCAACTTTGATGAAACGGTTGGGACTTATCAGGTTGGAGGGAGACAGACTACGTAGAAGAATGAAAACATGGAAGTACTACTATGAGAATCTCTCCACGATTCCTGACGTGAAGCATTATCCAGTATTTGACCTGACAACCAGAAGAAACATTGGAACATTGGATGAAGAGTTTGTTTCCACAAGAGTGGAAAGGGGGTTGAAATTTATTATTCACGGGCAACCTTGGAGGATAGTTAGCGTAGAGGGGGGCAGAATAAGTGTTGAGAGAGTCAACAGTATAACGGGGGCTGTACCTTCTTGGGAGGGTGAACTTATACCCGTGCCCTTTGAGGTCGCCCAGAAGGTGGGAAAACTTTGGGGGGAGGTGGTTGATTGGTTTAAAGATCAGGATAAGCCCAGCCCTTTTGACAACTATCCGATAAGTGAGGAAGCTAAGAATATTGTGATTAACGGAATAAGGGAACAATTGGAAGCAGTTGGAAGAGTACCGACGCATAATCAAATCCTAGTAGAAATCGTAGAAGGATTTGTTGTTATCCATGCTTGTTTTGGAAGCAGGGTCAATGAAACCTTGGGGAGGATAATAGCGGATCTCGTAACAACACGCATAGGGTCTTCGGTGGGTATGAGAAGCACTCCCTATTACATACTTTTCCAAACGCCCAAAAACGTAGATCCTGAAATAGTTTCCGATGTATTCCGGGAAGTAGAACCACAATTCGTTTATCACATCTTGAAAATTACACTAAAAAGGTCCAACCTGTATTATTGGCGCCTTATGCACGTTGCAAGAAGGTTTGGCGCCATCGAGAAGAATAAAGAGAGCTACCAAATTGGTCCCAAGAAACTTTCAATCATATTTGGAGACACACCTATAGGAAGAGAAACCATAAGGGAATTACTGACAGATAAACTGGATATGAAGAACACGGAGATGGTTCTAAGAGCAATCAGGGAAGGAAAAATTCGAATCAGTCTCATAAAAAGTGGAAAACCTAGCCCGTTCGGCGAAGCAGCTATACGGTGGGAAGCCAGAGAAATTGTTTCCCCCAAAATCCCAATTTCTGAACTCTTAAAAACAGTTAAGGAGCGTCTGTTAAACACGAGAGTTAAGCTCGTTTGTGTATGGGGGCCTTGTGAAGGGTGGGAAACGATTAGAACGATTGAAACATTACCCGAACATCCTCAATGTCCCAAATGCAAATCGCGCCTATTGGCAGTGGTATCCCCAAACGACTTGGAGTTTGGTAAAGTATTGAGAGCTAAGAAGAGTGGAAAGAAACTGTTAAAAGAAGAAGAAAAAATATTTGAGAGGGGGATTAAAACAGCTAATTTAGTGCTCAGTTATGGAAAGAGAGCTGTAATTTGCCTCGCCGGGAGAGGAGTTGGACCCTTAACAGCCAGTCGCATTCTCTCCAAAGATTTAAGGACAGAAAACGAATTGTATAAGGCAATCCTTGATGCGGAGAAGGAATTTATCAGAACGAGAGAATTCTGGGACAAAAATCAAGTGAAGAATAGTCGGGGAATTAAGGAAAGGTCTTACAAAGGACATAAAGTAGAACATGCGGGGAGTTAAGTTAGAAGTGATTTGAGTATGGCCATTCTTACAAGTACACCGTAGTAGGGTTGTTTGAAGTATTTTGCGTGTGGAGTTTCGTCCACCTCTGGTGCGATTTCGTCTATTCGAGGTAGAGGATGCATTATTATAAGGGAGGGCTTCGCTTTTTTCAGAATCTCGAGATTGATTTGATAGCTTCCCTTGAGTTTCTCGTATTCGGTTGGATCGGGAAATCTTTCACGCTGTATCCGTGTAACGTATAAAACATCAATGTCGGAGATAACTTTTTGCAGATCGTTAAATTCTTCAACCTTTATTCCCATATTTTTTAGGTCAAGGGTAACTTCACGGCGCATTCTTAAACCTTCGGGAGAAACAAAAACTAAGGAGGTATCAAATAGGGCCAATGCGTAGCTAAGGGAATGTACGGTTCTACCATACTTCAAGTCCCCTAGAAGCGCTATTTTTAGGCCGTCGATTTTACCCAACTCCTTTTTAATGGTGTAAAGATCTAACAGTGCTTGGGTTGGATGCTCTTCGGCGCCTGAGCCAGCGTTAATAATAGGAACACGGCTATACTCGGCTGCCAGTCGAGCCGCCCCCTCTAGGCGATGCCTCAGAACTATGACATCACAGTAATTTTCAACAGCGCGGATAGTGTCACTCAGGTTTTCTCCCTTTGCAACCGAGGACATTTCTGGGCTGTCGAATCCAATGACATTCCCACCCAACTTGTACATTGCAGTCGTAAAAGATAAACGGGTTCTAGTGCTTGGCTCCATAAACAAGGTGGCGAGGATTTTTCCACGCAGAATCTCTGAACCAGAGTGGAAGATTCGCTCCATTTCATCTGCAAGTGTAAGCAACATCTCAATTTGATCTCTAGAAAAATCTCTAATGGAGATTACATCCTTAATTTTAAGCGTACTATCCGATTCACTTTGCACCTCTCTCACCAACTGAAACACCAAAAATTAAATGGTAAAAGGAGAAGATAACTTTAACTATCTAAAACTCAAAAGGGCATTAGTTTTGGGAAAGAGGCTTCCAGTTTTCACTAGGCTTCAAAGGGACTTACGCTGAAGCGTTGTTTTCCCACAGAAAAAGGGAAGGTAACGGTTTCGTGTTTTTAATTTTAGTGAGAATTACGGGAGATTTTTTGGAAGAAAATCGTCTGATTTTGTTTAATTTCCAGTATTCTTCCCTCATATTTGAGGAACACTAAGTGTGCTAACGCCTCGTAAATTGCTGCTCTTTGTTCCCATTTCTGAAGCTTGTTCCAAGGCCCTGTTGTCCAGGTGACTTCCTGTGCGATTTGATAAGCGGTTTTGGGGGTATTTATGGTGTTTAAAACTTCTTCGAGCCGTTTCTTGTGATGTTCTTCTATCTCCGAGATTCTTTTTTCAAGATTCTCGAAAATGTACTCGTGTGCAGGAAGCACTTTTTTCACTTTGAGATTGCAAAGTTTTTTGAGTGATTCTAGGTAATCTTTAAGGGGGTTCCCAAAATCTTCTATTTGAAGGCTTACATTAGGGGTTATGGTGGGTAATATATGATCGCCAGAGAGAAGGATTTTTCTTGAGGATTCATAGAGGCAAATATGGTCAGGTGAATGCCCAGGAACCCAAATGACATCAAACTGGAAATCCCCTAAATTTATGATTTCGCCGTCTTGGAGGAAGATGTCGGCTCTTGCGGGCTTGAACAAACGCGCTAAATGGATACTTGCTTTTATCCAGTCTTCTAACTCGCCGGCGGGGGACCCATTAATTTTTAGCCACTCCATCATCTTATCGAAATAATTTTTAATATTTTTAAAATGTTTTAATATTTCCTCGGTTTTTTGATGCATCAATACCTTCGACCCGGACTCCTTTCGTATCCTGTCAGCCAAACCATAATGGTCGGGATGTAAATGGGTTACTAGAACTAGAGAGATATCAGATAGATTAACATTGATTCGCGAGAGTTGTTCTTCTAGGGAGCAAAAGCTTTCCGTAGTGTTCCAGCCAGAGTCTACTAATAAGTATCCATCCCTTCCCTCTACAAGGTAGGATAGCAGGTAAACCAGTTCGGAAGAAGGGAGTGGCAACTTAAGTTGATAGACCCCGTCTAATACCTTTTTAGGTTTGCTAGATACCACTCCTGAGTTCATTTTAGTTCTCTTACGGATAAGATTTAATTTATTTAAACGTTTTGAAGGAAAAATCCTTAAAGGGAGGTGAAACTTATCAAGGTAAGGTATTATTAGTTATTTTGGTTTTGAAACATCAACAAGATAAGAGAATGTTTGCATCTAGATACGAAAGACGAGGTAAGTGATTTCCGTTGGGAGTGAGTTTCCCCACCTCGAAGTGCGAAATCGGAAGGGATTTCCTTGAGTGAAGAGGATATTAAAAAAATGGCGAATATGCTTCGTCGGGGAGCGTCACTGCTCTCCCAGAGTTGCCCTCAGTGCGGGGCCCCCCTATTCAAAATTAAGGATGATATATATTGTCCTACCTGCGAAAAGAAAGTTGTAATTGTTAAGGAGGGTGAGGAGGTTCCATCCGTTATTGGAAGTCTAATGGTTTCGGACCTAGCGAATGTTTTGTATGACAAGTTACGGGAAACCGTGGAATACATAAAAAATGAAACGGATTTGGATAGGCTCCAAGAATTACTCAGAATTGTTGTGGGAATATTGGACGCCCTGGAGCGTTTTAAACGCATCTCTTAGATGGGCGAGTTGTTTTCGTTGTATTTGGAGGTAATAATTTTTCTTATTTTTTCGGCTTTCTTTTTACCCAGCCCTTTAACTTGGGAGAGCGCCTCTTCACTGGTGGTGAAAATTGCTTCTAAGGTGTTAAATATGTTCAGCATCCTCTTTGCTAATGTTTGATCTACCCCGGGAAGCCCCGTCAGGACGCGTTCTTGCGCTTCCCTTACACTTCTGGGAGCTTTTTCTGCGAGTTGGATGCGTGCTTCTTTTTCCGTTTGTTCCCTTCGAGCCATTGTGTGTATCATTCTCGCTGTTTCTTGGGGGGTTGTTGTCCAGACTATGGGTAACCTGAAATCAACAACTATGCTTACGAGTGCTCCTCTGATAGCTTCAGGGTGAATCGCGCGCTTTCCATAAAGGTCTTGACCCTCGATGATTAGTATGGGGCGTTCGTATTTTGAAGTGATTTCCTTTACCTGTTGGAACAAGCGTTTATCAACGATTGACTGCAGGAAGTCTTCGGTTGTTTTTCGCTCTATGGCAACGTTTTCTGAAACAAGGTAATCCGCCACTTGCAACTGCTTTGGAATAATCTTGGCATTTAGTCTCGTGAGTTCCCGCACAACATCGGAACCGATTTCTCTATTATCTACATAAACAACTATTTCGGTCTCTTGGAGATATTTTTCTAGTTTGATTTGCTGCTTATCCTCTTCTTTTGTTGGTTTCAATTGTGTTTTTGCGAGGTATTTTAGGGTGGTTCTCATTTCTCTCTCCTTTTTCTTTGCAGACCAGTAGTATGCCTCGTCTCTGGTGCCCTTTGCGATGAGTAACGCTACACGTCCGGGTCTTTTTCTCCCTGTTCTTCCTTTTCTCTGTATGTGTCTTATTGCGCTTGGTACCATATCATAGAATATGACCAAGTCGCATTCGCTGATGTCTAAACCTTCCTCAGCAACACTGGTAGCAACTAGAATATTATAAATGCCTTGCCTAAACTTTTCAATTATTTCTGCTTGCTGTTTTTGGGACAGCCCTTTATCTCCCAGTTTATTTGCTTGGCCTACAAATCTTTTTACGTGGAACCCTTCTTCCTCCAGAATCTCAAATATTTTGCTTGCGGAATCCCGGTACTGTGTAAAGATTATTATCCTCGAGTTCTTTTTTTCCGAGAGTTGCTCTCTAACTATCTCAAGCGATTTTTCGATTTTTGGATGTCTAATCCGATTCTTGATGAGATTATTTATTTGGATTCTTGCCATTGCAATCTCTTCATCCATGAGTAGGTCCCTTATGCCTTTCGGAGAACCGGTTAGTTTCGATCTTTCTTCTAGTTTATGGAAAAAGTTTTGAAGGGCCTCTAGTCCTTGGGTTTCTAAAAGTTCGAGTGCATGGGTTAATCTGATGGCGGCTGCGACTTTTGCCATTAATTCGAATGCCGCTGGCTCTGTTTGCCGCTCCTTTGCTAATTGGTTTTGAATTTGTATTAACTGCTTTCGAGAGATTGACTTAACGCTGTAAGAATCAATGAGCCCCTTTTCTTTCAGCGGCTTTAAACGCTGTGCAAGAGCCCTTTCAAGAATTTTTTTGACTTCTAGAATGCTGGAGGGGAGGTTGACTAGCACCCAGTCCATTTTGATTTCTTTCACATAGGGTAACACATCTGGGCTTCTTTCGGTTCTAACCTCAATATTTCTAATATCAAGGTTTTTACAAACTTCTTCTATCTTTTCTCTCTGAACTCCTGGTGATGCGGTCAACCCTAGGATTAGGGGGTTACCGGCTTGTTTTAGATATTGCTCTGCAACATAGACGTATGAGTAGTTTCCAACCGCCCTATGTGCTTCATCGAATATTAGGAGAACACATTTTCTGAGGTTAACTCTACCAGTAATTATATCGTTTTCCACGATTTGAGGAGTAGCTAAAACAACTTTTGCTGCTCTCCACTTTTCTATTCTCTCTTTTGGAGAAATTTCCCCTGTAAAAACTACGATTTCATTCTCATCCACTTTTAGCAGGGATTTGAAGGTCTCGGCGTGTTGGAGTACTAGGGGGCGAGTTGGCGCCAAGAATACCACAAAAGCGTCATCAAACGTTTGAAGGCGAAAGGCGGTAACCATAACGGCGATTAACGTTTTCCCGAGGCCAGTAGGGAGGATTACAAGGGAATTTTGCTCAACACAAGTTGCTGTGATGGTTTCTTGATAGAGCCTCTGTTCAATAGTGTTCTCTTTCAGATACGGGTGGGTAACATACTTTTTCTCCGCCATTTGCATCAGCATTCCAATAGGATTTGTGGAGGCAGATTAACTTGAAGGATATCTTCGTAGTTTTCGTGATTTTAACGGCTTTTAACTTTTTAAACCTCTCTAGCTTAAGAATTAGAATTACTGTAACCCCTTCAGATTATGAAACTTGTTGTGATAACTGGTGGTAGAAGAAGAGCGTTGACGTTGAAGACATTTAACAGGATGATCGGTGTAGGACTCCGCTTTTAGCGTTATCTAGGGATATTTCTATCTATTCTTTAAATATTACCACATAATATTACTTTCTCGTATGAGAGAAATAGTAAATAAACATTGAACCAACTATAATATTTACCCTTTGTGCTTCTAGCAAAGAATGGAGGTATCCACGTTGGGTCAAGACGAACTATCTCCCGGTGCGGAATCGGAATTGTACGAACTCACAATCCCCGGTCAACTAATCGGAAAAGTGGTTGTGGAC
>Ga0164311_10001315_pt1 | contig 12032 bp, 5 predicted proteins | sample GuaBasSedimGuay2_FD_121796 | JGI IMG/M metagenome (GOLD analysis project Ga0164311, IMG submission 121796) | Subseafloor sediment microbial communities from Guaymas Basin, Gulf of California, Mexico - Guay2, Core 4569-9, 9-12 cm | ecosystem: Environmental > Aquatic > Marine > Hydrothermal vents...
CACCTCGCTGGGCGTCCCGGGGGAGAAGCAGAGGTTCGTGGAGAAGTTGGAGTGGGAGAGGGCGCACTATTCAGCCCAAGGCTACGACCAAGAGGTCTACCTAGAGAGGTGGGGATGGGTTGAAGTTTCAGGCCACAACTACAGAACCGACTACGACCTAAGCCAGCACATGAAATACAGCGGGGAGGACCTCAGAGTGTTCAAGGAGTACGAGAAGCCTGTTATAACCGAGAAGCCGCTCGTGAAATTCAACGTTCAAAAGATTAAGGCCACGTTCGGCGAGGACGCCGAGGACGTGCTGAGGTTAGCGGCATCCATGAACCCAGCTGAGGTTGAGGACGCCCTCCGAAACAGGGGATACGTCACCCTAGGCCCCTACAGGCTCACCCGGGAGCACGTGTCGGTGAGGTGGGTGAAGGAGAAGTCTACAGGTAGGCGGTTCACCCCCCACGTGATCGAGCCGAGCTTCGGCCTAGACCGCCTCTTCTACGTAACGTTGGAATACGCCTACGGGGTGAGGGATGGGAGAACCGTGCTCAGCCTGCCGAGGGACGTCGCCCCAATCCAAGTGGCCGTCTACCCCCTAGTGAGCCGCGACGGCCTCCCAGAGAAGGCCAGGGCCGTCTACCACCTCCTACTTGGGGAGGGCTTCGACGTGGAGTACGACGAGGCGGGCTCCATAGGGAGGCGGTACGCAAGAGCGGATGAGGTGGGCATCCCCCTCACAATCACCGTAGATTATCAAACCATGCAGGATGAGACGGTGACCATCAGGGATAGGGACACGTGGAGGCAGGTGAGGAACGAAATCCGAAAGATTCCAGAAATTCTTCATAAATACTTTAGGTACAAAATCGACTTCGAGGAAATGGGTGAAATGGTGAATAAAACGTAGTTCAGTTATTTTTTTAAGCATCGTCCCCTTTATAGTGGGTGTGAATAAATAGAGCGTGGGAGGGGGCGGGTATCGTATTTCCGGTGGAGCGTGAAGACACGGCGAAGAGGAGGATTCTAAGCGCCTGCCAGGAGCACATACGTAGGGTGGTGGAGGTAGCCCGCCGGGTCCCGCGGGTGGTAGACTGCCTCGTGAGGGAGGACAAGGAAGGCGCCCAGCAACTCTACTTGGAAATAAGGAAGTTAGAGGAGGAGGCGGATGAGGCCCGGATGCTAGTCGTAAAGGAGCTCACCGACGTTGGGGCGATACTCACCTGCCGCGAGGACTTCCTACGCTTCATAGACCAAGTGCACGAAATCTTAGACTTCTGTGAGGGAGCCGCCTTCCGCATCACGGAGATACTGGATAGGATGTGGAAGATCCCGGATGACTCGAAGGCCAGGGTGGTGAAGATGGCTGACGCCATGCTGGACACGGTGATGAAGCTGAGGGATGTCGCCACCACCCTAGGCTATAATGCAACCACAACCACGGAAAAAGCGCTAGATGTGGAGGCGGCTGAGAAAGCCGCAGACGCGTGCTACCGAGACGCCGAGATGAACATCATCAGTAGCAAGATAGACGTGCCTACCCTTCTCTTACTTCGTGAAGTTGTTCAGTTTATGGAGGACGCCGCAGACAAGGCGGAGGACGCCGCTAAAGCCGCCCGAATTTTGGCTTTCTCCCTATGAGGAGGGAGAAGTGGAGCCACGTGATATGAAGTCGGTGAGGGACGTCGTCCGTGACGTGGTGGAGGCAATTAGGGGAAGGCGGACCCCCGAGGCGGAGTTGGTAGAAAACTTCCTAGTAGTCTGGGACCCAGAGCAGGGGGTGAGGCTTTACAGGGCGGGCTTCTACGGGAAGCCGCTCGGCATACCAAAACCAAAAACCCCGGAGTTCGATGCACCCCTCATACTAGACCTCATGGAGGGCTTATACCTCATGGAGAAGGGCCTACTCACCGTCTACAAGGAACCGGGAAGAAAAACCATAACCCCCAAGGAGCTACTGCAAATCGCCAGGAAGCTCCACGAGGACTTCGACCTAAAATACACCGTCTACCAACAACTGAGGAACCAAGGCCTAATAGTGACCCCGGGGATAAAATACGGGTGCGACTTCGTCGTCTACAAGCGTGGACCAGGCTTAGAGCACGCGCCGTACATGCTCACGGTGAAAAAGCCGGATGACGAAATCACAGCCACGGAGATAGTAAAAGCCGGGAGGCTGGCTACAACCGTGAGGAAGAGGTTCATAATAGCCATACCGAACGAGAAAACAAAAGAAGTGCAATACCTCATGTTTAAATGGTTCAGAGCGTAAAAATGGGAAACTCGACGTGAAACCTAGCTTTTCACGTCAGGTATGGCGGTAATTACCCCGCGGGATTCCTTAAGAATGACCACGTTCTTGTAATCTCTGTGGTGTAATTCAAGAACGTAATCTTCTGGTTTGAAGCCGAGGCTTTTTATGCGTTTACCTAGTTGGTCTATGAGGAACTGCACCGTCTTCCCTATCCTAGCCTTTTTAGAGGCGAAGCTTTTTGATTCGTACACCTTAATTATCCGTTTCCTAAGTCGGTACTCCATGAATATAGAAATGGTCATGCTACCAGCCACTATTACGTTTATCACCATAACCGCGTAGAAGGAGCCGAACGTCCGCTCCACGAACGCTGGCTTTTGGAGAATGAGCACCACCAACGACACCATAAGTGCCATGCATAAGATGGAGACGCACTTAAAAATGCTGGCTTTCTTAGCCAGTGGCCTCATCTCTGGAACCTCAGCTGGATAATAGGCGATTTTGTAGAGAACCCCTTTTATATTGCGGTAAGCCCTCTTCACGTCTAAGGACGAGGCGCTCCTAGCTATAGATTCTATGGGTCTGGGGTCCCATAGGAGCAGTGCCCTAAACTCGTCCAGTTTATTAATCATTTCTACGTATTCTTGAAGTTCCTTTTTTAGTGCTTTTTCGTCCTTTTTCTCAATTTTTCCCTTTGTTTTTGAGGTTGCCTTACTGGAAGAGGTCGTAGACATTCTCCATACTTACTCTACCCGGTCTAAAATAAACTTATCGGTCTTAAGAAAATTATGGGTTAAAAAATGGGATTTAAGTTCGCTATTTTTCACGGAGTTTTCGATTTGCGGATTGCCAATACATCATTAGCTTTAGCACTTCATCTGGAACTCGCCCTATGGCTTCCTCAATGGTGTTTAGGGCTCCTGTCCAATTCCCCTTGGCTTATGGTTGGAATTCTACCCTACTACCCGCCACCCAGCCATAGGGTTTCTAACGCCTAAGCCCCATCGAAGGCTTCGAGGTCACGCTTAAGGGGTTCCTGAACGTAGCTGCTTACGGCCTCACTTAGCCTATCGATCACCCTGTTCCATATCCCCTTTAGGTTTCTTCGGAATATCTTGATGAGATCGTAGAATATCAGAACGAATGCCGCTAGGAATATGGAGCCGACTAGGATTTTTATGATGTAGAAGGTTTCGTGCACCTGCCTGACAATGGGGGACACTGCAACCCAAACCATGCTTATAGCCGATAGGTAGAGTATATCCATAACCACCTTACGGTATGCAGTCCCAGTTATTCCGAGGCTTCTGACGAACCGGCTTGAAGCCAATTCGAGGAAGAATTTCAACGACAGGATTACCTTGTATCCGAAGTAGATGATCGCCAGCAGATTAACGGCGCTCAGCAGTTGACTGACGGATGTGCGGAGTATTTCGAATACTGATATTTCTATGCCCCCAAATGTGTAAGCGAGAAAGCGGATTAGCGCTAATGCCACCGCCAGTTTCAGTCCGTTGGATATTAGTTCGGTTAAGTTTGTTTTTATTTTTCTTTTGAACTGCTCAGCCTCTTCAACTTCTCCTTTTAGGTTTTTGATTAGTGGGCGTAGAGGTCTAGCTTTTTGGGTTTTCATTATTTTTCGTACGTCTTTTTCGTGGAGGATGAATGCCTTAAGTGAGAATATGATTGGGACGATTGCGCAGAATACGAGGGGTATCAGGGGCATTCCTAGGAGCCCCCCGAGGGTTACCGTGAAGAGCCTCACGTCCCTAGTTGCCCATGGGAATCCGTTTCTTAGTTCGTGGACGTCTATGCACTCCGCTGAAACCTTAGTTACGTAGCTGACCATGACCACCCCGAATGCGGCTAGCGCGGTGACTAGGAGGGCTAACGCCGTGTTCATGTAGGGGAGCTTGAGCGCTAGGAACCCTAGCGCCGTGATTATGGCGATGTCGGCGAACCTATCCAACACCGTGTCTAAGAAGCCGCCCCACACGCTCTCCTCTCCCCTCAGCCTTGCAAGTTCCCCGTCTACGCCGTCCAAAATTGATGCGATGTGCGCCGATATCCCCGCAAGCGGCATATATCCAGTGACGAAGAGGGCGGCGGAGAGGAGGGCAGTTAAGAAGCTGATGACGCTCACATGGTTGGCGCTCAACCAGTGCACGCTCCTGTATAACAGAATGGAGATGCGTGTGGAGATGGGCCTATTAATATATCTGGAGATTGGGCCGTCGGTCGGTCTCACCAACTCTCTCTTTATAATCTTCCAGTACATCTCTCTGGCGTTAACTAAATCCTCTGGCGTGTCTACATCCATCCACAGCTTCCCGGTTACATCCACATACGCTACCTCCCCTAGCTCGGCGGCGTAGTTAACGAGGTCTGAGAGGTTGGAGTTTGGGCCTTTAGCCTCGATAACCTCGTTGATCATGTCGAATGCCCTCTGTGATAGTAGGAATAGCCCCGTATCCACCCCGTCGAATGGGGGTAGCTTCTTCCCAACCCTCCTTATTCCGTCCCTCCCCAGCTCGACCTTAAGACCCTCCACGGCTTTTTCCCATGAGGGGTCCCTGTCTAGGCAGAGGATGACCGCCTTTTCGGAGTTTGAGCGTAAGAGCTTGGTTAGTAGGGAGCGCTCAAACAGGTGGTCTGACATGCATACCAGTATTTTATCCGCTTTGACCCCGTCTACGGCGGTCTTTAGGGTGTAGAGGTTCCCGAAATCTTCACCATTAACCGCGACCACCCTCACCCTACCGCCGAAGCGGCTTTCAAACTTCTCCGTCAGTTCCGGCCTCGTTGCGATTATTATCTCGTCTACCTTTACGGCTTGAAGTCGGTTTATTATGAAGTCCGTGATGGTTACTCCCGGAGCTACCTCAAACAGGGATTTTGGCATGGACTCAGTATAGGGCATGAGCCTACTTCCCCTTCCAGCGGCTAGTATAACCGCTTTAATGGTGCCCATTTTCCCCTCACCGTTTAAAAAGGTGCCAAAATGTTATAGCTAGCTCCAAAATATAAAGATTCTGGATGAGGGTTGCAGAGGTGAACGGGTAAAATTTATAAATCGATGTGCATAGCTGTGCACATCGGTGGTTCAATTGCGGTTGCGGGTGTTAGCGGCCGTCGCCCTTATGGCGGTTCTGTTTGTGGGTGTGGTTGCCTACATCTACGGCGGGGTGGCGGGGGCGAGGAGGGCGCTCGTAGTGGCGACGACGACCAGCCTCTACGATACGGGGCTCTTAGACGAAGTCGCAGATGAATACGCAAGGCGGTATGGCGTAAGGCTCTACTTCATTTCGGTGGGGACGGGATTAGCCCTGAAACACGCAGAGAGGGGCGACGCCGACGCCGTTCTGGTGCACGCCCCCTCCGAGGAGGCGAGGTTCCTAGCCGGGGGCTACGGAGGCGTGAGAAAGATAATCGCGTACAACTTCTTCGTCATCGTTGGGCCACCAAGCGACCCAGCTGGAATCAGGGGGTCCACACCCACAACCGCCCTGGCAAAGATCGTGGAGGCGGGGAGGGCTGGAAACGCCCTATGGATTTCCCGTGGGGATAAATCGGGAACGCACGTGAAGGAGCGCCAGCTCTGGGAGGCGGCTGGATTCAACCCTGACGAGCTCAGGGGGGAGTCTTGGTACGTTGAGTCGGGGACCGGCATGGGTAAAACGTTGATGATGGCGAGCGAGATGGAAGCCTACACGCTAGCGGATGCGGGGACGTACATCCGATACCTAAGCGGGGGGTTAATTCGCTTAGACACCCTAGCTAGGGTGTCTAAGCGAATTAACCCCCCGCTTAGGTATCGGATGTACGTCCCCGCATCCGCTAGCGTGTAGGCTTCCATCTCGCTCGCCATCATCAACGTTTTACCCATGCCGGTCCCCGACTCAACGTACCAAGACTCCCCCCTGAGCTCGTCAGGGTTGAATCCAGCCGCCTCCCAGAGCTGGCGCTCCTTCACGTGCGTTCCCGATTTATCCCCACGGGAAATCCATAGGGCGTTTCCAGCCCTCCCCGCCTCCACGATCTTTGCCAGGGCGGTTGTGGGTGTGGACCCCCTGATTCCAGCTGGGTCGCTTGGTGGCCCAACGATGACGAAGAAGTTGTACGCGATTATCTTTCTCACGCCTCCGTAGCCCCCGGCTAGGAACCTCGCCTCCTCGGAGGGGGCGTGCACCAGAACGGCGTCGGCGTCGCCCCTCTCTGCGTGTTTCAGGGCTAATCCCGTCCCCACCGAAATGAAGTAGAGCCTTACGCCATACCGCCTTGCGTATTCATCTGCGACTTCGTCTAAGAGCCCCGTATCGTAGAGGCTGGTCGTCGTCGCCACTACGAGCGCCCTCCTCGCCCCCGCCACCCCGCCGTAGATGTAGGCAACCACACCCACAAACAGAACCGCCATAAGGGCGACGGCCGCTAACACCCGCAACCGCAATTGAACCACCGATGTGCACAGCTATGCACATCGATTTATAAATTTTACCCGTTCACCTCTGCAACCCTCATCCAGAATCTTTATATTTTGGAGCTAGCTATAACATTTTGGCACCTTTTTAAACGGTGAGGGGAAAATGGGCACCATTAAAGCGGTTATACTAGCCGCTGGAAGGGGAAGTAGGCTCATGCCCTATACTGAGTCCATGCCAAAATCCCTGTTTGAGGTAGCTCCGGGAGTAACCATCACGGACTTCATAATAAACCGACTTCAAGCCGTAAAGGTAGACGAGATAATAATCGCAACGAGGCCGGAACTGACGGAGAAGTTTGAAAGCCGCTTCGGCGGTAGGGTGAGGGTGGTCGCGGTTAATGGTGAAGATTTCGGGAACCTCTACACCCTAAAGACCGCCGTAGACGGGGTCAAAGCGGATAAAATACTGGTATGCATGTCAGACCACCTGTTTGAGCGCTCCCTACTAACCAAGCTCTTACGCTCAAACTCCGAAAAGGCGGTCATCCTCTGCCTAGACAGGGACCCCTCATGGGAAAAAGCCGTGGAGGGTCTTAAGGTCGAGCTGGGGAGGGACGGAATAAGGAGGGTTGGGAAGAAGCTACCCCCATTCGACGGGGTGGATACGGGGCTATTCCTACTATCACAGAGGGCATTCGACATGATCAACGAGGTTATCGAGGCTAAAGGCCCAAACTCCAACCTCTCAGACCTCGTTAACTACGCCGCCGAGCTAGGGGAGGTAGCGTATGTGGATGTAACCGGGAAGCTGTGGATGGATGTAGACACGCCAGAGGATTTAGTTAACGCCAGAGAGATGTACTGGAAGATTATAAAGAGAGAGTTGGTGAGACCGACCGACGGCCCAATCTCCAGATATATTAATAGGCCCATCTCCACACGCATCTCCATTCTGTTATACAGGAGCGTGCACTGGTTGAGCGCCAACCATGTGAGCGTCATCAGCTTCTTAACTGCCCTCCTCTCCGCCGCCCTCTTCGTCACTGGATATATGCCGCTTGCGGGGATATCGGCGCACATCGCATCAATTTTGGACGGCGTAGACGGGGAACTTGCAAGGCTGAGGGGAGAGGAGAGCGTGTGGGGCGGCTTCTTAGACACGGTGTTGGATAGGTTCGCCGACATCGCCATAATCACGGCGCTAGGGTTCCTAGCGCTCAAGCTCCCCTACATGAACACGGCGTTAGCCCTCCTAGTCACCGCGCTAGCCGCATTCGGGGTGGTCATGGTCAGCTACGTAACTAAGGTTTCAGCGGAGTGCATAGACGTCCACGAACTAAGAAACGGATTCCCATGGGCAACTAGGGACGTGAGGCTCTTCACGGTAACCCTCGGGGGGCTCCTAGGAATGCCCCTGATACCCCTCGTATTCTGCGCAATCGTCCCAATCATATTCTCACTTAAGGCATTCATCCTCCACGAAAAAGACGTACGAAAAATAATGAAAACCCAAAAAGCTAGACCTCTACGCCCACTAATCAAAAACCTAAAAGGAGAAGTTGAAGAGGCTGAGCAGTTCAAAAGAAAAATAAAAACAAACTTAACCGAACTAATATCCAACGGACTGAAACTGGCGGTGGCATTAGCGCTAATCCGCTTTCTCGCTTACACATTTGGGGGCATAGAAATATCAGTATTCGAAATACTCCGCACATCCGTCAGTCAACTGCTGAGCGCCGTTAATCTGCTGGCGATCATCTACTTCGGATACAAGGTAATCCTGTCGTTGAAATTCTTCCTCGAATTGGCTTCAAGCCGGTTCGTCAGAAGCCTCGGAATAACTGGGACTGCATACCGTAAGGTGGTTATGGATATACTCTACCTATCGGCTATAAGCATGGTTTGGGTTGCAGTGTCCCCCATTGTCAGGCAGGTGCACGAAACCTTCTACATCATAAAAATCCTAGTCGGCTCCATATTCCTAGCGGCATTCGTTCTGATATTCTACGATCTCATCAAGATATTCCGAAGAAACCTAAAGGGGATATGGAACAGGGTGATCGATAGGCTAAGTGAGGCCGTAAGCAGCTACGTTCAGGAACCCCTTAAGCGTGACCTCGAAGCCTTCGATGGGGCTTAGGCGTTAGAAACCCTATGGCTGGGTGGCGGGTAGTAGGGTAGAATTCCAACCATAAGCCAAGGGGAATTGGACAGGAGCCCTAAACACCATTGAGGAAGCCATAGGGCGAGTTCCAGATGAAGTGCTAAAGCTAATGATGTATTGGCAATCCGCAAATCGAAAACTCCGTGAAAAATAGCGAACTTAAATCCCATTTTTTAACCCATAATTTTCTTAAGACCGATAAGTTTATTTTAGACCGGGTAGAGTAAGTATGGAGAATGTCTACGACCTCTTCCAGTAAGGCAACCTCAAAAACAAAGGGAAAAATTGAGAAAAAGGACGAAAAAGCACTAAAAAAGGAACTTCAAGAATACGTAGAAATGATTAATAAACTGGACGAGTTTAGGGCACTGCTCCTATGGGACCCCAGACCCATAGAATCTATAGCTAGGAGCGCCTCGTCCTTAGACGTGAAGAGGGCTTACCGCAATATAAAAGGGGTTCTCTACAAAATCGCCTATTATCCAGCTGAGGTTCCAGAGATGAGGCCACTGGCTAAGAAAGCCAGCATTTTTAAGTGCGTCTCCATCTTATGCATGGCACTTATGGTGTCGTTGGTGGTGCTCATTCTCCAAAAGCCAGCGTTCGTGGAGCGGACGTTCGGCTCCTTCTACGCGGTTATGGTGATAAACGTAATAGTGGCTGGTAGCATGACCATTTCTATATTCATGGAGTACCGACTTAGGAAACGGATAATTAAGGTGTACGAATCAAAAAGCTTCGCCTCTAAAAAGGCTAGGATAGGGAAGACGGTGCAGTTCCTCATAGACCAACTAGGTAAACGCATAAAAAGCCTCGGCTTCAAACCAGAAGATTACGTTCTTGAATTACACCACAGAGATTACAAGAACGTGGTCATTCTTAAGGAATCCCGCGGGGTAATTACCGCCATACCTGACGTGAAAAGCTAGGTTTCACGTCGAGTTTCCCATTTTTACGCTCTGAACCATTTAAACATGAGGTATTGCACTTCTTTTGTTTTCTCGTTCGGTATGGCTATTATGAACCTCTTCCTCACGGTTGTAGCCAGCCTCCCGGCTTTTACTATCTCCGTGGCTGTGATTTCGTCATCCGGCTTTTTCACCGTGAGCATGTACGGCGCGTGCTCTAAGCCTGGTCCACGCTTGTAGACGACGAAGTCGCACCCGTATTTTATCCCCGGGGTCACTATTAGGCCTTGGTTCCTCAGTTGTTGGTAGACGGTGTATTTTAGGTCGAAGTCCTCGTGGAGCTTCCTGGCGATTTGCAGTAGCTCCTTGGGGGTTATGGTTTTTCTTCCCGGTTCCTTGTAGACGGTGAGTAGGCCCTTCTCCATGAGGTATAAGCCCTCCATGAGGTCTAGTATGAGGGGTGCATCGAACTCCGGGGTTTTTGGTTTTGGTATGCCGAGCGGCTTCCCGTAGAAGCCCGCCCTGTAAAGCCTCACCCCCTGCTCTGGGTCCCAGACTACTAGGAAGTTTTCTACCAACTCCGCCTCGGGGGTCCGCCTTCCCCTAATTGCCTCCACCACGTCACGGACGACGTCCCTCACCGACTTCATATCACGTGGCTCCACTTCTCCCTCCTCATAGGGAGAAAGCCAAAATTCGGGCGGCTTTAGCGGCGTCCTCCGCCTTGTCTGCGGCGTCCTCCATAAACTGAACAACTTCACGAAGTAAGAGAAGGGTAGGCACGTCTATCTTGCTACTGATGATGTTCATCTCGGCGTCTCGGTAGCACGCGTCTGCGGCTTTCTCAGCCGCCTCCACATCTAGCGCTTTTTCCGTGGTTGTGGTTGCATTATAGCCTAGGGTGGTGGCGACATCCCTCAGCTTCATCACCGTGTCCAGCATGGCGTCAGCCATCTTCACCACCCTGGCCTTCGAGTCATCCGGGATCTTCCACATCCTATCCAGTATCTCCGTGATGCGGAAGGCGGCTCCCTCACAGAAGTCTAAGATTTCGTGCACTTGGTCTATGAAGCGTAGGAAGTCCTCGCGGCAGGTGAGTATCGCCCCAACGTCGGTGAGCTCCTTTACGACTAGCATCCGGGCCTCATCCGCCTCCTCCTCTAACTTCCTTATTTCCAAGTAGAGTTGCTGGGCGCCTTCCTTGTCCTCCCTCACGAGGCAGTCTACCACCCGCGGGACCCGGCGGGCTACCTCCACCACCCTACGTATGTGCTCCTGGCAGGCGCTTAGAATCCTCCTCTTCGCCGTGTCTTCACGCTCCACCGGAAATACGATACCCGCCCCCTCCCACGCTCTATTTATTCACACCCACTATAAAGGGGACGATGCTTAAAAAAATAACTGAACTACGTTTTATTCACCATTTCACCCATTTCCTCGAAGTCGATTTTGTACCTAAAGTATTTATGAAGAATTTCTGGAATCTTTCGGATTTCGTTCCTCACCTGCCTCCACGTGTCCCTATCCCTGATGGTCACCGTCTCATCCTGCATGGTTTGATAATCTACGGTGATTGTGAGGGGGATGCCCACCTCATCCGCTCTTGCGTACCGCCTCCCTATGGAGCCCGCCTCGTCGTACTCCACGTCGAAGCCCTCCCCAAGTAGGAGGTGGTAGACGGCCCTGGCCTTCTCTGGGAGGCCGTCGCGGCTCACTAGGGGGTAGACGGCCACTTGGATTGGGGCGACGTCCCTCGGCAGGCTGAGCACGGTTCTCCCATCCCTCACCCCGTAGGCGTATTCCAACGTTACGTAGAAGAGGCGGTCTAGGCCGAAGCTCGGCTCGATCACGTGGGGGGTGAACCGCCTACCTGTAGACTTCTCCTTCACCCACCTCACCGACACGTGCTCCCGGGTGAGCCTGTAGGGGCCTAGGGTGACGTATCCCCTGTTTCGGAGGGCGTCCTCAACCTCAGCTGGGTTCATGGATGCCGCTAACCTCAGCACGTCCTCGGCGTCCTCGCCGAACGTGGCCTTAATCTTTTGAACGTTGAATTTCACGAGCGGCTTCTCGGTTATAACAGGCTTCTCGTACTCCTTGAACACTCTGAGGTCCTCCCCGCTGTATTTCATGTGCTGGCTTAGGTCGTAGTCGGTTCTGTAGTTGTGGCCTGAAACTTCAACCCATCCCCACCTCTCTAGGTAGACCTCTTGGTCGTAGCCTTGGGCTGAATAGTGCGCCCTCTCCCACTCCAACTTCTCCACGAACCTCTGCTTCTCCCCCGGGACGCCCAGCGAGGTG
>Ga0164311_10001318_pt1 | contig 12018 bp, 12 predicted proteins | sample GuaBasSedimGuay2_FD_121796 | JGI IMG/M metagenome (GOLD analysis project Ga0164311, IMG submission 121796) | Subseafloor sediment microbial communities from Guaymas Basin, Gulf of California, Mexico - Guay2, Core 4569-9, 9-12 cm | ecosystem: Environmental > Aquatic > Marine > Hydrothermal vents...
CCACTAGATTATAGCTCTCTTCCCTTCAGCCAATGGCTAGATGAGGGAGCAAGTGTTACTTACAGCTATGAAAGCATAGTTTCCAGCACTACACAAGGGAAGAGATTCAGCCTATCGGACATAACCGGTCCAGCCTCACCCTTCACGGTCGACGGGCCTAAAACGATAATTGGAAACTACCTAATCCAATATTACTTAACGGTAACCTCTCCCTTCGGCACTCCTTCCGGCGAGGGTTGGTATGATGCTGGCGCAACAGCCTACGCCGGATTAGACACAGATGTAATTGATTATGGAAACGGAACCAGAAGAATATTCGTCTCTTGGAGCGGCGATGCCTCGGGAAGCAACTATGCCCAAAGCGACCCAATAATTATGGATGCACCCAAAGAAGCTGTAGCCAACTGGCAAACTCAGCATTATCTAACCGTTCGAGTTGACCCGCCTGGAATTACAACCATTCCGGGTGAGGGCTGGTATAATGAATCAGATACTGTAACGCTTACTGCGCCTGACGTGGCCGCTGGCTATCAGTTCAGCTACTGGGATGTTGACGGTGTCTCGCAGGGAGCTAGCGTAAATCCAATAATGGTAACCATGGATGGGCCGCATGTGGCGACTGCCCATTATACGGCTATAACTCCCCAATACACTTTGACGATAACTACAACAACAGGCGGAACAACTGATCCGCCTCCAGGAAGCTATACCTATGATGAAGGTACAATAGTCTCTGTTACTGCTATTCCGGAAGCAGATTATCAATTTGACTATTGGGAATTGGATGGAGCCTTCTATAGTAATCAATTAACCGTTGAGGTAACTATGGACAGCGACCACGAGCTTAAGGCATTCTTTAAGTACGTGCCTCCACTTTCGGTTTCAATAAATCCGCCTTCAGCTACAATAGACCTGGGCGACTCAGTAACATTTACGGCCTCAGTCTCCGGTGGAGTTTCACCATATAGTTATCAATGGTATGTAAATGATGAGGCTGTTCCCGGCGCAACTTCGCAAACGTGGACTTTCACTCCAACATCTCCCGGAACATACTATATACACGTGGTTGTAACCGACTCGGCGCTTCACTCTGTTCAGTCATCGTCATCCCAAGTTGTTGTAAGGGAGAAGGTGCCAACCGTTGGCGGAAAGGTCTATCCATTAATCTTCACGCCAGAACCGGAAACTTCCAATATGTTGCCGATAATAACAACTCTGATTCTGCTAGGAACAGTAGTATGTGTATTCTTCGGTAGAAAGAAGCTTAGGAAGATTAGATAAATATCTAAGTTTGGCCGCGTTCCTTTGTGAATCTTGATACTGTCTCATAAATTAGGGTACGCAGCGTTTCTCCCCTTAGATTCAATTTTTGAATTTCATCCATTTTTTCGGCTAATTCTCTAATGCCTAAGACTTCTCTAATCCATTTCTCGAAATCTCCTCTGTAAAGATGAAATTCTAAAGATTTAATGTCAATTTCCTTTACTTTCTCCAAAAATTCATGTAGAGAGTGCGCCTTTTCTCCGGTATAATTGCCTATGGAAGTAAAAAAGTAGAAAGCTTTCTCTTTCGGTATTTCTCTCAATGGTTTACCCCTAAATTCCAACTGGTTCAGATAATGTCAGTATATTACTAAACTGTGGATTCAATATAAAAACTTTCCACCCTACATGTTAAAAGTGGAACTCAATTCCTTAATTTTCTTAGTTATTATTGCTGTTCTCACCCTTAGCACGCCTGGCAGCGGAGCTATAGAGTTTACGATGAATGAGTGAAGCTTCTCTTGATTCTCGGCGATTACTTTTGCTATTATTAGAAATTCCTCGGAAAGCGATATTAGAACCTCAAGTACATTCTTGCTTTTAGCCAGTTTTCTCGCAATATTTTCGCTTTCTTTAGGGTCGGAATAAATCGTTACAAAAGCTGTTGTGGGCTTAAATCCAAGTTTGTCCAAGTCAATTATAGCCGTGTACTTTTTGATAACTCCGTTTTCTTCAAGTTTCCTTATCCTCTCATAAACTGTGGAGTGGGCTACTCCAAGTTTCTTACCTATTTCAGTATATGTTAACCTAGCATTACTCATCAAAATTTCGAGTATTTTCCTATCTAAATCATCGAGGAATATTCTTCCTTTCTTTACTTTCATTCCTTCACTCTTCAGCTACTAATTAGATACGTTGAAATTTATGGCTTTTGCCGGAATAATGTAAGATTCTAATTAAAAATCCGACGTTTTTACAATATCAAATTGTCAAGCTAAGCTTTCGGTCTGAATTTTTGACTCCTTGGAAATTAACCTCTACATTTTTATGAAAATCGGTCATTATTTCCTACATTATGTCTAAAATTCATGCGTTAACCTTAAATCTTACAAAGTAGAAGTTTTTTCTAGAAAATTATCAAGGTAAAACAACATGCAAAACTTTCCAAAAGTTTGGAAACTAATCAACAATTTCAAACTGAAGTGCTTATCAAAGGGATGGAAGACCTCAGAAATCTACGATTGGGTTCTAACGGAAGACCAGAAATATCACGCCCTAGTATGGGCAAAAATTGTTTCGCCAGCCTCGTTTGAAAGAATCGCCTTAAACAGAAGCTGCATAGTTAAAGAGGGTCTCGACTATCGAGTTGTCAAAGCCTCATATTATGCGTGGATATTTGAAAATTCGCCGCCTGAAAGCTTGTTAGAGAAAATTTTAACGTCCGAGGAGATGCTGAAAAGTAATGCGATTTATGACATTAGCAAGGTATATCAAGGAGAAAATATTTGCCTAAAGATAAATAAAACCGAAAGCAGAGTCTTTAAGGAATTTGAAGAATTTTTAAAAGAACTTGGAGTGAAAATTCTTTCTTTTATTAATATGAATCCCTCTAAGGAAATTTCTATCTCTAAAAAATTGTAGATTCGAAGGTTTGATAAGTAACTTCGCTAGATTCTTTATGGGACATCATCACTATGAGCGAAGAGGAGAAGATAAAAAGGTTAATAGAATTTAGAGGAAAACTAGAGAAGAGAATAGATGAAATACAGCAAGAACTTGAAGATCTTCAAAACCTAATGGAGATTATAGACGGGTTTCTTTTGGAAAAAGGATTCAGACGTCCAGAAATGCCTAAAGAAGAAATGCTAACGGAAAAACCTGAAAAAACTGAAGTTTTATCCGAGTATGTTGCTGAATTTCCAATTAAAACCGTTACCGGGGAAAAACTTGCCGTAATATACGTCGGCGACAACATTGTCCGCGTGGTTATGAATAAAGATAAAAATTTCAGAGATAACATTCCGCCATTTAGACAGTTTTTGATTGAGCGGGTTCTTCTAAAGATGCAAGAAAAAGATAGAGAAGCCGCTAGAAGAGGCGAAATTACCCCTGACAAAATTCTTTCTTATAGCATAGTTAAAGAAGGTGACATAATAAGGGAGATAATTATTAGAAATGTAAACGAGGAGAGGATTCGCGACCTTAAATCAAGTATAAGGTGGACTCTTGAAAAAATGTATGAAAAAATGACGTCTGCTTGAATTATTTGGACATTGCTGCATGAAGAATATATCCTATAAGGGTTGCTATGATAACCGAGACGACCCAAAGTACTGGTTCAATAACTGCGCCGAACTGAATTTGTTCCCCGAATATTTGTTGCTCAACAACTAGGAATATAAATAATGCTATGAAAGGAATCACTCCAATAATGTAGGAGTCTGATTTTTTGATATCTATTGCCTTAATGTCCGAAAGCGTGTAAATTGCTAGTATATAAGCTATCATTATTTGAACCATACAAAGTATCCCTTGATTAAAGAAAGAGTTTGCAAGGGTATTTATACCATAAATGTACGCTAAGACTACGAAAACTATCCAGAAAGCGCTAAAGGATGAAACTGCATATAGTCCGTAGTTTCCCTCTCTTAGGGCTGATGCTATAGATATCGCAAAGAAAGAACAAAATCCTAGGAACATTAGAAGTATGGCTATCGAAGCTGTTGTGGTTGTAAGTGTGGTCAACCATTCCGCGGGAAGTATTTCAAGAATCCATGAGAGAATGCATGCAGTAAGCCATGCGAGGGATATGCCCCCGACTATCCCCTCTATAAAAAGTAACTTATTATCAAAACTAAACCTAAAACTGTTAGATAAGCTACTCTTCTTCTTTGGAGTCATAACTGGCCCATCCGCTAACCGAAGGATGTTATCCGGCAAGTTAAAAGAGTTTTGAAGAAAAAATACTTATTCTGTCTAAATATTCTTCTTAAACTCAGAAATTAAAAATCCAATCCCAAGTTGTCTAATCTTCTCCTTTTTGGGAATCCCCCTTTCATCCCACCCTCTAATTGTATAATATTCCTCCAGCATGCGTTCAAGCTGCCCTCTCTCAAGTTTCTGTCCCTTCGCAATTCCTTCCGGTATGGGATCTTCAAATACCCTATCTGGAAGTTTTTCATCCTCTCTCTTCATGCCTTCGCGAATGTTGAGAAGTCTAACGAGATTCCATATCCTTTCGCCTACCATCAGAAATTCTTCTGTTGTAAATTCCATTCCGGTCGCCGAATTTAGCATGTCAACGTAACGTTCATTTCCGACAGCGCCTTTAAGGAACCAGCATGCAACTAGAGTGTCGCAAGCCGTATTTTCGTCCTGCTGCTTTTTAACCATAAAAGCCCTTTTCTCGGTTGAATACCTCCCAATAACTGTTCCGTCCGGGGCTTTTCCTGAAATTTCGTAGGAGATTGGCCATGATCTAGTGTGGCATCCACCTCTATCCGCCGTTACGTAGGCTAAGCCCATTCCAGGTGAAGCTCTTACATCATAACCTGGAAGTTCAAGCCCTTTTACATGCATTGCAAACTTTCTGCATTCTGCATTCAATTTTTCAGAAGCCCTTCTTACCCCTTCGGCGAGTAAATCCCCCAGGCCTTCTCTTTTTGCAATTTTTTCTATAAGTTTGATTGCGGCTTCTTCGTTTCCAAAATTCAGTTTTAAGTCTTCCGTTTCTTTTACGGTTAAAATTTCCTTTTCGAAGCATTCCATGGCAAAAGCTATGACATTGCCTGTTGAAATTGTGTCCAATCCAAGCATGTCGCATAGTAAATTGGCGTAGGCAACTGCGTCGTAGTTTTTAATTCCGCAATTCGCCCCGATGAGCGCTAATGTTTCATATTCGATTCCTTCGACAACCGTTCCAGCATATCTTCCATGTCTAACTACTCCGAGTTTCGCACAGTTTACTGGACAGCTGTGGCAGGCTCTGTGCTTTACCCAAAATCTCTTTTCGAGAACTTCGGCTGAAAGATTTTCAGCTCCTTCAAAGGTTGCTTCTCTAAAGTTTTTTGTAGGAAGCAAGTCTTGATCAGCCGTAAATATTATCGTCCGCGCCGTTCCCCAGCGTTTCCTAGCCTTAGCAACCTCATTTTCAAGAACCGCCCTATGAGCTTCCTTAGCCTTCGCAACGAATCCGTCAGTATCGCAAATTGTTATTGCTCCAGTTCCTTTAACAGCTAAAGCCTTCAAATTCTTCGAACCCATAATTGCCCCGGTTCCACCTCTTCCAGCTTGGCGGTAACGGTCAACATTGATGTGTGCAAATCTCACAAGCTTCTCGCCAGCAGGGCCAATACAGGCAACCCGAACACTGTTATCCCCTTTTTCTTTTTGTATAGTCTCTTCAGTTTTGAACGTGTCAAATCCCCAAAGATGCTTAGCGTCGCATATTTCAACCTGTTCATCCCTTATCCAAACGTAAACTGGCTTCTCGCTTTTCCCTCTGATTACAATCGCGTCGTATCCAGCCATTTTCATTTCTGCGCCTAAATGTCCGCCTACATAGGAGTCGCAGAAAAGCCCAGTCAGAGGAGATTTTGTTGCAATGCACATTCTAGTGCCTGGACATAGAGTTCCAGTAAGTGGACCGGTTGCAAAAATCAGAAGGTTATCTTCGGAAAATGGATCGATACCCTGTTTGAGTTCTTTCCAAAGTATGTAGGCTGCGAGTCCCTTTCCTCCTATGAAAAGTTTAGTGTCAAAAAGGCTTTCTGTATTTACTGTATCAATTTTTTCATTAGTTAGGTCTATTTTAAGGATTTTTCCAGCATATCCTCCTCTAAGCATGATAATTTTCCTCCTTCGGCAACATTAAGGCTTCACGTAGTTCCTCAGCGATTTCATCCGCCTTTTTCGCGAAAATCCTAGTGTCAAATTTCACCTTAACTAGTGAGAGTGCATTTGTAGGGCAAATTTCGATGCATTCCGGCTTTCCGCCGCAGAGTTGGCATTTAAACGCTACATTCTTTTCAGGCTTTATAAAAACTGCCTCTGCAGGACACGCTTTAACACAGAGCCCGCATCCAATGCACTTCTCTTCATTCACAATTACTGCATGTATATTTGAGTCTCTTTCCAGTGCGCTTTGTGGACAAGCATCTATGCAGGGAGCTCTCTCGCATTGGGCACATACAATTGGCACGTCAATTCCAGGCGGGAAGGCGTAGACTTTTATTCTTGAGAGATTAGAGGAGATTTTTCCCTCATTAGCTAATGAGCATATAACCTCGCATAGACGACAGCCAGTGCAAAGCTTATAATCAACTACAACGGCGGTCGGCATACAATCGACCTCCACTCATGAGGAATTATAGTTAAAATTCAATATCCTATATAAGACTCAACCCTACCAATTCTATTTCATGACTCCAAAAACCGTTACGATAATCGGCCTAGAAGACTTCCCCCTCGTAAAGGCTGGCGATAACCTAGCAGAAATCATAGTAAAAACTGCCACCAAGAACGGTGTGGAAATCAAAGACGGAGACGTAATAGTCGTTTCCCAAAAAATAGTCTCGAAGGCTGAAGGCCGAGTAATAAAATTTGAGGAAATCAACCCTTCAGAACAAGCCATAAAACTTGCTGGAAAAGTCCAAAGAGACCCAAAACTAATAGAACTTGTCCTAAAGGAAACCAAACAAATCATAAAAGCCTCATCAGAAATCCTAATAGTCAAAGACAAAAGAGGGCTCATCTGCATAAACGCTGGAGTCGATAAATCGAACGTTCCAAGAGACGCCTACTCACTTTTACCTGAAAACCCCGACCTGTCTGCCAAGAAAATCAGAGAAGAAATCGCCAAACTAACCGGCAAAAAAGTTGCGGTAGTTATAGGCGACACCTTCAGCCGCCCCTTCAGACGAGGTCAAGTAGAATTTGCAATCGGCATAGCTGGAATAAAGCCTTTCAAAGATTATAGAGGGCAAAGAGACCTCTACGGCAATCTTTTAAAGGTGAAAAATGTTGCGATAGTGGATGAAATAGCGTGCGCCGCAGAACTTGTAATGGGCCAAGCAAAAGAAGCGATACCAGTGGCAATCATAAGAAACCTAGAAAGAATAGAAGCAAGCGAAAAAGCATCAATAAATGAACTTGCAATCTCAAGTGAAGAGGACCTTTTCAGAGAAACCCTCTAAAATAGCCTAAAGAAAAGGATTACTTCTCTTTTCTTCACCAATAGTTGTAATTGGACCGTGCCCAGGATAAACAATAAAATCATCTGGGAGAGCCAAAAGCTTCTCCTTCAAAGAATGCATTATCTCTTCAAATGAGGAATCCGGAAAGTCATATCTTCCAATGGAGCCTGCGAAAAGAGTATCTCCTGAAAAAACGCATTTTTCGCCGACAAGAGATATGCTTCCTTTACTGTGTCCAGGCGTATACAAAACCTTCAGGCTTGCATTTCCAAATTTAATAATGTCTCCTTCATCAATGAAAGTGTCTGCTGGAGGCGAATATATCTCAAATCCTAAACTCTCATAAACAATCCTTCTTGAGTCTCCCAATTTTGAGGCGTCAAACCTATGTATGAGAATCGGTGCATGAGTTCTTTCTTTTAGAAGTCCATTTCCAGAAGTGTGGTCTGGATGACCATGAGTGTTCACAATATATTTTATGTTAAGCTCTTTTCGCAAAATTTTCTCTAAGAAATTTTCAGCTTCTTTTTTGCTGCCGAATCCGGGGTCAATAACTATGGCTTCTTTAGTCTGCGGACAATAAACTAGGTAACAATTCGTAAATAAGGGTCCAACAGTAAACAATTCTACATTAATCATAGAGTTTCTCATGGAAATGGAATGTTATAAAATTGTCGCTTAGAGTATCCTTTGAGTTATGTGCATAACTTGTAATGGAGTTTGTTGAATGTTTTCATTTAGCCCATCGCCTATGATTCGGTCTTCTTTATTAGTTTTAGTTTTTCCGTTTTTTAAATTCAAATTGGCTTTTACGATGCTCTTTAAGGTGGTCATAGGAGTCTTAGTGACAGTTAATGATGTTTTCAAAAGACTTGCTGACCAAACAGCATTTATGGCAATCTTAACGAGTTTCATCTCCAATTTCGATGGTAGGGTGTTTACTCCGTTATTTTTGAGTTGAAGCCCACGATAATTTATTGCCCGTATGATTTTCTTCTTCAAGTTCCGACACCGAACAATATCTTATATATTAAGATATAATTCATTTTTTTCTTAACCCAAAATATTACGAAAATCGTCATATTCCAGTATTCGAATTCCGAGGCAAAATTGATAATTGCATTTGGACAAGTTTGCGTGAAAAGAATGACTCCACACGTGCTAGTATCTTCAGCAGCCTACGTTCTTACAGACCATCTCATATCAAGCGAAGGAATAACATGCCTACAAATAATGAAAAATCTATCCAGACATAACTTCCATTTCACCGCAATAGGCGGCTACATTAACGTTAAGAGAACTCCCCAAAACACTAAACTTCTTAGCGCATGCTCAATTATTGCTTCTCCCTACGATAATCTACTAAAAAAATACTTTGTCCATCTCGAATTCATAACAAAAAGCTACATAAAAGCCTCTAAGGTTCTAAAAAACGAGAAAATAGACATAATCCATCATATGTTCCCAGCAGTCTACGGCCAAACCTTCAGTCTACTTGCAGTAAAAAACAATTTTCATCAACCCTTCATTTTCGGTCCAGCCTCAGCCCATTTCACAAGTAGACCTCCAGACGAAAAAATAATCAACAAAATAACATCAAAACTGCACCTTAAAACTATCTCAAGATGCACCCATTTAATAGCCATAACCGAACAAATTAGACAACTATACTCTAAAGTATTTGATGAAGACAGAATTTCAGTGATTCCGCTAGGAGTTGACACTCAAATATTCAAACCAGCAAACAAAAATAACACAAAAAAGGAATTTGAAATACTCTTCGTTGGCAGCCTATATCCGTTAAAGGGCGTTGAATTCCTTATTAAAAGCATGAAACTCTTAGTAAATGAGGAGGAAAACGTTAAACTTAAAATAGTTGGAGAAGGCCCTGAAAAAGAAAGACTCAAACTTCTAGCAAATAAATTAAAGCTCAGAAACAAAATACACTTTGAAGGATTTGTCCCACACAACAAAATTGTAAAATATTACCAAAATTGTGATTTATTCTGCTTTTTAACGCTTGGAGAACCCTTCGGCATAGTTATTCTTGAAGCAATGGCCTGCGGAAAACCCGTGATAGCTTCAAATATAGGTGGACCCGCGGAAATAGTCAAGGATGGAAAAACTGGCTTCCTAGTTAATCCATCAAATGTCAGGCTGGTGGCGGAGAAAATTCTCAAATTAATAAGAGACCGAAAACTAAGAGAAAGAATGGGAAAAGAAGCTAGAAAAACTGTTTTGAAAAGATATTCTTTGAAGAAAATTTCTGAAGAATACCATCGGCTTTACCGTAAGCTACTTTAGAAATCTCAGATAAATTCTCTATTAGATTCTGATTTCGAACTTTTCTTAAATCCTAATTTCACTTCAAACAAACTTTACACCAATAATTCCTACAAGGCGGCTGAATTGAAGTGCTACATAATACTTCCATGCTACAATGAAGCTAAAAATCTCAGAAAACTAGTAAAATCAATCGACGAAGCTCTCCGCGAAAACATTCAATATAAAATAATAGCAGTCAACGATGGAAGCACAGATAACACAAAAGAAGTATTATTGGAACTTTCCTCAAAATACCCAATAAAACTAATTGAACATGCCAGAAACATGGGTTTAGCCAAAGCCCTAGAAACCGGCTTTCAGACAGTTTTAGAAGAAATTGAAGATGTAGACTATGTAATTTTCATGGACTCAGACAATACTCATGACCCCAAGTACATACCGCTAATGACAAGTGCTGCAAAAAATTTCGATGTAGTAATAGGATCACGCTACATTAAAAACGGCAGACAAATTAACGTTCCAGTCTTACGTGTTTTCATGAGCAAAGCCATCAACTACCTAATAAAATTCCTATTAAAACTTAAAATCAGAGATTTCACAAGCGGCTACAGATGTTTCAGAGCCTCAACAATCAAAAAGTTGCATAAAGCCTTTGGCGGCAACCTAATAGAATCACAAGGGTTCGAAGTTTCCTTTGAAATTCTGCTTAAAACTTTAGCATGCGGCTCCAGTATTGGCGAGATACCAATAACCTTAGATTACAGCTTAAAGAATGGTGAAAGCAAAATGCGAACCTTCCCAACAATCTTAAGATACATGAAGTTTATTCTAAATTTCAAAGGCAAATTGAAAAATATCTATGAAAGATGCGGCCTTCTTAGCGATTAGTGTTTCTTTTTAAGTTTTTAGATGTTTTGTTGATTCTAACTCTGATTCTGAACCTCTAAAAAATTTTTAATAAATGTTAAAATGCTCTGATAAGTGAACCGAAAGAGGAATGGAAAATGAATGTAAAGGGAAAAATTACAGTAATCAGCCTAATAGTGATAATTCTAGTAAGCTCAGTAATCACCGTACTACTTACCCAAATGAACACGGCAAAAGCTGCAGAAACAACCTACGATCAAGATTACATGACCGTTGAAGGAGTACTCGCAAGTGACAGCTATGTTCTTTTCCCATTTGAAAAGAAAAACCTAAAAATCGGCTTCTCAAAATACGGTGAAATGATAGATTACGACACAAAGGTAGGACTAGAATACGGCGGGGAAACCGACCCGTTCGCAACTAACCCCAGCCAAGTGCTAGAATATGAATGGGTCAACGGTTGGGTAATCAACATAACCTATGTTCACGGCGGGCAATACTACAACAGATGGGCTTTTGCCCTTTACAGCGACTACTACAATGATAATAGCATAGCTGGCGATTGGCAAGAAGGAGTAATCGGCGCAACTAACACAACCTATTTGGGCGGAAGAAAAACAAACGGAGGAGCAGTAACCCAGCCAATAAAAGTTCTCTACAACGGACCAAGAAGATTCGTAGCTCTACTAAACACAACAATTTATGAGGACACCGCTCATGAATATCCACTTGTAAGAATAATATTCACTATAATCTTTAACAAAGTAGAGAAGCATGTGATCGTGTTTAAGGACATAAAGAGAGTTGACAACAGAAAAGGAACAGGAGTAATGCAAATAGAGTTCAGCGAGAGAGGCCAATGGGACCTCGGAGCCGGAACTCCACCAAAATCCTATGCACATATCTACGAGGACCAATCAACCCTCTACGGCGAAGAATATCAACACTGGTACAACGGAAGCGCAACTTACGCCGGAAAATATGACATGGTTCAAATAATCGATGACGACTTGAATTATGTGGCATGGGCAGCTTGGTGGCCGAAGCCAATAACCAGCTACGTTGAGGATATAAGTGAAATTGGAAGAAAAACCATTCTAACCACCCGAAGCACCAAAGTAGATACATTCACAGGAGACGGAACAACAACAGAATTCCACCTAACCGCCGATCCTGTTGCCTATCCAAGAAACATGACCAACAACGGCTGGGATGACAGCCCCATGGTTTTTGTAGATGGAGATCACAAGACTGAAGGAGTTGACTATACGTGGGACACCGAAAACAACAACATCACCTTTACAACCGCACCAAGCAATGGCGCCACAATAAAAGTAGTCTATAAAATTGATGCTGGCCAAAATGACCCCAGTAATGAGCCTTGTGTACCCTTTGTCATTGCCGAATGG
>Ga0164311_10001319_pt1 | contig 12016 bp, 14 predicted proteins | sample GuaBasSedimGuay2_FD_121796 | JGI IMG/M metagenome (GOLD analysis project Ga0164311, IMG submission 121796) | Subseafloor sediment microbial communities from Guaymas Basin, Gulf of California, Mexico - Guay2, Core 4569-9, 9-12 cm | ecosystem: Environmental > Aquatic > Marine > Hydrothermal vents...
ACAATGGCCCGTATCCTGAAGAGCCGGATGACGCGAAAGTGTCACGTCCGGTTCGGGAGTGGGGGCGGGGTGGGCGACCGCCCCGCCCACCATAACTTAGCCAGCATCTTCAGACTGCCAACTTCCTGCGCCCCAAACGTACGAGTTCGTCGTAGGTCCTGCATATCTCATCAGCCAAACTGTTTAGTTCCCGACCAACTCTATTGATGTGCTCTTCATGCTTTTCGACTAACTCTTTGAAATGCTCTTCATCCCTTGCCTTGTAAGCTATATCTTGGATGAGTTGGCTGTCAAGAATAGCAATTCGGTTGAATTCGGGATTCGTTCTGAGTGGAAAAGTGTATTGACCTATTAGCGATAGGAATTTGATAATGTGACCTTCTAATTCGCCCCGCAGGCTCTCCAAATCGGCATCAAGAAACTCAAACTCCGGTGTCTCACAATAGATGGCAAACTCGTGGAGGGGACCGTGGTCCTCTAGTCGGAAAGTTCCAAAGTAATCTTGTCTACGGAGTAACGCAATGACTCCAGTGCTTGGAAGAATCTCCCGAATTCTAGCGAAAAGCTCTTGATCTATCTCTAGGTAATCAGGAGCTGTTACAATTCCCTGACTGTTCCTGACTTTTTCGTACCATCTATCACGATGTCCTCGCAACTCAGAAGCGGTGAATCTTCTTCCCTTCGGATGCTTGGGGTCGTAGGCTCTCACTTCTGCGTGACAATCAAAACATAGCGGAATACAGTTTTCGTATGTATCCTCTCCGCCATCAGCCCTAGCCACGATATGGTGTAGTTCGATCTTGGAACCGCAGAACTTGTGACACAAGCAACAACACCTGCCACAGTCAAGTAGTGCTCTTTCGGCTACTTCAGATGGAAAGGACAAAGCTCTTGAATACTCCTTTCTTAAGTGCTGGCTAACTCCTAAATCTGCGGAGTCTTTCGCTTATCGCTCATTTTGGATGTGTTAGGCGAAGCACTTCGCCTATCACTCACCTGGCGCATCTTAGACGAACTGTTTCGCCTACTACGCAATCTGCGCGACCTGAAATGCCTCGGCCGTGGTCAGCCTCTCCACCCCGCGGTCAATGCGGCGCAGGAGGCCGGTGAGCACCTCTTTCGGCCCCACCTCGACGAAGCGGGTCACCCCCTGCCCGATCATCCAGTGCACCGACTCGGCCCACTGCACGGGCGAGGTGAGTTGCCGCCCCAGCGCGTCGCGGATGCCGTCGGGATCGGTGAGCGGGCCGGCAGTGGCGTTCGCCACGAGGGGGATAGCCGGCCTGCGGAACGGCGTCGCATCGATGTGATGGCGGAACTCGGCGGCGGCCTCGGCCATCAGCGGGGAATGGGCGGCAATGCTCACGGCCAGCCGAATCACGCGCCTGGCTCCCTGTTCCTGCGCCAATTCCATCGCCTGCTCCAGCGCCCCCAACGTCCCGGAGATGACGATTTGGCCGGGGCAGTTGTCATTGGCGATGCCCACGTACTCTCCGCTCTGTTCCCGCACTCTGGCACAAATCGCTTCCAGTTGCTCACACTCCATCCCCAATACGGCGGCCATTCCGCCGGGACTTTGCTCACCGGCTTGCTTCATCAACCGACCGCGCTCACGCACCAGATGCAGCCCATCCTCAAAGGAGAGTGCTCCTGCTGCCACCAGTGCACTGAATTCCCCCATACTATGCCCGGCCACGTAGGCGGGGCTGTCCACTCCCCGCTCCTCCAGTGCGCGCAGGGCGGCCACGCTGACGGTGAGAATGGCCGGCTGGGTGTTGACCGTGTCGTTCAGTGCCTCGGACGGCCCCTCGAAGCACAACTGCGAGAGGGCGAAACCCAGTATGCTATCGGCCTGATCAAACACAGCGCGGGCCACAGGGAAGGCGTCGTAGAGATCACGCCCCATTCCCACGTATTGGGAGCCCTGGCCCGGAAAAAGATAGGCACACAACGTTTTACACATCTCGTTTTACGTTTCGCGCTTTACGTTTCACACTTCACGCCGCTATTCCTCCACAATCTCGATGACCTCAACGCCGCGATAGGTGCCACAGGACAGGCAGACGTGGTGTGGTCGCACCGGTGCGCCGCATTGTGGGCAGGTCACCAACTGCGGGATCTTCGCTTTCCAGTGGCTGCGACGGTTTCCTCGGCGGGCTTTCGATATCTTACGTTTGGGTAACGCACCCATAGCACCTCCTTGTTTCCTTTCCGGTTTGCGGTGCAAAACTCAACGGAGGCCCTGATTCATCGGGGTCTTCCCGGCTGAAGCCGGGTCTCCGATTACGTTTCGCACCGCGTGCTATTATAGAGGCGAGCGGTAACCCTGTCAAGGTGTCTCGCTATCGCTATCATGCTCGTGCCCAACGTGCGGTTCATTCTCACTTTTCTCCCGTTCGGCCTGGAGGGTGCGGATGCCGTTTTCGACCACCGTCAGCGCCCGCTTCAGTTCCTGCTCCAGTTTGCAGAGAACATCGAAGGCGTAATCGTCGGCTCCAGCGCGGATGCTTTCCGCTTCCCGCTCGGCCCGCTCGCGGATGGCAGCCGCTCGCGCCTCGGCGGCCTGGGCGATGGTGTGCTCTGCTGTGAGTCGGGCTGCCTCGTTGCGTGCCAGCGCGACGATGCGCTCTGCCTCCTCGTGGGCTTGAGCCATAGTGCGGTCTTTCTCGCGGATGATGCGCTCGGCGCGTCGCACCTCGTCGGGGATCGAGATGCGCATCTGGTCAAGCAGGGGCCAGATACGGCGCTCGTCCACCAGCCGCAGGCCGCTGAACGGCAGACGCTTGCTCCCTTTGACGGTTTCTTCCAGACGGTCTATCAAGTGCATGATGTCCATATTGGCCTCCGGCCTTCTTTTTCGCCCCCCTTCGTCCCTTTCGCGCTCTTTCGCGCTCTTTCGTGCTCTTTCGCGTGCTAATCGCGCAGTGAGACGAGCGGCACCGGTTCGTGGTTCTTCTCTCGCTCCTGTCGTTTCGCCTCCAGCGCGGCCACGACGTGTGACGGGACCATTTCACCCACGTTGCCACCCAGGAGTGCAATCTCCTTGACGATGCTGGAACTCAGGAAGGCGTGGGCCTGGCGCGTCATCAGGCACACGAACTCGATCTCCGGCGCAAGTTGGCGGTTGGTGAGCGCCATCTGGTACTCTAGTTCGAAGTCGGAGATAACCCGCAGTCCGCGCACAATGGCCTGGGCCCCAACCTGACGTGCGAACTCCACCGTTAATCCGCCATAACGGACCACATGCACGTTGGGCAGGCCGGCCAGAGCCTGGCGTGCCAACTCGACCCGCTCCTCGACGGTGAATAGCAGGCTCTTCGCCGGTCGGTCGTAGACGGCAACCACCAACTCGTCGAAGATGTTGGCCGCACGGGTGGCGATGTCTACGTGGCCGAGGTGAATCGGATCAAAGGTGCCGGGGTAAATAGCGATACGGGTCAACTGACTTCTCCTTCCCCCTTCCAGAACCGCGCCACCTGCTGGGCCAGAAGTCGGTTGTCCGGATGGGCCAGTTCTGGGTCGGTCTCGAAAAAGCGGCGTGCGGCCTCGCGGGCAGCCTCAACGAGCCGCAGATCGGTCACATTGGCCAACTTGAGATCTGGGAAGCCTGACTGACGGGTGCCGAGGAACTCACCCGGCCCGCGCAGTTCCAGGTCTTTCTGCGCCAACGCGAAGCCGTCGCTGGTGGCCTCGACCGCCTGCAATCGCTCCTGGGCCTCGGGGGAGGAGGAGTCGGAGACAAGCAGGCAGTAGGATGGATGCTCGCCGCGCCCAACGCGGCCCCGGAACTGATGGAGTTGCGCCAGGCCGAAACGGTCGGCCCCCTCGATGAGCATCACCGTGGCATTGGGTACGTCAATGCCCACCTCGACGACGGAGGTGGCAACCAGAATGTCCAGTTCCCCCCTGGCGAAACGGGCCATCGTAGCCTCCTTCTCCTCGCCCTTCATCCGCCCGTGCAGCAGGCCCAGCCGTAGATCGGGGAAGATGTGCTTCTGGAGGCGCTTGTACTCTTCGACGGCGGATTTGGCCTCGACCTTCTCCGACTCCTCGACCAGTGGGCAGATGATGAACGCCTGGTGGCCCTTCTCGATCTGGCTGCGCACGAAGGCGTAGGCCCGTTCTCGCTCGGTGGGCAGAAGCAAACGGGTCACGACCGGCTTGCGCCCCGGTGGCATCTCGTCAATGACCGAGACGTCCAGGTGGCCCCACAGCGTCAGTTCAAGCGAGCGGGGGATGGGGGTGGCGGTCATCACCAGCAGGTGGGGGTTGTACCCTCCTTTCGCATCTTTCGTCTTCCCTTTCGCATCTTTCGTCTTCCCCTTCTGCCGCAGCGCCGCCCGCTGGCGCACGCCGAAGCGGTGCTGTTCATCAATCACCACCAGGGCCAACTCTTTGAACTGCACGCTTTCCTGGATCAGCGCATGGGTGCCCACGACGATGCCCACGCTGCCATCGGCCAGCCCGGCGTAAATCTCTTCCCGCTCCCGCCCGGTGACGCTACCGGTGAGCAAGCGAACGGTCGGCTTGGGAGCCGGTATCCGCTCGAAAAGGCGACTGATGGTCTGATAGTGCTGCTCGGCCAGGATCTCGGTGGGGGCCATCAGCGCTGCCTGTGCGCCGGCGGCCACGGCCAAAGCCATCGCCGCTGCTGCCACGACGGTCTTGCCCGAGCCTACGTCTCCTTGCAGGAGTCGGTTCATTGGCCAGTTCGAGCGCAGATCGGCGACGATTTGTCGCAGCGCCCGCTGCTGGGCGCGGGTCAGTTTGAAGGGCAGGCTGTGGATGAAGTTGCGGAGGGTGGCGTTGTTCACCGGCAGCGGTTTGCCCGGGGCCGAGCGCCACAAGTGCCGCTGGCGCAGCAGACCAATCTGTAGCACGAATAATTCGTCGAAGGCCAGCCGATAGCGGGCCCGCTCCAACATATCCTTGTCGTCCGGGAAGTGGATTTGAGCGATGGCAGTTTCCAGGTCCATCAGGCCCGCTTCCTGACGCACTGAGGCCGGCAGGTGATCAGGCAGCCGCTTGGACCAATAATCCACGGTGCGCTTCATCAGGCGGCGCAGCCGCCTGGCGCTTAGCCCGGCGGTGAGGGGGTAGACCGGCACGAGGCGGGCGGTGTGCAGTAGTTCCTGTTCTAGCGGTTCCCACTCCGGGGAGGTGAAGCACAGCCGGCCCAGATATTCGTCCACCTTGCCGCTGATGACGATCTGTTGGCCGCGCTTTATACGGCCTGCCAGATAGGGCTGGTTGAACCAGGTGGCTTCGATGAAGCCGGTGCCGTCGGAGAGGGTGGCCTTGAAGATCACACCGCCCCCTCGGGTCTCGCGCGCACCGGCATCCCAGACCTGAGCGATGATGGTGACCTCCTCGCCGTATTCGAGGCGGTTGATGGGCTTGAGTTGCGAGTAGTCGTCGTAGCGGCGGGGGAAGAAGTAGAGCATGTCACGGATGGTGTGGATGCCCAGTTTTGCCAGCCGCTCGGCCTGGCGGGGGCCCACTCCTTGTAGGACGGTGACAGGGGAATCGAGGCCGATGCGGGCGTAGGTCGGCGCGGGCGGAGTGGGAGCCGGCTCGGCCCTGGCGGGTACGGGTGGAGTGAGGGCTGCTTTCTCCCTCCTTTCCTTCCGTTGGGGTGGGCGAGAGGGAGGCGCAGCCTTAAGCATCTCCAGCAATTCGGTCACAGCCTCCTGGCGGGAGGTACGGTCGGGAAGGTCGCTATAGGCACGTAACCGGTCGGCCACTGCCTGAACCCAATCGGTCGCCTCTGGCCCGAAGGTGTCCCCGGCCTCCCGCAGCCAGGTATCGGCGAAGCGAGCCAGGCCACCGAAGACAGCCCGGTCCTGGTACTTCTCTGCCTCTAGACAGAGGATGTTGGTCAGTTTCTCAACAGGCGTAGTCATATTTATCTGGTAGTCACGGCAGCCATGCCCAACTCGTGGCCCCACGTGGGCACCGCCACTTCGGCAGGCACATCGGACGTGCTGTCGGTGAGGATGTGTACCTGGCTCATCGGGGCAATGCCTCCTTGCTCGTTCCCTCGTACACCACCAGGCCCATTCCATCCGGCCCGATGTGAGAAGCCAGCAGTGGGCCGTAGAGCAGGATGGGAAACTCGTGGTCGGGCGCGATGAGTTCCAGTCGCTCCCGCAGTATCTTCGTCTTCTCCGTGGGATAGGGGGTGCTCTGCAAGATGGCTATCCGTTCGATGTAGGAGAACTCGCTGGCGAACTCGGCCAGTTTGTCTATCGCCCGGTCGCGATTACGGACTTTTTCCATAGGGATGATCTTGCCCTCTTCGATTGCCAGGAAGGGCTTGATACCCAGCATGGTGCCCAGGATGGCCTGGGATGGGCTGATGAGCCCGCTGTGCTCCAAGTAATCCAATGTCTCGGTGACCAGTACGACGTAAATACGTCGGATAAGCCCCCGCATCTGGCGCACGATCGCGCCCAGTGGAACGGACTGACGGGCCAGTTGTGCTGCCTCTTGTACCAGGATGCCCAGGCCCAGGGAAAGGGTCTCCGAGTCCATAACTACGATATCGCAACGTCCCAGGAATTCGCGGGCGGCCTTTTGTGCTTCGCGGCAAACGAGGCTGAGGCTGGCCGAGGAGTGAAGCGAGATGATCTGGTCGGTACGGCGCATCAAGCGGTTGTATACGCGCCGGAACTCTCCAACGGTCGGGCCAACTATTTTAGGGTGGACACGGTCATGGGCCATACGGAGCAGTAATTCTTCGTGATCCAATTCTGTGCCATCCTGGTAGTCCTCGTTGTCAATACGGACGGTCAGAGGTAAGATGGTGATGTCGAGCCGTTCGGCAATGGCCGGCTCGATGGTCGCTGCACTGTCGGTGACGATATGGACTCTGGACACGTGACCTCCGCTATTTGTCTGATAGTCCGATACCGGACACTGGCGATTTTGCTCGTAGTAACGACTTCAGTCGTTCAAAGCAAGGTCGGAGCGACCGAAGTCGCCATTATGACCCCCATATCTTGATACTGGACACCGGCGAATTTGCTCGTAGTAACAACCACCCGACCATCTATTCCACCGAAAGGATGTAATAGTAATGGGGCTGTCCCCCAGCGATGACCTCGATTTCCTGGTTGGGCCAGTCCTGCTGCAAAAGGTCGGCCAGTGCATTGGCGTCGCTCTCGCTGATAGTCTCGCCATAGTACAAAGTGATGATCTCATGGTCGGCGGCGTTCATTTCCTTCAACAGTGCTCGCACGACCTCTTCAACCGTTGTACCGGTTACCTTCAGTTCCCCGTTGTGCAGGCCGATGACCTGTCCATCGGCGACCTCCACGCCGTTGATCGTCACCGAGCGGGTCGCGGTGGTGACCTCGCCCGTCTCGATCTCCTCCATCGCGCTCGTCATAGCGGCCACGTTGGTCTCGAAATCGGCCTGGTAGTTGATCGCCAGAAGCGCCGCGATGCCCTGGGGGATGGAGTGACTTGGGATGACGGCCACAGATTTGTTGCTGAGTGCACGGGCCTGCTCGGCTGCCAAAATGACGTTGCTGTTGTTAGGCAGCAGAATCACGTGCTCGACCGGCAGGTTCTCGATGGCCTCCAACAGGTCCTTAGTGCTGGGATTCATCGTTTGGCCGCCACGCACGATGGTGCTCGCGCCCAGGCTCTGGAAGACGCGAGCCAGGCCATCGCCTGGGGCGACAGCCACGACGCCGATGTCCTGAAGGGCCTGGGGCGAGGGAGGCGCCGGCAACTCGTGCTCAGCGATGAAGTCCTGATACTGAGCCTGCATATCCTCTACCACGACGTCGCGCAGTGAGCCCAGACCGGCTCCGTAACTGATGGGCACGCCGGGGTCGGGCACGTGGACGTGGACCTTGACCATCGTAGGATCGCCTACAACGAGTGGACATTCGCCCATCTCTGCGATTCTCTGGCTGATAGTGTCCACATCGAGCCCCTGTCCGACGATGAGGAACTGCACGTCGTAGCCGTAGCCAGCCTTGCCAGGCGCTAACCCCGTGGTAATCAGATCCACCGCTTCGACCAGACGCACGTCCTCGGCGACGGGCTCTCCTCGCATGTAGCGCAACATTCCCTCCAGAATGACGAATAGCCCCTGACCGCCGGCATCCACCACCCCGGCCTCTTTGAGCACCGGGAGCAGGGAAGGGGTAAGCGTGACGGCTTCATGGGCAGCGAACACCATATGCTCCAGTACGTAGACCAGGTCTTCGCTCACTTCCGCTGCGGCAGTGGCGGCATCGGCGACCATGCGGGCAACGGTGAGGATCGTCCCCTCAACTGGCTTGACCACGCCCTTGTAAGCCGTCACTGCGGCTTCACGGCAGGCAGCCGCCAGGTCAGAAGCACGGTAGACCTCTTTGCCGTCCAGGCTGCGCGCGAAGCCGCGCCAGATCTGGGAGAGGATAACGCCGGAGTTGCCCCGGGCCCCCATCAGCGCACCGTGAGCCATCTTGTGGGCTATCTGCCCCACGTTGCGCTCCGGCGAATCCTTGATCTCGACCCAGGCGGATTGCATCGTCAGCACCATGTTGGTCCCCGTGTCACCGTCGGGGACCGGGTAGACATTGAGTGCGTTGATGGCGGCCTGGTGATGTTGCAGCCAACCTAACGCGGCTTTAATCAACCGCTTGAAGCCTTGACCGTCGGTGACCAGACGCGGGGAGCGCCGTGTGGCCATTGATACCTTCTCGTCTGTCAACCTGCTGAATCCTTTCACAGAAAAATCAGCCGGGGCTTGCGAAGTGTCTTTCAATGCTTTAATCAATATCGCTGATGCGCAGCCCCTCGACGTGAACGTTGACCTCGGCGACGGGCACGCCCAGCGCTCGCTCGACGCTGAACTTCACAACGTTCATAACACTGCGAGCCACGGCGGCGATGCGGGTGCCGTATTCGATAATCACGTAAACGTCAATGAAAATCTGCCCGTCCTCGATGCGCACCTCAATCCCGCGCTTGCTATCGCGTGAGAGGAGATTGGCGATGCCGCTGGGCAGATTCTTAGCGGCGGTCCCTACGACGCCGTAGCAGGTCAACACAGCCTCATTCACAATACTGGCGATGGCTGTGGGCGAGACCTCGATGCGCCCTAGACCAGGTTGTCTTTCTGACATAAGTCCCTCCGTAGGAGTAGCACGTTTTATTTTCACGTTTTACGCCATAAGTTGCGCGAAAGCATTTCTTATGGTATGATATGCCCTGTTACGAACTACTGTGAGGTGACTAATGGCAAAGTGTGAAATGTGCGGCAAAGGCCCCCAGTTCGGGCACAACGTCAGTCATTCCAAGCGGGCTACTAACCGTCAGTTCAAACCTAACATCCACCGTGTGCGGGTGGAGGTCAACGGTCAAATGCGCCGGATGTATCTCTGCACTCGCTGTCTGCGGACGCTGAACAAGGCCCGCTAGAGTTGCCGCCGTGGACAGGCGGCGCTGTCATCTTGCACCGCCCCCCCTACAACCGGGGGCTTCTTTTTTGCCTACTTTCGACTCGGGCGCGCTGCCCTCTGCGAGCCGCCTCACGGATAGCCGCAATCGCTGCTGCAACTCCCTCCTGCGCGCCGAAGATGGCCTCCCCGGCGACCAGCACCGTCGCCCCGGCGGCCACGACCCGCTCCGCCGTCTGTGGCCCGATGCCGCCGTCCACCTCCAACTCTGCCTCACTTCCGGTGCTGTCCAGCATCTCCCGCACCCGCGCGATCTTGGACAGCGTATGCTCGATGAAAGGCTGCCCCCCGAAGCCCGGATTGACAGTCATCACCAGGATCAACCCCACATCGTTCAGCACCTCACTGATAGCGACGGCCGGTGTGGCCGGGTTCAGTGAGACGCCGGCCCGCACTCCCAGGCCGTGAATCTGCTGTAGAACACGATGCAAGTGCGGTGTGGCCTCGACGTGAACGGTGAGCACATCAGCACCGGCCTCGGCGAAGGCGGGCGCATAGCGGGCCGGGTCGCTGATCATCAGGTGCACATCGAGCGGTAGGTGGGTGACGCGCCGCAGTGCCCGCACGACTGGCGGGCCGATGGTGATATTCGGCACGAAGTGGCCGTCCATCACATCCACGTGGATATAGTCCGCACCGGCGGCCTCGGCGCTCTTGACCGCCTCGGCCAGACACGCGAAGTCGGCGGCAAGTATGGAGGGTGCGATCTTAATTGGTCGGGTCATCAAAGAGGTATGATACAACGAGTTAGAGGATTTGGCAACTGGTCGCTCGTCGCTGGATATGGTGGGCTTAGGGCGGTGCAGGAGGGGTCAGTAGCCCTCGCCGCGGTGCATGATGCGGAAGACGGTCACGACGCGGGCGTCGTAGTCAATCTCGTAAAGGATGCGGTACTCACCCGCCGTCAGGCGGTAGGCGGATTTCGTCCCTTTCAACTTGATACTGTCGTGCGGGCGGGGGTCCGTTTCCAGCATCCGCAGGCGGCGCACAATTTGGGCTGCGTGTTTAGGGTGGATGCGCCGAAACCGCTTACGGACGGAGGACTCAATCCTCAGTTGAAAGGCTGTCATCGTAGTCGCCCAGGTTGTAGCCAGTCGCCTGTTCGTAGTCCTCGATCAGTTCATCCAGGGAGATGAATTCTGTCGCAGTGGCCTTCGCCTCCAGGAGCAACTGCCGGTCACGTTCCATCTCCAGTCGGCTGATGTACTCCTCTCGGGCTTCGTAGTCGTCGTAGCGCAGGACGACGGCGGCGGGGCGTCCGCGCCGGGTAATGACGATGGGACGATTCTCCAGAGAGGCTAGCAGCTCTCTGGCCCGATTGCGGAATTCGGTTATTGGGACGATCCGGGCCAACATCTTCACCCTCCTCATATATTCTAACGGACATCCAGACGTATTGTAGCACATCTTTCTAAACTGGACAATCCGAGGGGGGAAACCAAGCGTATAAATTTATGATCACGGCCGAGATGAGCCGCGAGCGATACTTTGAGTTGTTGGAGCGGGTCAAGTAGCCTCTTCCTGGGCCGCGCTGTGCTGCCGCAGTTGCCCGCAGCCGGCCTGGATGTCCACCCCCCGCCGCAGGCGCACAGTGTAAGGGACGCGATGCCGTTCGAGTTCGGCGGTGAAGGCGGTTAATGCAGCGTGGGGGGAAGGCCGGCCCGCGTAGCCCGGAGTGGGGTTGAGTGGGATGAGGTTGACGTGGGCCAGGAGCCCCGCGAGGCGAGCGGCCAACGCCTTGGCCTGCATTGGCGAATCGTTCACTCCCTCAATAAGCGCCCATTCGAAACTGACCCGCCGCCCGGTGCGTTTGACGTAGTGATGGCAGGCCTCGAAGAGGGCATCGAGCCCGTATCTTCGGTTGAGGGGAACGAGTTGGTCGCGCAACCGGTCGGTGGCGGCGTGGAGGGAGATGGCGAGCGTGATTTGCAGACCCTCTCCCGCCAGTCGTTCGATACCCGGCACCACACCGACGGTGGAGAGGGTGATGCGCCGCTGGCCCAGGTTGAAGCCACGTGGGTCAATCAGGCGGCGGATGGCGGATAGTGAGGCGTCGTAGTTGAGGAGCGGCTCGCCCATCCCCATCAGCACCACGTTGGTCAGCCGTTCCCCCTCAGCGCGGAGGATGCGGGCGAAGTGAAGCGCCTGGGCGACGATCTCGCCGGCGGAGAGACTGCGGCGGAAGCCCATCTGACCGGTGGCACAGAATACGCAGCCGATGGGACAACCGACCTGGGTGGAGATGCAGGCGGTGCAGCGGCGTCGGTAGCGCATCAGCACCGCCTCGACCGTCTCTCCATCCTCCAGGCGGAGCAAGTCCTTGCGCGTCTCCCCATCGGCCGACCGCACCGTATCCACCATCTGTGGCACACCGATGATCGTCTCCGCCGCCAATTGCTCGCGCAGCGGTTTTGGCAGGTTAGTCATCTGGTCGAAGTCGGTCGCCAGGTGGACGTAGAGCCACTCCCAGAGTTGGCGGACGCGGTAGGCTGGCTCGCCCCACCCCGCCAGGAGGGATTGGAGGGTGGGGAGGTCGAGGTCATAGAGGCGAGTTGGGG
>Ga0164311_10001321_pt1 | contig 12012 bp, 15 predicted proteins | sample GuaBasSedimGuay2_FD_121796 | JGI IMG/M metagenome (GOLD analysis project Ga0164311, IMG submission 121796) | Subseafloor sediment microbial communities from Guaymas Basin, Gulf of California, Mexico - Guay2, Core 4569-9, 9-12 cm | ecosystem: Environmental > Aquatic > Marine > Hydrothermal vents...
GCGCTAGACATAGTCAGAGATGCTGCTTACGACTATTTCGTAGCTAATGCTAGTTGTGACGAACTAGGGGCAGTGAAAACGGACGTAGACCAACAAAGGTATTGGGCATTAGACCTTTACGTATTCGAGATCCTAGAAAACTCTTGCACACCCCTCCCCTTACAAAAGTGGGCGGATGTCTGCTATGCAAGCCTCAAATCGTCAGAAAAGACTGAAGAAGAAGTGGCTTATCGTCAATACATTAAACTGCGGGCAAGATTTGAGTCTCGTCGGATCTTTGAAGAAGAGTCTAACAACAAACCTTTGGAATAAATTAGGGGATTGCTATGAGCACTGCTGTACAAGGCACATTGTACGTACTTCTTTCTGACCATGATGTTGTTTTTATGTCGAACGATCTTGATGATGTTGTGGGAGAAGCCCGCGAATACTTTATGAACAGCATTGGGTTGAGGATGCAAGATGGCTTCTTAAAGTATCCTAACGACGCTCCAATTAGTATCACACAGGACATCATTGATTCCACTGATGTTGAGGTACATACACTGTCCAACGAGACACTACAGGAGTTGCCTTACCAGAAATGGCTTGATGAAGACCATGCTGATCGTGTGGATGCTGAAAAAAGTGAGGAAGAACGCGAGTACGATCATTACTTAGAGCTACATGAGAAGTACAAAGCGCGTAAGTAGTTGTGTAGGGAGTAGAAATGTCTAAAACGAAGCATCCCCTGTATGTGGTACTTGTCGACAATGAAGCCGTCTTTACGAGCGATCTCTACGAGGAAGCATTAGAGTACGCTGAAGATGCCTTTACTCCCCTGGTAGATGCTTCTAGTGACTGGCTTACGACTGTGCCTGAATCTCTAACCAAACAAAACATTGTACTCCACCAGATAGGCTATGAGACGGAAACAACACTGCCTTACCAGAAATGGTGGGACGACTTCCTGAAGAGATGTAGTACCTTCAAAGAAAGACTTGAAAGGGACGAATACACTCAGTATCTACAACTTAGGAAAAAGTATGAGGATAAGTACCTACAAGCAGAGGGCAAGGCACCTTCAAAGTATGTTGTGGTGCTAAATGAACATCTTGAACTTGTAGATGGCGAGGGTACCTTAGACGAGGCTATGGCATGTGCTAAAGAATTGTTCCCTCGCTGTGTGCTTGCGGTTCAAGCTATGACCCAGAAACTTCCGACTTTTATTCCTACCCGTTACACAACAGGAAAGTTCTTGAGTGTTAACTTAGAAGGCAGTGATGAATGTGTAGATTTGCCTTATCAACAATGGTGGGATGAGTATACGAAGGATTATAGCAAAGCCGTATATGTCTGCTGTAATAGTAAGTATGGACAGTCGTATAAAAATATGTTGGCGTAAGTATGGGTAACGTTGACTTCCCTTGTGTGTACTGTGGTAATGAGCATGACGGAACTTTGCTAAGTGGGGAGGGTATTTGTCATGCTTGTGATTGTAAGTTAGTAAAAATGGTTCGTAGTAGTACACAATTCTGGTACCCAGATCAATGGGAAACCTACAAGTGGGCAGTGTTAGCTACAGATCTACAGTATGTTGATGAATTGTTACGTGTCTCTGATTTACGCCCACACTTGAAAGATGCTTGGGCGTTGACTAGGGGATCTTACGTACAACTAACAAAAGAACCAGGAGCATGGTGTAACTCATGAGAAATAGTAGTACAGAAGAATTATATCTTGTAGCTATAGATGATGATGTTGTAGATAGTTCTCTTGATAAAGAGACAGCTATGGTTATGGCAGAAGATTACTTTACAGATTATCTTAGGAATGCCGACATAGACACTTCTGCTGAAATAACACAAGCTATGGTTGACGATAGTGGCATTGTTGTATACAAGGTTGGTAAGAAGGAATCTCTTTCTTGTGACTTCCAAAAATGGGCAGAGGCTACTTGGGAAAACGATAAGTTACGCGCACAAGATTTTAAAAACGAGGAGTACAAAATGTACCTAGAACTGAAGGCAAAGTATGAGGGCAAAGAGTAAAAATGCTAATCAGAGACCGCTATGTAGCTCAACCACATAAAGTTGCTTCAGGTCTACACGTTGACATTTATGATACTGCGCAGAAAGAAATCGTGGGCTCTTACGAAAGAAACTTCGATTCTTTACTAGATACCTTCCATCCTTTTGTGCATAAAGGCAAAACATACGCCTTGTACTCCAAAGACTACACAGCTACTCGTGTTATGTCCTTACCAGACTGTACAGACATTGGAGGTCAAGTGGGCGACAACATGGGGTTCTGTCCCATGGAATTTTATGTGCCCATTGCCGAAGACTTTCCCGACACTTCTGTCCTAGAATACCCCTTCGGCTTCATTGGGGGTTGTATATGGGGCGATGACACCTCTCTGAAGGTTCAGTTTGTGGACTTTAAGGCGCTAGAGCAGGGTGTAGTGGTTATTGACGATAGGCTAGGGTACCTGGAGGTGCCTCGTACAGTACCAACGCTTAGAGAGGCTATCTCACGCCTTTCGTATGACTCTGGTTCTAAGGAGTCTAGTGTTGTTTTTGTACAAGAAGAAAAGAAGGTGATTTACGATGCTGAAGGGACGGACAAGAACGAGTCTAAGTTAGAAAACACCTTCCTACTATTTGACTGTATTGTGGACTGTAACACAACCAAACGGTATGTTATTCCGCAACTGTTCTTTACTTCAGATGAACATGGGACATTCCTGCGGGATTTGTGGGATGCTATTCACGCATACACCTCTCCAAAGCGGGTGAAGCCTTCTCTGTACCGTTATGATAAAGGGGTAGAGAAACCAACGTTAGATGAAGAGGAACTTCGGTTTATTGCTGAAGTACGCTTGGTAACAGGGTTACGTAAACCAGTATCGGAATACGAAGAACTTTACTATAAGTCCTGGGTTGAGTACGAGGTTAAGTCGGTTAGATTAGGCAAGTCGTTTAATTGGCTGTATACCTTGGATGTAGGCTAATCTGGTGCCTGAAGTTGATTTCCGTCTGTCGATGCGTACCTGGATAAAATGTATAGTAGGAAGAGTGGTCATACCATTGAGAACCCTGATTCCTGCTACCACCAATGGTATAAAAATTCTGAAATCAGACATAATAAACATTTAACAGTTACGCTAGGGGGCGTCACTATAAGTGGAAGTCATGCTTACATTAAAAAAGCATTACTCAACTATGGAACACCCAAGTCAATTAAAGACGCAGCACTGTTATGTTCTCCTATAGTGAAAGTACGTGCTGGGGATAAGGTATTTAAGGGACCTGTAGGGGAAGTACATGCTCAAGTTAAAACTCTTGTAAGTCTGTGGCAACTTGTTGCACCTTACGATGAAGTTGCAGAAGCAAACTTGAATTATGTTGGACGAATACTTGTTGGAGGAAAGAACCCTGTGCCGAAAGAATTTCTACAGTTAGAAAAACAGCCACCACCATTTTCTAACTGTCCTGTGTGTAAAGGTGATATAAAAGAATCTGGGTTCATGGGGCAGGATTCTCTACTTATGCGTGGAATGGTTCAACGCTCAAAACGATTGTGGTATGCTCCTTGGAAAACGCGCCCTTACTGTGCTGTAATTTGCCCGCACTGCAAGGAAATTGTTGCATACGAAAATCCCCCTCTAACAGACACTGCCTTCCTTCCACAGAAAAGCCCTTACCGGTGAAATTAGTTCTTGACTTTGCTAAAACCAAGTGCTACATACTAGGAATCGCTAGTAACTGATCATAGGGAGTGTCATGTCAGAACAAGAGCATGTAAAGTTTGTAGCGGTTAAATCTAGTGATTGTTACTACATTACTATTCCAGGAAAATCTCAGGAACTGGATTGGGCGTCATACGACAGTCCTAATTTGAGTAAGTATTTCTTTGATGGGGAAACTCTTGTACAAACTACTACTCCTGGGTGGTACAAACTTCCTAAGTACCCTACAAGAATCTATACTGAGCAGCGTGCCACTCAAATCAATTTCAGGTATGAATTGGTAGAGAAGAGTCTTGCAAATGAGACCATAAAATTAGTCTTAGATATGGAAGAAGTTTCTGAGACACGTTTTTATGGAGACGAACGTAGTTGGAAAAAGGAGTTTGCTCATCTAGAATCGTTGTATACCTTAGCTTACGATACTGTTCCTGGAAGAGAAGTAGATATCTCCTTTGAAATAGACGTTCTTTTTGTAGAAGAGGTGCAAAGTGGCGTTCTCTCCTACAACATAGAACAAGCCTTTTATAACCACGAATTACAGGACAGGCGATTAACAGAAAGTGCTGTTCAACACCAATTAGCAGATAAACTATTTTTCCCTAAGATTCTTCTGCCAGCAAAGCCAAGCAAACTAACATCAAGGCAGTCTTTCGACATAGTGAGACAGTACATTAAAGAGCACATGGACAGGGAAGTTGCTGTTATTACTAGTGACTACGACTTTTGTTTTACTGTAGAAAAACGAATTGCCTTAGACGAAGCTGTTGTAGATAGAAAAGAAATTCTTACCAAAAAAGGAACTAGCTATAAAAGACCGCGCTACGCTACAAATCTACAAACTTTCCGAAGCATAGAAGTGTTTGAAATGACGTGGTCTCCAAAGTGCTATACAAACTACTCTGTGCTTGCTGGTTTTAGAGGCGAGAGTCATGCAGACCTGAAACAAAACATAGATAAGTATTGTAGTAACCTTATCCAAAAGATCAATGAACCCCTACAGGATTGTCCTCATTGTCATGGGAGAGGTGTTTTAGTTGTACAAAAGACTTCATAGCATGCTAGTGTCCTTACGAAAAAGCGATGCGATACCAGGGAATTACTTTGTGCGCGTTGTACTCAAACAAGGTATCTACGAGACTCCCATCTCCTACCCTGAAAAGCAAGCTACGGCACTCTTAGAACGGGAGCAGAAGATAAGTTACCCTCCAGATTTGCTTGTAGACCATTACAGCGGTCATAAGTATTTTAAACGTGTAGGAGAATAGCTTGACTGAAGTAAAAGATATGTCTGTTTCTGAGCAGATTGGTTACGTCACGAAACACATTAGAGAGTGCCTTGAATCTTCCTATCTAGGGCAACTCTCTCCTACTGAGGCGGAACAAGCACTAATCCGTATGTTGGTGTCGCAAGAAGCCACCTCCGTTTTTGATACTACATTTGAAACTCCAGACGGGAATCTTGTGAGGTTTGCCAAAGAGGCTTGTGAAAACACTAGATTTTCTGTCAAATATGATGACCTTACAAACTCCTACAAGATAGTCGCAGCACTAGAGGAAGTAAATGAATAAGAACACACCTTTACTGGTACCTCCACATCCTGACAGCATACAGGAGGATGTAGAAAACATACTGTCTAAGTTCCGGTGGTCTGAGGATTTAGTAGACTACAATGACAGACCGCTTGTATCAGTATTCGAGGATATTAGTGTTTCGTCATCTACTGCTGTTGAAGGTACTTGCGATAAATACTTAGGCGTGTGGTGTGATAAAGATGACACTCATGATAGGTGGTTCTTTGCGCTAATTACAGACGAAGTATTGGCTGCTATTAAAAACAGTACAATATCTTTGCGTCAAGCAATGCTTGCTGCTAACTTCCCTATGCTTTTGCTAGTAGATTTAAGGGAGGGTAAAGTCCTGAGCCAAGAAGATAGGTTATTCTGGCTTCATAAGGACAATGAGTACACACAACACCTTCTACCAGAGCCAGGTGTCTTCCTAAAGCATGAAGCGGCTTCCAATGGGTTGTCTGATGTTAGATGACGCACTCCACCTCAAAGACTATGTGAAGCGTTGGAAAGAGCCTGGGATGAACCCTAAGACCCAACAGCGCATTACGTACAGGAGAGCCTCTTTCCCTGAGTTTTATTACGATCCCAAAGGCAGCTACCTTGGGATTGTAGACCCTGCTTCTAAGACTAAAATCGAAGCACCTTGGAGTGCCTACCTATTGGCTCTCATGAAGTACGGGTACGATGCACGCCTTAATAACGGGAGAATGTCGGGAGCATTCAATCCCCCAATTCAAGGTCCGTCTGGGTATCCCTCTGCTACGTTCCTGCTTGAAGCCTGTGCTCCTCGACATAAGAGCGCGTATTCTTTCCCAACTCTCTGTGTGAATCGTTCTAATGAGTATTGTGCAATAGACGGGAATTCTTATTTACCGTGCTACATTGCCGCCTTGCAAATGGGAGCACATCTATGTCATTGGGATAATGTAGTACATGACATCTATCCTGATAGGTCTGCCGCACGTTTGAAGGAAGCGAAAGAAAATCTTGTAGGTTTTCCTGCTATAACAAGAGATACTGGGTGGGAATTCTTGAAAAGTGCTAGTATCCTAAGCTCTAGGAGGTATAACAGAGTCGTGGTCTTTGCAACACCTCTCACACCAGAGCAAGAGAGGTTATTCTTAAAGTACCTGAGTGAAGACGACTGTCCTGGCTATATTAACGGCAACGTAAAACATGTCGAAGATATGTACATATTCATAGCGACAGCCCCTTCATACTAAAAAATACATGACAACCTTACCACACCTAATTGATACTAAAACCAAGTTCTACGACTACTCAGCGAAAGGTGCCTTTGGGAATCAACTACGAGTATGGCGTACCGCTGAAGATTTCATAGATAGCGGTTACAAGGGCAACATAGGGCTTAGGTACTCTGGAAAGCAGTTTGGTGCCCCCTGGATTGGTAATAAGATTCCAGATGACTGTGCCGTTGCTACAAGAGAAATATTGTGTGAACAGGAAGGGTATCATAAAGAAGATTACTACTTCTGTGAAGCGGCTCCTGATTCTATGTTGACTCTACAAGGGGAAGTGCAACGTGGTCTGACGGGTTTGGACTTGCGTTATTCCACTAAACGCTACAACATGCGTAAAGCATTTGAACTTGAAACTAAGCACATCTCTGGGGTAGGCGCTTTGTACTTGTTACAAAAGCACCTATGGCCAACAAGTTACGATGATCTTCAGATTTTACTTGACTGGTTTCCAGACCATGTGATAGAGTTTGCTGCTTTTGCTGTAGCTTTGGGCAGTGTTCCTGGTAGAAATACTGTCATCTGGGAAGTTCGTAAGGATGGAACTCCTCCCGGTTGGTATGCCTTAGAGCGTGCGTGTAAAAAATTGTAAAAGGAAGTAAGGTAGTTTTCCACTGAAGGTAACTATTGTCTACTATAACGAAGGAGACATTGACCTGTCTTACTCCAAAGAAGATTTGTCGTCAACAGAATCTCTCTGTGACTTGAACGACCTGTGTGCTTCGGCATGAAAGACTTGAACTACTCTTCTTTAGTGGTTACCACAGAAAGGTAGATGCTTTCTTCTTGTTTCCCAGAGGCTGCTGGCTACACAATGTACCCAGGCTAACATCCTCTCCACAAGCATTTATATTATCCCGATGCCTTCGGGCTAGTTAATTGTACTAGAAAGGTAGAGTTGCTTTAGTATTTCTATAAGTTATATCCTTTCGTATCTAAAAACAACTAAGGTTTTTCAAAAGTAATGAATTTTTATACAACGTCACGTATCCCTTGGTTCTCGTGAACACATGAATAAGTAAAAGAAATCAATGGCTTTTGAAACTGAAACCTCTTTGTTGCGGCTTTATTTATATAACCTTAGATTCTCCTTGACTTTGAGAAAAATCAGTGGTATACAGACTAACCATGAAAGAAAAATTCAAGTCCATAAAGGTACCTGATATCACGAGATGACAGTGATGGTCCTATGGTAAATTGGACGAGATACTCTGATAGCGATGTTCGGGGAGTACGAGATCGTTACGCCTCACAGGACTAGGAATTAGATGCGTAAGTACAAGAGTTTAGACTTCGCTCACATTAAAACAGAGCAAGACAAACGTTGCTATTGTGGGGGTATCCCACAGAGGTATTGGGATGAGAACATTGCATTAGCTTACGCTCCTGTTTTGTTTAATAATGCTAACGGGAAACCTGTGTCTTTAGACCCACAAACACAGGCTGCTTGGATTACCAAATTAGTAACGAAAGAAGAGTTGAAGAAGCCTCATTTGATCATCATTGGGAGTATGCCTACTGATGAAAAAGCAATGGCTTTAGGGTGTAGAATAGCTAAGACGGCTCTTGGATTTGAGTATCCAATTCATGTGTTTGATGTAGGTAAGCATGACTATCCCGACAATAAGGATCAGGTGCTGCTGATATACAACATCTCTACTACTGCGTATACTAGAGATCGTATGATGAAAATTCGAGATGCTGTGCGTCACAACGAAGACAGGTTCAGAATTGTAGTAGTGGAAGGTAATCCAGGGGAATTTGCCTTTCAACACCTGAGAATACGACCGAATGCTTTGTTTGCTTTCCAAGGAAGCATTGTAACGGCTAAAACACTGTAGCTTTACTTTTATTTGTGTAGAGGATCATTAGCTTGAGAGACAATAAACCAGACGCTGAGTTAGCGGCATTAAAAGCCGCGTTAGACTCCCCTGATGAGAGAATTAAAGCCAGGTTACTGGGAGGATTTAGAGACAGTCTATTTGGGTTCAAAGCGAATTTAGAGATACACCAACGGATACGGTTTCTTGTAGACACAGCGAAGCCCATTCCAATGAGCCTTGTCTTTGCTCAAGACGTTGCGTTGTCTGAAACAGCACGTAGTATGCTGGCGCAGCCCTCTATGACTCCTATTCTCACTGAGGATGACGCAGAGTCTATTCTATCGACCTTACGCGATTACGAGAATGGTCGTGAGATCTTCAAAACTCTTCAAAAAACTACTGAAGAGATGCAAAAAGAGTCTCCTGCTATTGACGACGTTGTTCTAGCAATGGAGAATACTCTTACCTCAGTACGTGCGCAGGATCAACGAGAAGCCTTGTGGCACTTTGGTAAAGGGTGCAACACAGATTCAGTAATTCAGACGATCCTTAATAAAAACATTAAGGATATCTTCATGCCCACAGGATTCGCTGGGTTTGACCGTAAAGCGGGTGGTCTTGCTAAAAACAACCTCCAAATTGTTGCTTGTCACCGCAAGGGTGGTAAATCTATTCTGTGCTTGAACGAAGGCTTGAATATGTACCAAATGGGGTATTCGGGCTGTATTATCACGTTAGAAATGGGGGAAGAAGAGTACAGCGGACGTTTGTTGGCTAATATTTCTGGAATCCCTTACAATAAGATTAGGCTCAAGACATTAACTCCTAGTGAAACCTTGCGAGCGACTGATGCTTATGCTAACTTTGTACAGCATGGGTTGACAAATAACTGTAGGCTGACAATTTGGCCAACCATGTCCTTGACTTTGCCTGAAATTGGGTTGTTGCTCAAGCCCTACGGCTTTGACTTTGTTATCATTGACTACTTGAATCTCCTTACACACGCGGAAACCCAGGAGTGGAAGCGGCTCAGTGAGCTTGCTAGGGAGTGTAAACAACTCACAGGGCTCTTGGGTTGTCCAATCATTGCGGCAACACAGACGAGCACTGAAAGCGGTAACATTAGGTACTCTAGAGCCATCGAAGAGCACGCTGATTACGTCTGGACATGGACTTACGGTGAGGCAGAGGAGGTTTCGGGGGTTATCTCGGTTGAGCAGATGGTTTCAAGGCACACAGAACGGTTCACTTTCAAGTTACGAGCAGACTTTGAGCGCATGCGTTTGACGGACCATATAGAAATGCCTTCTGAACAAGAACAAATGGAAAGTTCCAACGTACAGTTGGACTACATGGACGATCTTTAGGTTGTTTTAAGAGCACTTTACGTAGTTGTTTTAGGGTACTAAAGGAGAGAAAACTTATGTTAGTTGAAACTAAGTCATCATTGCTGCGGGATCGAATCAAGGTTCTGACATCTGCGTTGGGACTGAAGGTAGAGGATGAATGTCTAATCACGGCTAAAAAAGATGTAGGGCTTATTCTGGAAGGTTTCATGAATGGCACCTACTTGAAATGTACCATCGAAGCAGAGGTACACCAAGAAGGGGAAGTAGCGATCAAGCCTGCTTACCTGAAGGCATTGAAGTTAGGGTCTACGGTAACGCTGAAGTTGAACAAGTCTTGGCTTGACTTCAAGTCTGGTAAATTCCAAGGGCATGTTGAGACATCACAGGACATTGAACGCTTCAAAAGTTCACGTCCTTTAGAAGTTATTCCAACACCTTACAACCTTGCTTGCGAAGACTTTGTTGCGTGCATGAAGAGAGCTTTCCTTCAGCCCACAATCGTTGGTCAACCCTACGGCATTCGTTGCCAGTTGTACGGTGATGAAAAGGACATTACTGTTCCAGTAACCTTGGCAATTTCTTCAATTGAATCGTCTGTAAGAGCAGCGTTAGTCAAAAAGCAACTGCCTAATTACGTAGCACGGTTACCTGAAGAGACACACAACTTCATGGACGTAATGCTTCCTCCTATTGTGTGGAGCATTGTCAACAAGATCAAAGGACCGATTCAGATTGGTACAGATGGTAAAGCTTTCCGTCTGTTTTCTACTACCTTCGATCTTCACCAGCCTTTGTTGGGGCTGACTCCGCAAGACATTGACGGTTGGCTGCAACAACTTCCCAAAAAGAATGCGGGGATCTTGGAGGCAGAAGTACCTACCTTACTTGAAGGCATCAACCAAGCTACAAGTGTTGTTGTTACAATTGGTTCTGCGGCACAAGAAGTCACGCTCAATTGTGTGGCTAAAGATGATAACTTGACCATTGACGTGAGTGCGAGTAGTGGTGAAGCAACAAGTCATATTCCGTTGGAGCAATGTCCTAAAAAAGAGTTGAGTTTACGTTTAGGTGCTCGTCATATTACGGAGAGCTTAGGATTACTGGGTGGTGGCTCAGTGGAGGTAACTGTATGGTCGAAGCCTTCGGCAGTTTTGGTTTATTCGGGTCCGAAGAAGGAAGACATAGACAACGAAACGGACCCCCAAAAGAAAGCAGCGTTGATGGGGGAGATTCAGACATCGTATATCATCCCGCAGATAGCACAGGACTCGTAGAGATTTTCCACGAGGCTCCGGTAATACCAAAGTCGTTGCAGGTTGTTAATAAATCTGTAGTGTTGATGAAAGGGAGTGAATTACCTCCTGGCAAACAAATCACACTCATTCCTAAGTATTGTGATGAGGTTATTGACTTTTTTTCAGTAACCTCATCACCTAAAGCCTTGGGATACATTCTTAGAGTCAAACAGCATCGGTTTGGGGATGTATACTTGGATCAATGGGTGTATCTTATGCGGAGTGTGACAGACCTAACGCCACAGGTACCAGAGTTGCTAGCAAAAGATAGTCGTATGCGTTTGTACAAGTATGGTGACGACTACCTTTTCTTAGCGCGAGCAGCCAAAAAACGTAAGTAACGTGTGACACTATGAAAAAGATGACATCCTTGAAGAATCTTCCCACAGAAGACACTGCACCAATAACTACTGCGGAAGAGTCTCCTTCTACAGACGCTTCTACTGTAAACTGGCTTGCTGTGGTGAAGGATGAACCTTGGTTAGACTTTGTTGCGCGTGTACGGCAAGCTCCTCACATACAACAAGCAAACAACCTCGCCAAACTCTTCACCCCAGACAAAAGTTTCACAATTGAACTACAGTCTTACTTGAGTGCCGAGAGGATAGACAAAACCATCAAAGGCGAACAGGACTTGCCTAAAGCTATATCGCTCATTGGCGTAGTCCAGTCGTATAGAGAAAAGGTATCCTCTACTCAAATTGGGCTGATGGACATGGCTAGGCATCTTAGACGTGCTCAAAAAGAGTGTGAAGCCTGGGTTATGCTCCACCCTGCCATGAAGACGAAGAAGGAGGCAGATAAGAAACGTGCGGCATACCTCGTACTTCAAGAATTAGACGACACCATAGGAGACATCAACCATCTTCTAAAAGCAGCTGAAGCCGCAATATGGACCTTGAAACAAGCCGCAGACTCCTACGGTGAACAAAAACAAGGGATCACAACTATGATTTATTCTGGTATGCGTACTGGAGTAAATCC
>Ga0164311_10001322_pt1 | contig 12011 bp, 8 predicted proteins | sample GuaBasSedimGuay2_FD_121796 | JGI IMG/M metagenome (GOLD analysis project Ga0164311, IMG submission 121796) | Subseafloor sediment microbial communities from Guaymas Basin, Gulf of California, Mexico - Guay2, Core 4569-9, 9-12 cm | ecosystem: Environmental > Aquatic > Marine > Hydrothermal vents...
TATTTATAGTTGCATAATTTCCTAAAAAATAATCTAAAATACAACCAAATAGGAATACATCACCTGCACTGGCAAAATGGTCTTCTCTTAATTGAATTGTAATTTCTTGTCCACGTATAGGTAGCCCATTAATAAGACGATTTGAAGGAATAACTTTTATTGATTCTATCCCATCAATCCTTTTTTGATTGGCTAAAACCATAGTTCTGTCATGGCTTTCTGGGAAAATATAAAGTTCAAGTAGTCCTTTTAAGGCATCTAAAGAAGCAAGAGAAATATAATTCAATGAAAGATGTGATAGAAGTCTCCAAGGTAAATCTGTTTTTAAGGGAGGTAAAATGTATGCTGTTGGAGGTCTTATGTTCTTAAAAGTGGCAAATTCAGGAGATGAACTAGTAGGCAAAGATATATCACCTATTTGAAGACGCTCAGGAAGAAAACCATTAGTGCAAATAATTTTTATAGAAAGTGTTTCTGAGACAGGAATTTCAGTCTCTGGTGGATAAATTAGTGTTATGTATGTATCCAGACGATCTGCTGTAAAGGAAATTTTGTTTATCGTTTGATATACAGGTTTATTTTTCTCTTCAAATATAAAGGTATCAAAAGGAACATATTCTCTTTCTTCAGCTGTTCCTTGTATTAATCCAATAACTTTTTCTATTGAATAGACTTGGTAATGTTCAGGTTGATTCCCAAATGGACGAATAAGATATTCACTTTTTTTATGTTCAACTCTAATTGGATCAGCTTCATATGGAAATAGATTTATTACTGGTGTGGCAAACAGGACAAAATTTTGTGTTGTTACTCTAGATGGCAAAAAGGGAGGGTTTTTAAGTTGAAAGATTATTTCAAACTCTTCACTATCTTCTCTTTTCCATCTTTCCCATCCAGTAATTTCTAAAAAGAGAAATTTTTCTGGTAAAACAAAATATTCTTGAAGAATTCGATATCCAGGAAATGCTTGTGAAGGGTAGGGGATGATATTTTCATTAAAACCTACTGGCTTTAAAAAATCAGGAGTAAGTTCAAATTGGCTATTTTTTGTTTTTAATATTATACATTCAAGATGTTTTCTTAAAAGGAGATACAAATCTGCCGCTTGTCCAAAATCTCCACCTAAATAAAATCTTAAAGAATTAGGTTGCCACTTAGATAAGTTAATCCCATTTAATTTTAAAAATAATCTTATTGCTGGTGGATTGCCAGCAGGTTGTTCAACGGATACTTCTAAAAGCTCAATTGGATGTATCTCTACAGGATAACAAGTTTTAAAAATACAGGATGTTTCTTCAATAGGTGTGGCAGCTAAATAAATACCTGCAGAGATAAATTGAGATTGTTTTAACGTTGGTTTGGGAGAAAAACTTACAATAGAGCAACAAGGAATCGGTCTTAAATAATGAGGCCATAAAATATTCATTAATGTATGTATAATCTCAGGGAACTCATCATCTAATTTTTGGCGAAGTAAGGCAGTTAAGAAAGCCACCCCTTCTAATAAACGCTCTACATCTGGATCTGAGCCAGGTCCACTAAGCATAGGTGCCAAGGCAGGATGGGCTTGAGCAAATTCCTGACCAAGTTCTCTTAAATAGGAAAGTTCTTCTTGATAATAACGCCTAAACATTATTTTATTCTAACTCTTCCATCTGCATCTATTATTGTTTCAAAGAAAACAGGTACACGTTCAGAAGTAGTAACTAATTTGGCTATAATTTCAAATTTTAAAGTAAGAATGTCTTCCTCCGATTCAATGAAATGTATCCTTATTCCTTGAAGTCTTGGCTCATATTTTGAAATAGTTTGACGTATTGCCCTTTCCATTTCACGCATAGATTCAGGAAAAGATCTAACCAAATTTGTAAAATCAGGGACTCCATAATCCTCTGCTATAGGAACACTGCCTTGTTTTGTATTTAAAATTTTTTGTAAATGCTCAATTATAGATTCTATGACTTTTTTTGAATCTTCTTTTATTTTACGAGATTTCTGTTTCTTAAATAATCCAATACGCTTAAGTAATCTTTCTTCTCTCATTCATTATGTTTTAGGTGCTGTCCAAGAATCTTCAGCTTCAATACCATCAGGCTCCCAAGTCCAAATGATCTTTTTATAACTAAATGAAACATCTTCCATATGCTTATATGGTTCATTTTTTGGTTCAAGTGGTGTAGGCATCCAGGCTTTAATATTAACTATAATAGCATCCTCTAATTTTGTAGTGAAATAATGCTCTTCTACCCCTGTAGGATCAATACGGTACCATTTAATAATGACTTCACTAAACTGTTCTCCTGTACAAAGTGCTTGATAAAGTTTAGGTGAACTTTTATCAAATTCTTTAGTTATAGTAAGTAGTCCATGCACTCTTTTACCTGTGGGAAGTCCAGTTTGAGGATGACGTGGAATAGAAATTTCATGTTTCATTGCCCACACAACAATTGTTCCTTCCCTTCCTTGCATGTCACAAGAACCTTCAATTTTACCTTGATTCTTACCTGTAAGTTCTAAATGAGCTGGCATTGGCATAGTTAACCCTCCTAATTTAATTATTCTTTATCCAATTTACCAACTAAAGAAAGTGTGAAAAATGCTCCCATATATTTAAAATGAGGTCTTACTTTAAGAGTAACCCTATACCAACCTGGTTCTCCCTCAACATCTTCTACTTTTATTTGGGCTTGACGTAATGGTCTGCGACTTCTTACTCCAGGTGAAGGATTATCCATATCTGCCACATACTGACGTATCCAATTGTTTAACTCCCTTTCAAGGTCTACTCTCTCTTTCCATGTTCCAATATTTTCTCTCTGGATAACTTTTATATAATGAGCTAAACGATTTATGATAAACATATAAGGTAATTGTGTCCCTAATTTATAATTAAGTTCTGCCTCTTTTCCTTCTTTGCTAATTCCGAAAAATTTAGGTTTTTGGACAGAATTAGCAGAAAAGAAACAGGCATTATCACTTCCTTTACGCATGGTAAGGGCAATAAAACCTTCTTCTGCTAACTCAAATTCTCTTCTTTCAGAGATAAGTACTTCTGTTGGTATCTTTGTTTGGATTTCTCCCATTGCCTCATATTGATGTAAAGGTAAATCTTCAACTGTACCACCGCCTTGAGGCCCAATAATATTAGCACACCAGCGGTATTTTGCAAAACTATCTGTGAGTCTTGTTGCAAAGGCAAAGGCAGTATTTCCCCAAAGATAATGTTCATGATTGTCTTTTACATTTTCTTCATAATTGAATGCCTTAACAGGATTTGTTTCAGGACCATAAGGTAATCTTAAAAGAAAACGTGGTAAAGTAAGCCCAATATATCTTGCATCTTCAGATTCCCTGAAAGATTGCCATTTTACATACTGTGGACCTTCAAATATTGATTTTAAATCTTTAAGTTGTGGTAATTCTGTAAAGCTTTCTACTCCAAAGAAAGATGGGCTAGCAGCAGCAATAAAAGGTGCATGTGCCATAGCTGCTACACTAGCAATATATTGAAGAAGTTTTATATCTTGTGGTCCTGGTCCAAACTCATAATTTCCAATTAAAGCTCCATAAGGCTGTCCTCCAAATTGTCCATATTCACTTGTATAAACAATTTTATAAAGACCTGATTTTGGTACTTCTGGAGCATCTTCAAAATCTTCTAAAAGTTCTTCTTTAGTTACATTAAGTAATTCAATTTTTATGTTTTCACGAAAATCAGTACGATCAACCAAGAATTTAAGTGAACGCCAAGCAGATTCTAACTTTTGAAAATCTGGGTGATGTAAGATTTCATCTAGCTGAGCGCTTATTTTCTTATCTATTTCTGCAATCATTTCGTCAATGACTGCCCCTGAAACTTTTACTCCTATTTTTTCTGGTTCAAGTAATTGAGCAATTAATGCCTTTACTCCTTGTTTGGCAACAGAATATGCCTCATCTGTTGGCTTAAGACGGGTCTCTTGTAATATTTCATCAAGTATTGAAACCTTTTCTTCTACTACCTCTTCTTGAGGGGCAGTAGTTTTTTCTTCCTCTTGAGGCATTTCTTAACCTCCTCTAAAAATTATTTTTCTTCTAATCCTAATTCTTCCAATACTCGTTTTCGTAAATTTTCATCCTGAATGAGCTCTTGAATCTTTTTCCTAAATTGAGGTATGTTGCTTATTGGAGCTTTTAATGATTGTAATGCTTCTCTTAATTCTAAAAGCTTTTTTAATTCTGGTACCTGATTTACAATAGATTCTGGTTCAAAGTCTTTAAGACTTTTAAAGCGCAAATGAACAGCCATTTGAGCTTCAGGATCTTCTACTAATTTGTTAGTCACAGTAAGATTTAATTCCAAATTTTGAGCAGCTAAAACCTCATTAAAATTATCTTTATCTACATTAATAGGCTTTCTCTCATCTAAAGGTGTATCATCTGGTCTTAAAGTGAAATCTCCCATTACAAGCAATTTTAGTGGAAGTTCTATTTCTTCCTGCGCATCTCCGGTAGCAGGACGATAAACAATGTTTACTCTTTCTTTTGGTGCTACTGATGCTTCCCTTGGCATTTTTATCTCCTTTTTATTTATTTTGTAGTTAAATTATCATAAAAAAAATTTTATGTAAATAAGCTTAATGTCTTCGTAATTTTAAAGCTTTTACAACATCTATTTTAGCAATTCGCTGAATTATTTCTTCACTTTGTTGTTTTCCTTTTGTCCCCAGGGCGTTAAAACCTTGCCAAAGCAATGAAAGAGATTCTATTGCCAGCTCTGGTTCCCATACTTCTAAATTGAATTCGTTTATTTCTTTTTGTAATTCTATTAAATGAGGTAAAGCAAATCCAAATTCTTTAATGCTAAAAAGAAATTTGATGAAATTCATCCTCCACAAAAATTTTTCTTTAGCTGAGGGAGCTTGCCGCATCTTTTGTTGAAATCCAGTTATTGCTTCATTTATTTTCCCTTCCTGAGCAAGTTTCTTTGCTTCTGTCAATTGAGCTAAAAAATCTGTTTTTTCTTCTTTCTTTTCTGTCTTTTCTCTAACAATTTCTTTTTTTCTAATAGATTCTAACCAATTTTTTGTATCATCATCTGAAAAAGGTAAACCATTGGCAAAATTTAAATTTTCTATTCCAGTTAATCTTTCTAAAAAAACAAGAAGTTCTCTTTTTACTTCTTGTTTGGCAAGAAAATATTTTTCTCCTAAATTTTCTAGGGAAAAATAAATCCACCGCTGAAGATCAATCCAAAATATGAACTGGTGAAAGCGACTTTCTGCTATTTGCAATAAATTTAGCCAATCTCCTTGTTTTTCTAATAACTTTAATTGCTCTATTAACTGTGTGGGAGGTGCAGGGATGCGGGTGCGACCATTTACTTGAGGTGGCAACTCCTTTATCATTGACCAATTAGCAATACGGGAAAAACGGTATGCAAGAAAATTTGAATTATCTTCCTGCCATAGATAAGTTGCTATCCGCCTTAATGTTTGTTGCCAATCACGTAATAGCCTTTGCACATCTTGTAAAGAAGAAATCTCAGTTGGTATCTCTTCTTTTTTCTTTTCTAAAGGTTTTTCTTTTGGTTTTTCTATTTTTTTAATTGCTAAACTTTCTAAGAATTCTTTAAAAGGGGCAAATGATGGAGGTTCAGTTAAAAGATTTGTAAGTAATTTATCAATTTCTTCTAATAATTGATTGATTTCTTTATGTAATTCTTCAGGAATTTCTTTTATCTCTTTTCTTTTTAAAGAATTACCTACTTTTTCTATCCACCATTCAATAGCCCTTATTCTACCCCTTAACCTTTTTTTAGGAGGAAAAAGATTTTCCCAAAAATTCTCAATCATATCTTTATAAATCTTTAAACCTTTTACAAAACCTTCTATTCCTTTTAATTCTACCAATGCAGTACAAAGATAACTTGTAACAAGTAAATCTTTTGACTTCTCTGTTAAAATTTTGCTACTTAATTCAAGTACTTTTGACCATTCTATTGTTCCTCCTGTTGGAGAAGAAAGCTTGTCAATTTCATTTTGAAGTTCTTCAAATTCAGGTTCATAACGAACATCCAAACCACAAGGAGGATTGGACTCTATAGGTGATTTACCTAATATTTCTAACTCCATTTTTTGCCCTTAATTTTTTATAAACTTCTATTAGAGATAATTCTTCAATTTCGTTGTTGTCTTTTTTATCATTTTTTGTTAACCATAACATTATAAAATCATCTTTATTTAAAGTTCTGTTAAACAGAAAAAAACCACTATGTTGAATATCACCGCCAATAAAAGAAGCTAAGGGCATACTTAGACCCCATGAGTATAAAATAGCATATCCAAGACTGGTTGGGACCCACACTGGACAAATGGGATTAAATGGAATGAAGCAGTAGTTATGGCAAGTATAGTTTTTAAATCCTGCTTCAAATATTTTTTTTATCTCTGCCAAATTATTTCCTAATGTTAAAGAGGAATATTTTTCCCAAGCTTTTTTTATTTCCACTTGATATTTTTCCCAATAAGATTTGGGTGGGATTATCCAATTTAAATTATTTTGTAAAATCTTTATGCTTGATATATTTTGGCTAAAGAGCAACTCCATCTTTTCCCAAGTTTCATTAAAAGCAAATGGCAGAAGGGGCCATTGATTTTGCCAATTTAAAAGACTTCCTTTCCCTACTACAGCAAAGGGATAGGAACGGCCATTACTATCCATACTTTCTCTCAATATACCGCAGAAAAAAACATTCTTGGGAATATAAATCCAAAAACGCCATATTTTTGAGGTCTTTATTAGGCTATGTTTACTAAGAAGTGCTTGATAGCCTTTTTCTATCCAATTAAAAATAGCCTTTATAGGAGCAACTTCATTTCCAATAAATATATAATCTGGTGCAGCTGGATGTTTTCCACCAATAACCCATAGCCAATTTTTTTGTTTTTTATTTAATCCCAACATTTAGCAATCTTTTTAGGCACTTTCATATTAATTGCCTTTAATAAATTGAGTACTGGATAATGACCCTTAAATTGATAGCGAACAGCAATCCTTTTAACACGTAATCTTTTTAACTTATCCCTTTTTTCTGGAAAATCATTTATACTAAAAATTTTGCGACCCGAACGAAAATCAGCAAGAAATTTAGGAAATCCTTGATAACCAGTGTATTTTTTCATTAAAGCAAAATTACTAATTTCTATTTTAAGAGTAACATCACCGCAATTTTCAGGTGACCATTTAAATGTTTTTCCTATTGGATAATTTAAGTTTAAAAGGCGTTGTGAGCCATCAGCACATTGTAATTCTAAAATGGTTGCATGCGGTCTTAGTTTAGCTTCTGGATTTGTATCTGTAGGCATTGCTCTAATATAAACTGAATAAGTCTTTTTTATTGCTTTAGCTGTTGTATTTGTTATATTAATATAGTTTAAAAAATCAGATGTAAAAGGTATTTTACCTCCTAAAGCAATCTTTGGAGTATAGCCTTTTTGTGGTCTTTTTTTCAAAAAGGCACTGGCAGGTCCTGATAAAAAAGATTGAATTAAACCACTCTTAGTTAAAATAAGTTGTTGTGTCTTTTGCCATGCTGAAATACCTTGAATTTCAGCTAATACCTTTTCTTCCCACTGTTCTTGCAAATAACAGGCAGTTTCTAATCTAATAAATTCCCAAAGATAATCTAATGGCCCACTTATTAAATACCAAAAAGGTTCTTCTGACTCCTTTCCTTTGCTTATAGCTCTTCTAATTCGATTTAATACCCTTTTAGCAGAAAAAATGGGCGAGTCACTTGTAGCAGGGTCTTCTGTAAAAACCTTTACAGCCATTTTATAAGCAGATACTCTTGAATCAGTTGCAGGTAAAAATTGAGCAAGGGCTTTTTTGTATCCTAAAAAAGACTTAGCTGCTAAAAGCTTTTTTTCAAAACTTATTTTACCTGTTTTTTTAGTAATTTTAGCCATTACTTTTTTACCCTTTTTAGCAATACCCCTAAGAATCCCTTTTTTCATTAATGTTTCATTCTTGCTTTGTTTTTTAATTAATTCCCACTCATAGACAAAATTTACCCATTCTTTATCACTTTTTTCTATTGGCTGTAATTGAATAGTTAAGTCTTTTAATAAGGTAAAATATGGATTTTTGTCTGTAGTCATTTTTACTGCCATTTCTTGCCAAAGTGTTCTGGTAAGCAGATTTTTCCTACCTTTTGAAAACTGTACAATAAAGTTTTCCCAGCTATTTAAGTAAATTTTTTTATAATAATTCCAAAAAGATTCTTTTTTACCAGCAATTATCAAAGGTTCAGGTAAAGCAGCTTCTAATTCTTTAATAAATTTTTTAATCTCCTCATAGCCTGCCTTTGTAAAAGCAGGTTGAACACTTAATTTTATCTTTGCTTCACCGCCCCAATAATCTTCAAGTGAAACAGGAGGTATATGCCTTTGAGAATTGGCAAAGGCTATCAACCAGTTAAGTGATATATATTCTTTAGCCATAATATGTTTGAGCCACATCTGGAGTGCTACCATTTCTTTATTCAAACTTTCTACATCTCTTTGCCAAACAACATAGTATAAATAGCTTTGAGCTAAACTTTCACTAATTTCTTCAGGAATCTCAGATTGAAGATTGATAAGCATTGCTTTATAAGGAGGTTTAGGCAGCCCAAACAATTCTTTTGAGGATTTTCCTTCTAATTTTGCTCTTAAAAGATTAATTCTTCTTACAAGTAGAGCAATATAATCTGCTAATTCATTAGGGGAGGTATTAGATGAAATTTGGAGGATGCCACGCCTTACTTCTTTATCCAAATTCTGCAAGATACCTTTTTGGAATTTTTCACAATATTTTTCCTTTAGTTTATTTTCTATTTCTTTACTTTCTGTTAGACCAAATCGTGGAATCCACCAGTTTTTATTTCTTTTTTCAAGTTGAATAATAGTTTCTCTAAATTTTTTCAATAAAGCTAAATCATTTATAGTTTCACCAGTTAATATTAATGGTTTTTTAAATTGATGAGAAATTTCTCGCAAAGCATGAAGATTTTTGAGAAAAGAAAGACTCATCAATCCTGCAATAGCAATACCTATAGCTAACCAAGATATAATACCTAAATTGTGAGTAAATTGACGCCAACGTAATGCCTGTAAGGTAGGAAATATTAGTCTTCTATCATTTGGCAATACTTTGGCAAAAAAATCATGCAAAAATAGCCCTCTATCTGTGCCAGGAAGTGATGTAACTTGCTCACTAAAACCGAGTGTCCTTAAAAAATGAGAATATGGTGTACCTTCTTGACGACCACTGCTAAAAAATATCCCTCTAAATAAAGGAGTCTCTTGATATGGATTTTCTTGAAAAGCTATACTAGCAAAGGTTTTAAGTCCTTTTTCTAATCTTTTAAACTCTTCTGGAAAGATGAGCAAAGCTGGGTCTATTTTTTCTTTTATCTTATTTAAAATTAAAAGCCTCAAGTCTCTTAACCGTTGTATAATTTGTAAGAATGCTTCATTTACAACATTTTCTGCTAACTCCTTTGGTTCCAAATTGATATAACCCATTGCCTGCGATAGAGTTTCTTCCGGTAAGGCATTACAAAATTCTGTCATTCCTTGCACTAAGTCACATTTAGTAACTAAAAGATAAACAGGAAATTTCACTCCTAAGACACGCATAAGTTCGTCTATCCGCCGCCGTATGTTTTTTGCGTCTTCTGCTAATACTTCTAAATTGGCTTTAAGCAGTTTATCAGCAGAGATTGTAACAATGAGACCATTTATAGGCTCTTTTTTTCTATATTTTGCTAATAAACTCAAAAATTTTTGCCATTCTTCTTTGTCTGGCCCTTCATCTACAGGGATAGCGTAACGACCAGCAGTATCTATAATGATAGCTTGTTCAAAAAACCACCAATCGCAATTTCTTGTTCCAGAGATGCCAGAAGTGCTTGTGACTTCTGCAAAAGGTGAGGAAAGACGTGCACTTTTTATGGCAGTTGTCTTTCCTGAACCACTTTCTCCTATAATAAGATACCAAGGTAAGACATATAATGGATTGCCAAAACGGCGCAGATGAGATTTTTTTAAAGTATCAATAGCTTCCTTCCATCGTTGTTGTAATTCTTTAAGATTATCTCTTTCTTTACCAGAAAAGCGTTGAAGGTAAGCTTCATCTTCTGCTATAATTTGCTGAACAAACTTTTGTTCTCTTTTTTGCAACCAAATCTTTTTTAAAAATATCAAACCTGTTATTATTCCAACTCCACCTATAAAAAGAAAAATACCTGCCCACCATGGCCAGTCAAGAGTAAGTACTAAGCCATATATGATAAACACAACTAATAATATTAAAATTATGAAGAAAAAATACCTGATAAAATTTTTAATTTGTTTCATAATGCTAACTCATTAAATTTAATAAACTTTTTCCCACACCATTTAAAACGAATTGATAGATAATATAAAGCAATACTAATAATACTATAGGAGCAGCTATTAAGATAAAAAATAATGGTGATGTCTGAATTTTTTCTTCTGTCACTTCCTGTGATGGTGGAGGATAGGCATAGGGGAAAAGTTCTCCTTTAATAACAGGAAGTTCTAAAGGGGTTTCTAGAAGAAGTTTCAAATTTGATGCTTTTAATTGTTCAAGTAAATATTTATCTTCTTCTTGTGAATATCTTCCTGAAAAACCTAAAGCTAAGCAAAGATAATAAATTTCCCTTACATCTCTTTTTTGATATTCTAAGGCATTTAAATGTTCGAAAAATTCTTCACCTGCATTAGTTGTCCGATAAAATACTTTTTGTAATAATTCTTTTTGCCAATGTACCTTTTGTTGCCATCCAGAATTTAGTATTGCTTCATCTATCCAGGCACAAACGGCAAAACGTGCCTCATTATAATCTTGTGGTGTTATACCTTTATTATAAGCACATTCTTCCGAAGCCTTTAGAAGTCGTTCAATGTTCTTTCTTACTTCCTCAAAAGAAGGTTGTCTTTGTTCATATGTTTTTAAAAAATACATTACATAAGTAAAAATCTCCATAAAACATTCTGTTAGATTCATATTACCTCCCAACAACCATCAATTGAACTTTCAAATCAGATGGGGCATCATCCCAAAAAAGTGCAATATTTTTCCCTTTTTCAACATAAGACCATTGCTCACTATGATGATCCAAACTGAAATATATACAATGGGCACGATGGGGTAGTTCCTGAGGTGGTATCGATAAATGTTCTACCTTTACACCAGGTAAGGCACGGGCAATGAGAATAGGTAAATATTCTCTAGAGCTTATTTTGGCAACCATAAGCATAGACTCTACTACTTTTTTGGGATCTTCTTCTGTTTCTAGGACTAAAAAATAGCGATTTTTACCTTCAAAAATAGCAGGTTTCAATTCAGCACTATAATATGTGCCATCAAAGACTAATTCAATAATATATTCTGGTCCTGCTGTTATTTCATCCAATAATTCTGTAATAATCTGTTGAGCAATAGAAAAACAAGACCAAAGTTCACGATGATTATATGCAGGTAATGGTTCTTTGTCTTCTCTTTCTCCTAATACTTTTACCTTTAATGAAAAAGAAGAAAGTTCACCAATCAATTGACGTAAGATGCTATAAACTAGCCATGGATGAACATTTTCACTTTCACTAAAATGATAAAGTAATGGGACATAACGATTTAAAGAACACAATGTTAACATATAAACTATATCTCTTGAACCAAAATCTGCTGTATGGGTACTCCTTTCTCTTTTATATTCCTCTAATTGTCTTGAACGGGAGGAAAGTTGTTCACGTATATCTTTTATAATTTTAAATAAGACAGGAGAAGCCTTTATATGTAAACTTGGTGGGATAAATTTTTCAGAAAGTCGGACTTCTTCTCCTACACGGATAAGCTGTGCTAAAGGAATTAAAAGATAATCACCAGCTTCTTTTATTTCTGATTCCCAAAAGATACGTAATACATAATAAAGTCTTTTTACTTGAGCAGATGGTCCTTCTCCA
>Ga0164311_10001323_pt1 | contig 12008 bp, 13 predicted proteins | sample GuaBasSedimGuay2_FD_121796 | JGI IMG/M metagenome (GOLD analysis project Ga0164311, IMG submission 121796) | Subseafloor sediment microbial communities from Guaymas Basin, Gulf of California, Mexico - Guay2, Core 4569-9, 9-12 cm | ecosystem: Environmental > Aquatic > Marine > Hydrothermal vents...
CCTTTAAGCACTTTTAAATAGAGGGATAATGTTAAGCCTGCTAGATCTAGTAGCACTTTATATAGCTGGCGTCCAAGCAGTCTTCCAGCCATGCATCTACCCCATGATACCGGTTTTCCTCACCTATGTGATGGGGGTTAAGAGTAGTAAGGCTTGGAGAAGCGTATCCATGCTTTTTTTCGTATTGGGTCTATATCTTAGTTTCGCGCTTTATGGTATCGCAGCGGTTTTTGCGGCTAATTTTGTATCTAAATACCTATTACTTACAATCGATGTTGCAACGCTTTACACAAGTGTGCTTATATACGCTTTAGGTCTAACTATGTTTACTCCTCTCAGGGAATTATACACTAGAGCGTGGATCCCGAGATTTAAGATGAAAAAGGGGCTACCTGATTCCTTTATTTTAGGATTTCTTATGTCTATTATAGCGGCACCATGCGCTGGAAGTAGTATCTTAATGGCGTTAATGATAATTTTTAAGAGTTCTACATATCAAGCTTTAAACGTGCTTTTAGCGCTAACGGGCATGGGCATTTTCTCGCTAGGGCTAGCGACACCCCTAATACTCTTAAGCGTACTTGCAGGAAAAATGAGGAAAGTCTACAGCAGGCTATCTAGGAGTTTTATAGTAAAGCATGGAGAAGAGATTTTAGGCTTAGTGCTCGTATCTTTCAGTTTTATATCTGTCGTAAGCTTAGGAATCGAATCTTTAATTTACGCTTTTCTTGATAAAATCTTGGGAGTGACAGCGTTTTTCTCAGCGATAATACTATTGTACATGACGGCGACATCAGCGAAGGCTTATAAATTCCTGAAAAATGGAATTTTTCTACTGCTTAGCGGAGGGTTTATAATGCTTTCAATAGATGAAGCTCTTTTTGCCCTTAATCATCTGGAAGTTTTCGACTACTATGAGTATTCAGAATTTTTCCCACTACTGAGAATAATAAGCTACCTATTGACGTCAGTCGGTTTTGCACCAATCCTTCCTGTAAATAGGGCATTTATACCCATCTTAACCATTGATGCCATGAAGAACCTTGAGATGGGGTTATTGGTGTTAAACATAGTATTTTTGGTATGGAATAAAATTAAAGGAGCGACAAAAATATATCCTCTATTACTATTTTACTCCCTACTAGCCATAATTACCCTGCTAGAAAACATATATCCAGAGCTATATCTCTTAAAGGCGTTTACAGGCTTTATATTATTACCCATGTTATTTCAATCAAGGAACGCTCTAAGAAATCTAGAAATTATTTTATATAACCAATCTCCATAAAAAAATTCTTAAAAGCCCTAACTTTGGCATCATCCATATTCGCCTTATATTTGGCGATCCCGTTATACTCAATCCTATCAACCATACCCAGCGATATTAAAATGCTAAGAGCCCGATCCACGTGTTTAATTCCGGAATACTTCCTAATAGCGTATTTAGTAAATTCTTGCCTCGGATTCTCAAGGAGGATTTTAAGAATTTTGAAGGTATTTGGTTTTTCCAGCAGGAGATCCAGAAAGTGCATTATTTGCACCTGAAATTTAGAAGTTAATGTTTTTAATATGAGCTTCGACGAGTATTATGTGAAGTTTATAAACTGTCCCGAATGTGGCAGAAAAGTGCCTAAAGAAAACTACTGCATATATTGTGGCATTAGATTAGAGAAGAATAACAATCCAGTAAGGAGGATGTATAAACCTGTGTCCAAGGCTGAATATTGCCGATGCCCTGAGTGCGGGGGGATTGTTAAAGCTAATAATCGCTACTGTTGGCATTGTGGAAAAGAATTGTAATTATTCCTCCCATTCTTCCTCCTGAATTTCTTCTATCATTTCTTCTCTATCTTCTTCTTTTTCAAGTTCTTCAACTATATCTTCCGACTCGGAGAAGTACTTTACTATGAGGATATCTCCATTCTTAACTCTGAAACCGGTATAGGGGGGCGTTATATACCATTTATCTCCCCGTCTTACGGCTAATACGACGATACCTCGGTCTTCGTATCCAAGCTCTGAAAGAGTTTTGCCGTCGTCGTTTTCATCCATTTCTATAACGCTTATTCGTTCCTCAGTCTCCCATAAAACATCCATTATTATAGGGTGAGGCTCTAGTCCTCGAAGCAGGGGCTCTACCATTTCAAGTGCGGCGTCGGCAATGTTCTCGCTCGATACAGCAATAGAGATTATATTCACTTTCTCCATCTCGGATAAATTATCATATAACATAACTTCCAGCTCGAAATTTCTCGAAATCTTATCCATGTAATCTTCTAGCTCTTCTATCCTCTCGGCGATAATCTCACTTTTAGTTAATAGAGCTGTATAAGCCAGGTCTAGCATTAACTCAGATGTATTCTTTAACTGGAAAAGACCCTCAGCAATTCTATAATATTCTCTCGAACTTGAAGCAGGTTGTACTCTTGGAGGAGAAATATTAAAATACTTTCTCAGAGCGGTAATCGCATTCTCGGCGCCCTCAACCAGGAGCACATCTCCACCCTTTATCTCCGACTCTTCTCTAGGCTCCAATATCCATTTTCTCTTTCTTCTAATCGCCAGTATATTTAGAACAATACCCAGCCTGTCCATTAAATCTCGTATTTTCATACTCTCAAAATCCTCAGGTACGACGATCTTCGCTACGGTGGATTCTTTAGGAAATAGGTCTTTAACCGTTAAAGGAGGTAGACCGGTCTTTGACAACACGATTCTCGCTATATCAGCTGCTGCATCGGAGACTTTATTAGAAGCTGTAGCTAGCCTATGTATGCTAACAATTTTTTCTGCATCGCGCACACTTCTAGTGGCTAAAGAAGCTTGCATAGTCAGTAATAGCTCTAGGTAATCTATCCGTTTTTCAAGCTCGTAGACTTCTAACGCTAAATCAACGTCATTATACAGGACAGATAGATATGCTAAATCCACCATTAAGGTAGATAGGTTTTTCATTTCCTTCAATAATTCCTTTACGGGAATTGGTTGATATTCAACTTCGTATTCTGAAGCTACTCCTTTACTCAATCCATCTACCACCATAAATAAGATACCGTGGTCTTAAGATAAGCTTTACTACCTTAAAATACTTTTAGCAACTACTAGAATCGAAATAGTTTCTACTAAATCTGCGATGCTACTCTGAATTGGATTGATAAAGTTATCAGGATCTAATCCCTTCCTATAGGTAATATAAGCTGTTAGAAAAACTACTGGTATCATCACGATAAACCCTAAAATATGGGAGAGATAAGATAAAGCGAAAAATTCTAAGCATGAAAAATCTTCGACGAGAATTGAGGCTATAATGGATAGCGCTCCGTGAAAGGTTACACTGGCCGCTTGAAGGCCTAGGATATTCTGGCTAAACCTTTTTAGCGATGAGATGGAGAAGTCGAATTCGCCAGTAGAGATCCGAGTTGTTAACATAGAGCCTATTATAGAAGTTGAGCTTCCGAGAACGCTAAGCATTACAGGGTATAGTATGGCTATTTTAGCTATTCCACCAGCTTTAAGAAGTTCGCTCAAGACAATTCCCGTACCTAACTCTATGGATAGGCCTATGAATAACGCTAAACCGCCTTCTTTAAGAGTTGTTAAAAAGACGTCTTTCTGTCCATAATAGAATGTGTAAAATCCGAGAGCCGAGAAGAGCGCCATAAATACAACTGTCAACGCTAAGAGAAATGTTGTGGCCTGTAAAATTATAGCCCTTACTACTCCTACAAATACTAGAGAGATTATTACATCGTTTAAAACTGAAGAAGATGGATAAAGCAGTATATCCGGGTCCAGTTTTTTCCTAAAAACTTGAAAAGCTATGAAAGATATAAAAAAGAGAGAGAAGGGAGACACCGCGGCTATAGTCGTATATACTACCGTATAAATGTCCACTGAGATATAGAGCGTAGAAATGGAAAACAGAATATAAATCATTAAAGCGCTAAGAGACGCCAGTACGAGCATTGTGGAAACTAGACTGTAAAAGTATCGTGTATTTCTTCGAAGGCTACTGTTTATAGATCCTAAATGCAATCCCGTACTAGTTCTAGCTGAAAAAATCCCAGTTAATATCCCTCTAGTACCTAATACTTGGGGGTATATTCTGAAAACCCAAGGATGGGTTCTTAATTGCTCGAGAGCGGAAGATATAGATAAACCTGCTAATAAGTTACCTAGATTCACAAATAGGGCTAATGCCGATTGTCTAGCCGTGAAGTATGCCTCCTCCAATTCCTCTAGAAGACCTGTTATTTTTCTCAATATCTGCGCTATGTTGTCGAGCGCTATTTTCACGTTTCCACCGTAGCGGAGGCGGTATTACAAACTGAAAGTCATAGATTAAAATATTTCTGGCACGGGTTAGATTATTGGTGTTAACTGATGAAAATTGTCAGAGCTCATGTATACATTTCAGGAATAGTACAGGGAGTTTTCTTTAGAGCGAATACTCTTAGAGTTGCTAAAAAACTCGGATTAAAAGGCTTTGTTAGAAACCTACCTGACGGCAGAGTTGAAGCTGTTTTTGAAGGAGATGAGGAAGCTGTAAAAAAAGTTATCGAATGGTGTAGAAGGGGGCCTCCGCTAGCGAGAGTAGATAAAGTAGAGGTTATCTGGGAGAAGCCTAAAGGAGATTTTAAGGATTTCCATATACTTTGGTAAAATTTAAAGACTCGAATATTTCCTTTTCAATTATGTACTTGATCCTAAGCTTCGGAAATCACGGTGAAATACCATTATTTATAACTGATAATCAATTTTCAAAAGAGCTTGCTGAACATCTCCCTGTTAAATCTAAAGCTGTACTGTGGAAAGAAGAATACTACTTTGAAACCCCGATAGAATTCAGAGGCAGGGAGAGGCTACAGGTAAATGCGGGAGACGTTGCTTACTGGCGGCCTGGGAAAGCGCTCTGCCTTTTTTATGGATTAAGTCAACCGTATTCGCCTGTATCTATCGTAGGGGAGATTATAGGGCCGCTATACCTGTTGAAAGAAGTAGAAGATGAAGAAGTGGAAGTATTGCTGGAAGGAGAGAAGAGTGAGGGGGACGGTTTAGTAGAGAAGCTTAGAAGCGAGGGTTTTAAAGCTGTGAGAAGAAAATGGCAGGGCTATCCATCTATCGCATTGACAGCTCGACTGCCCGGGAATGCTGAGAGAAGGATAGGATTCGATATTTACGAAGAGGATTTCGGATATGCTATCGAAACAGATGGAATAACTAAGTATGATGAATGCTCAGGTCAAGCTACGCTATATGCAATTAAAGCCGTTAAAAATGATTTAAGGGAAAAATTCAATTTTAGAGAACTTGAAGCAATAAGAGTCGACATAAACGAGGACAACTACGTCTGTCTATCCAGCTTCACCGAAGAAAAAGATAAACTGCCAACTCTGCTAAAAATCATGGCTTCGCTATACGCATATCTCCTAGATTACTTAGTAGGGTTTAGCTTGTGAGTCTTCGCTTTAGATGGATACTTGAGAAGAGGATAGCGGTATCCTCTATACCAAGGTCAGTTAAGGATATCGAAGAGTGGAAGGAGAAGGGGGTAAAGGCGGTGCTAGTTTTAGTCGAGGATCATGAACTATACCATTTTGGAGGAACTAGAAATTATCTTAAACTTCTCAGAGAGAGAAATTTTGATGTATTCCACCTTCCAGTAAGAGACTTTGATGTCCCAACAATAGAAGGGTGCCTAAATGCCGTGAAATGGGCTGATAGAAAAATTGACGAGAAAAAACCTGTAGTAATACACTGCTATGGAGGATTAGGGAGGAGCGGCACCATAGCGGCGTGTCTCTTAGTATACAGGTATGGTTTTCGACCTGAAGCTGCTATACAAACTATAAGGAATATTATATCCAGAGGCTTAGAATCTCCTCGTCAAGTATTTTTTGTATATAAATTCTATGACAACATTAAAAGGTGAGTTATTCTTCGTATCGTTGAAGAGCTTGACGTAACATTTCCATTTTTCGACCTAGGTACTCTCTATACACCTTATCTGACGCGAGTACAGCTTTTGCTTCTCCAAGGTTTAAAAGTTTAATAAGTTTATCTTTATAAACCCCTCTTGAAAGCATCATTCCCCTTTCTCTAACTTCTACATCTATTATTCTGTCAGCTTTAAGCTGCTCTAAAACCTTTTCAAGCATTTTTTCTGTGGGTAGATAGTCCATAACGTGTCCATGAATCTTCATTATATCTGGAATTATCTCGCTCTTCCATAATATGCCGTTAAAAATCGTTAATACTCTTATCACATCAAGTTGCAATTTTCCAAATTCGTCGTCTCTATTTTTTAACTCCTCGATTTTTTCTCTTAAATTCATGGATACTACCGTACTATTATCGCGGAGCGAGGCTATAAACCTTAGCATTTGCAATACATTTATGTTCGCCCTTCAATAACATTTATTCTAACAGGTGAAAGCATGGAGAAAACTTCGAGAATCCCGGGCTTCTATAAACTCACTATTGATGAACGTTTAAAAAAAGTGACTGAATTTGCCAATTTGACTGAGGAAGAAGTAGGTCTACTTAAGAAAGTTGGAAACCTGGATCTGGATATCGCCGATAGAATGATTGAAAACGTGATAGGCACAATGGCTTATCCTTTTGCAGTAGCCGTAAACTTTCTAATAAATGGCAAAGACTACCTTGTCCCCATGGTTCTGGAGGAGCCCTCCGTAGTAGCCGCTGCTAGTAACGCGGCTAGGTTTATGAGAAGAGATGGAGGGATACACGTCAAGAGTACAGGCCCTATCATGATTGGTCAAGTACAAGTCGTGGGTGTAAAGGATCCCTGGTATCAGAGAATGAATATACTCGAGCATAAAGAGGAAATATTGAAAATAGCTAACGAACAGGATCCTATTCTGGTGAGATTAGGCGGAGGAGCTAAAGATCTCGAAGTAAGAGTCATTGACTCGCCGATAGGACCAATGGTTATTGTCCACTTAATCGTAGACGTAAAAGATGCTATGGGCGCAAACGCTGTCAACACTATGGCGGAGGCAGTAGCACCTACAATTGAGAGAATCACTGGCGGGAAGGTATACCTTAGAATAGTCTCTAACCTAGCCGATAAAAGGCTTGTTAGGGCTAAAGTTAAGGTCTATAAAGAAGATATAGGAGGAGAGGAAGTGGTTGACGGAATAGTAGCCGCTTGGGCATTTGCTGCTGCTGATCCTTACAGAGCTGCTACTCATAACAAAGGAATAATGAATGGAGTTATAGCGGTGGCTCTGGCTACCGCACAAGATCACAGAGCCATAGAAGCGGGGGCTCACGCATACGCTGCTCGTAACGGTCGCTATGAACCTCTCTCTAAATGGGAGAAAGATAAAGATGGAAACCTTGTAGGAACTTTAGAAATGCCTATGGCTGTAGGAATAGTGGGAGGAGCGACTAAAGCTCATCCAGTAGCTAGAATAGCTCTCAAAATACTAGGCGTAAAGTCCGCGGATGAGCTTGCTAAAGTCATGGGAGCCGTAGGCTTAGCCCAAAATTTCGCCGCACTAAGGGCTTTGGCAACCGAGGGTATTCAAAGAGGACACATGAGACTTCACGCTAGAAATATCGCTATTTCCGTCGGCGCCAAAGGCGAGTTAATAGATAGAATAGTAGAGATCATGGTCAGAGAGGGTAAGATAAACTACGATAGAGCTAAAGAATTACTTGAGGAACTAACTAAAGAAAGTAGCGAGTAGGAGAATCTACATAAGGATTATTGTACAGTACTTTTGTAATTATTGATCAAACTTTACCTCTTTTATTCCTTCTAATTCGAAATAAAGTATCTCTGCTTTATCAAACTTTAGATATCTTACTCCGTCTTCTTCTTTGATCATGTAAGAAAGTACTATTTTAGTCGGAGCCTCGGAAATTCCAGCCCTATTGAGAAAATCCACGAGTTTTGTAGCTATGTTTTTCCATTCAGCTATACTTTTATCCTTGTCAATTCCTTCTTCTTTACTCAACCTACCTACAACCGCGTAGAAGGCTCTCCGCAAATTATACATAGCACTTCTAGCACTTGGGGAAATAGGAGTTTGTATGGTATTTTCTCGGCCTACGATATCGATGACTCTTATAGTATCCCGTATCCCCCTCACTAATCTCTGTAAATACATTCGAGAGCCTTCAGGTACTGTACCTTCTTCAATACCTTTTTCAATACTCTTAACTATATCATTTAAAGCCTTTAGAATATCCTCCATACTACCCCCTATAATATTTACTACAATAATCTAAATAAATTTTTCAATCAGTGAATTTAAGAGCAAAATCTTTTCCTAAGCTGTGGAACCCCTCCCTCAAAGCTATAAGCTATATAGCCTTTCTCTCTTAAATCCTTCGCAAGTTCAGAACTAATCTCTCCTGATTCGCAATATAGAATCACAACTTTCCCTCGAGGGAGGGAATTTAGGGAAATATCGTCTATATGGATGGCTTTTTCCGGATGCCAGGCATCGTATTCGTCGCGACTTCTTACATCTATTAATATTGCTTCTTCCGGAATAAAGTTTATAACAATATCTTCTTGTGGAAGAAAATCTATTGGGTCAATCTTGTAAATATCATATATTTCCCTTTCATTAACGGCTTCTCTAAGTAAATCGGCAGGGATTTTCTCTTCCTCCTCTTTTACTTCTTTGAGGCAAGCCCGCGTAGCTGCACGCCCAGTTACGATTGCACAGTATTCTCTAACCTTTGACGATTCATCATAAGTCCCTATTTTCCTGGCCAAGTCCATGATCTCTTGTTTATCAAAACCCAATAAGGGGCGTAGGACCGGAATATCTAGTACTTCCTCCTCTACAGATAAATTCCAAAGAGTTTGAGAAGATACTTGTCCTAAGCTCTCTCCGGTAACTAGGGCGTGGGCTTTTATCTCTCTAGCTATACACTGAGCGGCTCTATACATAAACCTGCGGAGAACTACCTGCTTTAAGAATGGCTTCACTTTTTCCATTATTTGAGCGACTATGGGTCTGAAATCAACTATATGAACCTTTGGAGAATACCCGCTACACCAGTTCTCCACTAACACTTTAAGCACTCGTACTGCTCTATAGACAGCGTCAGCTCCACCTAGATTGAAATACACGAAGTCTAACGCCACGCCTCTCTTCCAGGCAAACCACGAGGCTACGGGTGAATCGAAGCCACCGGAAAAAAGCGAGAGAGCCTTACCGTTAACACCTATGGGAAGCCCTCCAGGACCGGGAATTATACGATCATATAAATACGCGGTTTGATCGCGTATCTCAACGAATACCTCAACTTCTGGCTTTTTTAAGTTTACACCGCTAGAATACTTATATAATCGAGCACCGATAATGCGTGCAGCATCCATTGATGTGAATTGATGCCTCCCCGCTCTCTTAACTCTTACAGCGAATGTACGCCCAGATACTAATCCTTTAAACTCTTGCTCAACTTTTATAGCTAAATCTTCCAGATTTTCAAATTCTAAGGGTTTTACGGGAGAAAAGCTATATATTCCAAACACCCTCTTAAGAACACTTTCTACTTCTTCGGGTGCTTTCACAAATAGTCTCGCTTGGCCACGAACAATTTTGATATTTCTAATATTTCTTCTCTTAGCCATATCAGCTATATTTCTAATTAACTTTCTCTCGAAGCTAGCCCTAGTTCGCTCTGATTTTAAAACTATTTCTCCGCTAATTCTTACCAAATAATGCTTTATCATTTCCTGCACTACATAAATTCCACTTTATATATAAACTATTACTCTAAATCATAAAGAGTCTTTATATTATCCACGAGTATCCTTTCCGCCTCAGCTTCCGACAGATATCCTCCATCTATAAGTCGTTTAAAAGTTCGGTAAATAGACCAAGGAGCGACGACAGCCCCAGGTCTTTTCGGATCATCGAGATAATCACTCTCTATCACAAAGGAAGAACCATGTTTTAATGCCTCTATTAAATCTCTACTTCTAGCAGGGACTGAGGCATATAACCCCTTCTCAAAAGCTTTTCTCACATATCTACTCTTTATATGGTGCAAGATCACCTTTCTAGCACGATACTTTTTGACGCGGGAATGTATATCTTCAATAGTCTCTTCTCGCGTTTCCTCCAAGTGTAAATGTACAATACAATCAAGGTCCGAAGCCAATTCTAAAACTCTATCTAAGATTCGATTACACCAATTCAGTACTCCGTGAGATACTGGCCAGTGAGGTCTTCCAACTTCTCCCAATCCAGAAGCTTTTCCCTCACTGATATACAACGCCGCTATTTCATATGCTCTCACCATAATATTATACGCCTCCTCCGGCTTAACGCCTTTCTCTACAAGTGTTGTAAACTCGGCCGGGTGAGGACCTAAAATTATAGCTACTTTGATACCTTCTTCTCTTATAAGTTCTGCCGATTTAAGAGTAATATCGTATACTTTCCTGTAATCTTCGGGCTTTATCGCTGTAACATCATAACTCCAAGATAATAGGTTAACCAATCCAATAAACCAACCATTAGCTTTTTTAAATCTCTTAGCTAGTTCCCTAGGGCCCAACCCCTTTACCGGGTTTACGTGGCAATGTGCATCTCCAACTTTCATATCAACCGCAGAATTATTAGCTCAATATTATTATTTTCCATGCCGACGCCGAAGTGTAATCATGAATTAGCTTAAAGCTTATATGAAACGCTAATTTGGAGAGACTAAACATGAATGCCACGTTGATGAGATGGTCAACAAAATTCTCAAGCTTGAATAGAACAGGATATCAAATTTAACTATTAAATCTGAGTTCAGAGAACTTGTGACACGACTTAAGTCGTGCATTAACTTCAAATTTATTAAGAGCTTACTTCAGAAATCATATAAATGAAACGATCAATAATAGTTATAACTCTGCTCCTATTGCTTTCTCAGTTTTTATTTGCGCTCGGTGATAATAGTGATAAAGCAATATACACAGTGGAGCTGAGAGATATCATAGATCAGGGAGTCGCCGATTACATAGAGAGAAGTTTGCGAGTAGCTGAGCCTAATCCTGTGATTTTAATATTGGACACTCAGGGCGGGTATCTAACACCTCTCGGCGACATAATTAGAGCGCTCAAGGAGTATCCTGGCCTACTAATTGTTTGGATTCCCCCGGGCGGCAAAGCTGGCTCAGCGGGAGTTTTCATAGCATTAGCTGCCGATAAGTTATATGTTTCGAAAAGCGCTGTAATAGGAGCGGCTCAGCCTAGACCGCCTGATCCCAAAGTCGTGAACTTCACTGCTGCATGGATTAAGGCTCTCGCTGAGGATAAATTCTCGTCTGAAGATCCGAGAGTTATGATATCGGAAGAATTTGTTACTAAGAATAGAGCTTTAACCGGTGAGGAGGCAGTTAAGCTGAGAATTGCTGATGGTAGAGCGGAATATCTCAAAGACATTCTAGAAAGTGAGAGATTAATTGGATACGAGGTTTTAAAGTTGAAGCCGGGACTTATGGAAAAATTTCTTTCGTTGGTGGGAGACCCCGTAATTGCGGTTCTTTTAATTGTAATTGGGATGCTGGCTATCTACGTTGAGATAGCGGTAACTGGTTTTCAAGGTTTAGTAGTCGTAGGCTTTCTCTCGATTATAGCCGGTATATATGGCTTAGGGATGTTAGGGCTTGACATTCTAGTACTGGCAGTACTACTAGCTGGTTTAGCGTTTCTCATAGCGGAATTAGTGTATCCAGGCTTACAGGTCTTCGGGGTACTAGGCATTCTCCTAATGATCATAGCGATATATATGGCGTACTGGCAACAGCCTTACATCGATTTCACGCCATATTCCATCGTTATGATTATCGTACTGGTGTTTCTATCATCTGTACTTATCTACTCTGGGCTAGAAGTAGGAAAAATTTTGAAACTTCCAACGCCATCTTTAAGAGAATCTTTAATCGGAAAGCATGGAATCGCGAAAACCGTGGTAACGCCGAGGCAGAGAGGGATTGTCCTTGTAGAGAGTGAAGAATGGACGGC
>Ga0164311_10001326_pt1 | contig 12003 bp, 8 predicted proteins | sample GuaBasSedimGuay2_FD_121796 | JGI IMG/M metagenome (GOLD analysis project Ga0164311, IMG submission 121796) | Subseafloor sediment microbial communities from Guaymas Basin, Gulf of California, Mexico - Guay2, Core 4569-9, 9-12 cm | ecosystem: Environmental > Aquatic > Marine > Hydrothermal vents...
GTTGTTTCTTTTACACCCTTGCCCCAGGTTTCCCCGGCATCTTTGAGCTCTACCTTGTCATCATCTATAATTAAATTGACCGGTTTTGCTGCTGCGCCCTCAATGATAATTCCGTCAAATCCGGTTTTCTTCAAATGGCGACCCCAGTGTCCACCGGAGTTAGAGCTTCCCCAGAACCCGGTAAGAGGAGATTTGGTCACGGCACCAAATCTTCCGGAACTGGGAGAAATAGTACCGGTTAACGGGCCGGTCATGATGATTAACTTGTTTTCCGGTCCCAGGGGATCGATGCCCGGTTCCAGCTCATCAAAAAGGTATTTGGTGGCCAGACCGCTTCCCCCCAAAAACATTTCAACATCATCCTGTCGTAAGGGCTCTTCAGAAATTGTTGAATTTGTCAGATTAACCCTTAATATCTTTCCCATGAAACCATTCATTTCAACTCTCCTCTTTAAAATTTAAAGCTATTTTATCAATCAAGTTATTTCAAAATTTTGTTGCTGAATATCTCGCCATTACATCAGTATTGATGGCAGAAACGTTGCAACAGCGGGGAAAAAAACGATGACAAGCAATATAAAAATATCTGCGTAAAAGAAAGGAAATATCCCCCGAAATACATCTCCTACAGATACGTTCTCTCGATTGACCACCCCCTGAACGACGAAGACATTCATCCCGACGGGGGGCGTAATAAGCCCCATTTCCGCACAATGCACGGCCAATACGCCAAACCATATCAGGTTAACGTCAAAGGCTATCAGGCACGGAAGGTAAAGCGGAACCGTTAACACAAACATGGCTGTCGCGTCCATGAACATGCCAAGGGGGAAATATGCCAGCAAAATAAGCGCAAGTGCCAGGTTTGGAGAACCGATCCCGGCCAGAAATCCGCTCAGGATCTGGGGCAGCTGACTCATGGCCAGAAAAAGATTAAACACCATGGCGCCCATTATCAGCAGAAAAATCATGGCCGTTACTTTTGTTGTCTGAAGCGAGCACTCTATCAATACACGGATCGTTAATCTTCTCGTGACAACGGACAACACGATAACAGATGCAGCGCCGGCTCCCGCCGCTTCAACCGGTGTGAACAGCCCTAAATAAATCCCCCCGATAACCAGACCGAAAATCGCTACTACGGGCCAGACAATCTTTAGAGATGCCATTTTTTGAGATAATGTGAATTTTTCCGTGCACAAAGGTGCCACACCCGGTTTCAATTTTACCCATATGTAAATCACTGCCATAAAACTCAACAGTGAGATGATTCCCGGCATTATCCCGGCGATGAACAGCTTGCCGATAGATTCTTCCGTCAAAAACCCGTAGATGATGAAACCCAGGCTGGGGGGGATCATAATGCTCATGGTACCCCCGGCTGCAATACTGCCCGTGGCAAGGCTCTTATCATACCCGTAACGTTCCATCTCAGGATAGCAGACCGAACTCATGGTTGCCGCACCGGCAGTGCTCGAACCGGAAAGGGCTGCAAAACCGGCACACCCCACAACCGTAGCCTGTGCCAACCCTCCAGACAAAGTACCGAACCATTTATACGTACAATCGAAGAGATCACTGGCTATACCGCTTTTTGAGACCACAAGCCCCATCAACACAAAAAGCGGTATACATGTAAAAACATACTCTGTACCCCAATAATAAGGGACCCGGGCTATGCTGGCCATTGCCGCGGGATATCCTCCCAGCAGAATTAATCCCACAAAGCCGACAGAAAGAAAGCTGATACCTACAGGCATACCGATTGCCATAAAACCGATAACAACAGCAAAACCTATAATTCCAACCAGAACTGGATCCATCCTTTGCTACCTCCTCTTTAAACTGTTTGTTTTTTATGCCACGATAGCAAAGTTTCAATTAAAAGCAGCAGCAGGGCTGCCGACGTCAAGCAGCACCCCACTGCAAATACAAACCTGAAAGGATATTCCGGGAACCTGAGATATCCCAGTCTGACGTCTGATCTCATAGAGTACAATGCCCGGTCTACCATCTCGACTGACATGATGGCAAACACGACAGCCCCTATACTTAAGGTTATAACATCACAAATCGTCTTAAGACCCCGGCCGAATTTCTGATGAATCAGAGTGACACTGACATGACCTTTCTCATGGGTTGTCAAAGGCAGAGCCATGGAAATCAACACAATCAAAAACATGGAATTAAACTCGTAAGTATCAGGAATAGTTGCATTGAATATATTCCTCAATATCACGTCTCCTGCTACGAGCATCATCATAAAAAGCAAGGGAAAAACCGAACCTTTAAAAACACCCCTTATGATCTTTTCTACAATCTTAATCATATTGTTCATCTCTCTCGCCTTAATTATCTGTCTTAAGAATACATCTCTTCAATTTATAGAAGGGTCACACTTTAATTTTCATAGAGACCCGGCAGCTTCATAATAACCGGCCGTCCCATTTCCTTCATAATTTTAACGTAAGTTTTGTATACTTCTTTGGCAGGTCTGCCTTTTGCTTCATTGTCATCTATCCATTTCTGCCACACCGGCAGGAATTTCTCGGCCATCTTATCTATCTCTTCTTTGGGTATTTCAATCACTTCACGCCCGGCCTTTTCCCATGCCGCTTTACCAAGTTCTGTTTTTTCATCGTGTACTTTGGCAAATTTAAAAGACATCTCTCTGCCAACCTTTTCCCACTTGTCCTGAATATCAGCAGGAATTTTATTCCAGACATCATTGTTAACGCCAAGCACAAGGCCAAACCCGCCTTTTATGTCACACTTCCAGGCATACTTGCATTGCTCGGGCCATCTCAGTCCATGACTTGTTGCAAAAAAATTCCCCATGCTCCCATCAAGCGTCCCCCTTTGTAATGCAGTATAGACGTCAGGGTATCCCATCTTGATGGGGATTGAACCTAGCTGTTTGAAGGCAGCAAACATCACAGGACTACCTGCAAATAATTTCATTCCCTTAAAATTTTCAATCTTGTCTATCCTTTTTTTTGTGGTGTACAGCTGGTTGACGGCACAGCTCCAATAAGCGATCAGTTTAAAATCTTTGTACTCATTTTTAAAGTAACCCGCATCATATAGTTCCCAGAATACTTTGGTTCCCACCTCTGCACTTTTCCAGACAAAAGGATACTCCACAAGGCTTGTGAGAGGAAGTTTATCGGATTCGTATGCAACAGGAACAGATCCCGATATGTCTGACACGCCATCCATTACCATTTCATATTGTTCCAATATCTTCCCCAGGGATTGTGCCCCAAAGAACTGGATTTTTATCTGGCCGTCACTTGCATCTTCAAGTTTTTTAATTAATTCTTTTTCATAGGGAGGAAACCAGTGCTTGGGTGAAAACCAGGAGGCGAACTTAAGCGGACGTTTGAAAAGCATTTTTTTATCTTCTTCTGCCGAACCGTAGCTGACAGGGAAAAGCAACCCTGACATAAAAATTATAGCAAAACCGAAAATTAGACAGACTTTTTTTTTGTTACGCATGACACATTTCTTCTTAATTTGAAATTTATTATAACCTGTCTCTTCTACAGGTTATATCCCTGCAAAAGAGACGGTTTTTGTTTACTTTCTCAGGATCACACCCTAATTTTCATAGAGCCCAGGCAGCCGCATAATAACCGGCTGGCCCATTTCCTTCATAATCTCAACGTAGGCCTTATACAGCTTTTTGGCAGGTCTTCCTTTTGCCTCATTATCATCTACCCATTTTTGCCATAACGGCAAAAATTTCTCGGCCATTCTATCTATTTCTTCTTTGGAAATTTTAACCAATTCACTCTTGGACGCTTTCCATAGTGCAGTACCTTCTTCTACTTTTGCATCGTATTCTTCAGCAATTTTAAAGGATATATCCCTGCCGGCCTTTTCCCAGGCAGTCTGAATATCGGCAGGAAGTTTATTCCAGACATCTTTATTAACAGCATTTATAATGGCAAAACCGCCACTGATGTCCCACTGCCAGGCATACTTGACCACCTCGGGATATCTCCATCCCTTGACCATTGAATATAAAGGCCCTATGGACCCGTCAAGCGTACCCCTCTGCAAAGCCGTATAAGTGTCAGGATAGCCCATCCTTATAGGGATTGCACCCAGTTGTTTATACATGGCATAGTGCATGGGACTGCCGACAAAAAATTTCAGACCCTTGAAATCTTCAAGTTTGTCTATCCTTTTTTTGGCAGTGTACAGCTGATTGACCGCGCAGCTGTAATAAGCCAGCATTTTAAAATCTTTGTACTCATCATTAAAATAACCTTTTTCATACAGTCTATAAAATACTTTGGTTCCCACTACGGCACTTTTCCAGATAAAAGGGAATTCCATAAAACTGGTGAGTGGAAGTTTGTCTGCTTCATATGCCACGGGGATGCCTCCCCCTATATCTGACACATTATCCAATACCATTTCATATTGTTCCAATACTTTTCCCAACGATTGTGCGCCATAAAACTGGATTTTTACCCTTCCATTGCTTGCCGCTTCAAGATTCTTACACAATTCATTCTCAAAGGGCGGCACCATGTGAGCGGTGGAAAACCAGGAGGCAAACTTCAGCGGACGTTTGAAAATCATCTCTTTATCATCAGCTGCCAAACCGTTGCTGACAGAGAAAAACAACCCTAAAACAAAAATTACAACAAAACTGATAATCTGGCAGGCTCTTTTTTGATTACCCATAACACTCTCCTTTTTTTAAAAATTTCTGAAACGCTAATATTGCATACGCTCTTTTACAAAAAAATCTTCAAACCATCCCTAGGCAACTGTCTTCCATGTCTTAAATTGTGCCCTATAATCCTCCAGTTCTTCAGGCGAGAACTCATCCGGCCACTTAGACTCATTTCTTGTGAAAATCTGGGGCAGTTTTGTCCCTTGAGCCGCTATTCTCATAAGCCCGGCGAAGTCTCCCTGGATCAATTTGATATTACCCGCCATAAACGCCTGTATAAAAACCTCTTTTCCGGTTAAAACCCTTTTCCATATTTCATAATTCCCGGTGACAACCCAGGTGGCCAATTTTCGTGACGCTTCACTGGCAATGCCAAAATCGTCCTTTACCAGTTCACCGCTCTGGACTTCATTGAGAATGCAGATATCGGTGTCTATACCCAGCGCTTTTTCTGCCTGAATTTCAAAAAGATAGGCGCCGTTTACAATCTTAAACGCCCTCTCGAATTGCGGGTCTTCCCGGAAAACTCCGGCCGCTTTTTTCTGCCACTCCGGGGTTAAAGCATAAAGTGTCATTTCTTGACTCCTTTGTTTTTATTTTATTAATCTTGTGTGAAAAATCAGTAATTAAACATTGCATTATCTCAGAACCCATTATTCCACTATTCCATCATTCCAATTGTGAGCGAAGCGAACTAACTTGGACCTTTGGTGCCGCACTGGTTCCGTGCAGAAAATGCATCAAAAGCCGTATTGAACGCCTCTATGTCTGTATAGGATAAAAGGACCTGGCCATGTCCATTCGGGCCAGTTGAGAACCGCCTTCCCAAAGTTGAATAATTTTGACATCCCGCAAATACTTCTCCAGGGGCATCTGCTGGGTAAATCCCGTTGCACCGGTCAGCTCCATGGCTTTATTGAGTACCATGATAGCGGTATCAGAAGACATCACCTTTGCACCGCTGGCTTTTCCGGACAAATAAGATCCATGCCAGGGTCCAAATTGCTCAGGCCTGTCAAACATCCTTGCCACCTGTATATTATAGGCTCTGGAGGCTTCAATGGCGATGGCCATGTCTGCAAGCATGCCGGCATGCATTGAGTGCTCCCTGACCGGTTTGTTCCCGGCAATTCTTGTTCTTGTGTATTCCAACGCAATTTCAAAACCTGCCTGGGCAGCACCAAGAGCCATCGGGGCACTGAGAAACCTTGCTGCAGCAAGGGCATCCCGCCAGAGTTCAGCATCTCTCCCCGGACCTGCAGCCCGGTATTTCTTTGGTACCCTTACGTTTTCATATTTGATCCATCCATTAAAATCTGTAAAAATCATCCCCATTTTATGGATATTGGGACCCGTAGAAAGGCCTTCTACATCACGCGGATGATAAAGCAGGCAGATCCCTTCATCTCCCAGGCTGGGATCGGTCGTGCAGACGGTCATAAAATACTCAGCTTCACCCGATCCGCTCGGCCATAATTTCAGACCATTGATTACATAATCGTCCCCGTCAAGTATGGCAGTCGTTCTTATTGTCTTACCTTTCATACTTTCATCAAGGATATTGCAGCCGCCCTGGGGTTCGGTCATCGACAGGCATGCATGGTGCATGTCAGGCCCTGTGAAAATAGCCCCATAGTCCTTCAATACATCCATGTTAGATGCCTTTGTGGCGGCAAGAAAAGCCCATCCGGGCACCAATGTATCCATTAACAGGCCACAGTCACCGCGGGATAATTCCTCTATGCTCGGATAGAGAAACTCCATAATCCAGGGCATGCCCACGCCATCAATTTCCGGTGGGAAAAGCCCCCTGACCTGGCTTAAATCTACTAATTCCTGGTGAAGTTCATCCTTTGTCTTTCTTCCCAGTTCTGCATCCCTGTGAAAGCCTCCTTCCAAATCCAGCCGCCGGGGCCATACCTTCTCCTCCATAACGTCACGGAGCACGGCAGCCTGCATCAGTGATCCCTCGGGAATACCCAGGTATTTTTCCTTAAGTAAATCTAATTCCATGTTGTACTCTCCTTCTCTTAAATTACATTAATAAGCTTCCCAGCAGGGCGCACAGTGGCACTGCCTTTTTTCCCAGCAATCCAAATGCCCCCTCAAAAAAAAGCTTTTCAGTAAAAAGCATTGTTTGTCGAAACTCTCCCCTCATTAATGCGAGAATCGTCTGTGTATCCGCAAACCACCTGCAATCCTGCTCTCTGAAGCTAGTCATACCCACATCACCGGAAAACTTCCCGTCAGATACCACAAAATGCAGCTTTAAGGGTGTGTCAAACGTCTCAAAATTGACAACAAATTTTTTCCTGGGCAAGTCCCTGACAACCTCATCGAGGTAGGATGCAACACCCTCCGATCTTTTTGACACACCCTCCCATACAATTTTGGTGAGCCTGTCAAATAGTTCCGGGGAATCAACCCCTATCCTTACCAAATCGCTTTCTTCAAGCTTCAGGAATATCTGGAGCAATACGCCGGGATATTCATTCATCGATTCTTCAACACCATTGTTTTCTATCTCACCCAGAAGGGCGGGCAATTTGGCTTCGACATCTTTCGGTTCCAAATTGATAATTCTATCGATCAAATCTTCTGGCATTTTTGTTTTCTCCTTTCACACTTCAACATCAAGAAAATCAAGCCTTCGTCACTTTGCAGGCAATGGCTCTTTGCTGAATATTCCCCACAAGCGGCTCGTAAGGTCCATGCTCCATAGACAACAGGGCATTTATATTTGAATCAAAGGCGCCGTGCTCTGGAGCCGGTTTCTCAGGGAACCACCACCCATGGGCTGCTCCAACTGTCTCCGGGTGCATCGTATCAACCAGTTTGACCCTGAACGATATGTGTTTGTCTTTATACTTTTGCTCTGCTATTTGAAGCTTAACCCAATCGCCGTCACTGATTCCCAGTTTGCCCGCCGGATCCGGATGCATCTCCAGAATAGGATCGGGGTGCATTTTTCGTTGTCTCTCTATCTGCCTTCCTTCAGTGTGCTGAAAGCCTGCCAGCCTGACCTGCATATAAATAAAGGGGTATTCCTTGAAAATCTCAGGACTGCTTACCGGACTCTCAGGATTTTCCCGGAAGGTCGGGAGAGGTTCGGTTCCGATGACGTCAAGGATCTCAGAATAAAATTCAAATTTTCCACTAGGGGTTCCAAAGCCGGGGACACTTTTTTCATATCTCCTATAGCTCCGCGGAAAGTCTATTTTGTGATCCGGCATATTACACATTTCATCAAATGTCTTTCCCAGGTATTTCAGCCGCCAATCAAGCCAGTCTTCAACATCTTCCCAGAAAACTTCACCGCGACCCATCTTTTTACCGACCTCGATGACCATTTTCCTGTCATCCCAGCACTCGCCTTGGGGCTCTATTATTTTTCTGTGTGCAATTGCATAATCATAAGGCTCTTGAAAGGTGCCAACAATATTGTCTATCTCCGCATACGAGCAAGCGGGAAGGACATAGTCAGCAACCTCGGCTGTAGGCGTCATAAAATAATCGGAAACAACCACAAGCTTGAGCTTCTTCAAACCCTCAAAAACCATCCGGCTATCCTGGTCGGATACAACCAAATTATTTGCAACAATCCAGGCCGCCCTGGTGCGCCCGTCATGCATACCCCTTATACAGGTGGGCATGTCACACATACTGATCATGTGCATCATTGGATATTTCCCAAAACCAAAAAACTTGTTTTCTTTATTGGGCGAGGCTCTCAGGCTCATACGGGTAGTATATGAATGGTAAAAATACTTGGCATTAAAGGTCCTCAAATACGGTATATTTCCACCCGGGACATCAACATTGCCGCATAGGCCGATCAGGCAGGCCATGGTCCGGGCATTCTGGGACGAATTTATCTGCTGGGCAGCAGCACCGGTTCGTGCATACAGGGTGGCTGGAGGCGTTTTTGCATAAAGCCTGGCTGCTGCAATAATATCTGCCTCGGACAGATCCGTAATTGGAGCAGCCCACGCAGGTGTGAATTCCTGAACATGTGCCTTTAATCTCTCAAAACCCACTGTCCAGTTTTTTACAAAATCTTTATCATAAAGCTCTTCATTGATAATCACATTGATCATCCCTAACCCTAAAGCCGTATCTGTTCCAGGCTTGATTTTCAGCCATAGATTGGCTTTCTTCGCCATGGGTATCGCCCTGGGATCGACAACAATCAGCTTGGTACCGCCACGAACCGCTTCCCTGATATCACGTGCCTGAGCCGGGCAGGTTAAATCCACGTTAGCGCCCCAGAGCATTATCAGTTTTGATTTGCTGTACTCAGCACAGTATTCATAGGCGAGGGTTTCACCGGCTGTCCCAAAATCAGCGGTAGCCTGAGGGATGATACAGGTGTAACGTCCCCAATGGGTCTGGGGAGTATCGAAAAATTTCTTTCCAATTTCACACGCCTGGTTTCCTATCTGTTTTTGTCCGGAACCTGTTGAGAGATAAATAGTTTCAGAACCGTATTTATCTGTTACCTCATTCATTTTGGCAGCGATTTCTTCTATGGCCTGCTCCCATGAGATACGCTCCCATTTTCCTGATCCTTTTTCACCCACCCGCTTTTGCGGATAAAGCACCCTGTCGGGATGATACACAAGATCGGGAATTGTTCTTCCTTTTATACAGGTCGCACCTTCAATGCCCACCAATTTACCATCACTGACTTGCCCCGTCAGATGGCACTTCTGATGGCACCTCAAACACAGAAATTTACCATCCGGGCTAATCTTACTTTCCATAATTTCTTATTCCTCCTTGCGTACAGTTAAGAACTTGCGCCCTATCATCTCACCTATCCTCAACGACTCAAGATCTACAAAAATCCAATTTTTTATTAAACTTGCAACTCGCATGCCAAGCGAACTATTTTTATAACTTATTGATATTTTTATAATTTTTGAATGCAGCTTTTGCCTTGAAGCAGGCATCTGACTCCATAGAGTCACTGTGGAGTCCGTATTCAGACGCTTTTCTTGACATGCATTTCATGACCATGGTATTTAGTACTGATCGCCCCAAGGGGGTGGGGAATTGAACCCTGAGTATATTAAACCTGAACTGAGCGATTTTTATCTCGACCTGCACCAATTTCTTGCGGATCAAGGGTTCGCAAAAAGCCTGGACAAATCCACTGGTATGCCTGCGTTTTTTGCGAACCCTCCTCCATCAAGATCTCGGCACATCTCTTCGGGAAAAATTGCTCAGTTCAGGTAAAACCAAAATGGAAATTTGAGATAGTGGCCATGGAACAAAAGATGCCTGAATTATCTGCAGCGCAATTGGAATTTTTAGCAGGGATACACGCTCTGGGGAAAACTATTACCATTGAAACGGCAAAAGCATTGCCCCCACTCGATTCCAGCGAATTGCTGGACCTGATTGACCGCTTCCCGGAACTGAATCCTAAAGAACGAAATGGGAACAAAGAACTTGGTTTACCGCCTGATTTGCCCGCAAGCCTGGTCCGAAAATTTGAAAAAATTCGCACTTCTGCGTGGGTATCCATGATACTGGATAAGCTCGATGATTTGAATTGCATTGACCAGATACCCTCGGGAACACACGCAACCCTTTTAGCTGAATGTGATAGAGCCCAAGAAGCCGCTCAAATTAACAGCAGTCTTGCTCAGGCAGCGTTGGAGAATCATTCCCATATTGAAGCCCTTAGATATTCCCGCCGGGCTCTTATCCAACTGGGTTCTAATCTTAGAAGTCGTGGAAACGATTCTTTGTTTATTTCCGCAGCCTTGGAATTATCCAACCTCGCGGTTTCTTTGGGAAAATATCTCAATGAAATCCCACAAATATTGAAAAAGGCAAAAGTAATATCGAATCGTTTAGGTGACAAACGTTCTACGGCGCTCCTTGAACTGCATATGGGCCGAGTCTTCTTTTTTTCCAACAACCTTTCGAAGGCATTGGAATTTTTTGCCTTAGGGGAGATGGCTGTAAAAAACCTGGGCGACGATGATATTCTTGAGCAGGCAAGCCAATTTCTTGCCCTTTACTACCATATGCAAGGCAATTTCGGGAAAGCTATGGAGTATTTCGAACTTGCTTTGATTCGTCTTGGATCGCAAAAGGTAAACGCTTTGGCGGATCCTTCCAGTGTCATATATATGGGATTGACTTCGGCCTACCTGGGCCAATTTCACCGATCCATCGGTTTACTCGACTTCAATTGGCGCCTCACAAAAGGTCACAACCCTGTCTCACCCATCATCAGGGCGATTCTGGGCACTGTGTTGGTGGTGAGCGGAAATAGGGAGAACGGCTCTTTTCATCTCCAGATGGCCCAGAAGGAAGCATTGTCTGACCGTAACTTTCTGGGGGAATATTTTGCCGTTGGCGGGCTTGCGCATTACCACCTCATTGAAAACCGCCCCAATGAAAGCCATGATATGCTGACACAGCTCCAGCCAAAAGCGATAAAGCATGGAATGCTGGGACGGTTCTGGTCCCCTTGGACTCTTGAGATGCTTTTTGAATTGGAAAAGCTCGGTTACCCGCCAATTCCCGGATATGAATTCGAAAATCTCCTGGATGTAATCATGCATACTCCCAATGCACATCTCCGCGGTCTGGCCATAAGGCTTAATGCCGAGAAGCGGTTGCACGAAGGGACAGACAGGGAGGTAATTGAGAAAGATCTCCTGGCCAGTGAAACATTACTCAACTCCACAGGTGACCCGTTTCAAGTAGCAAAGACAAGGATAGCACTTGCCACCCTGAAGCTCAATCAGGGCAATCAAAAAGAAGCCCTTGTTTTTGCGCAAAAAGCCCGGCAGGGGTTGTCCGGCTCCTTGGATAGATTCTTTCCGGATGGACTCAGGTTTTTATTGGATGATCACCAGGCCGACATGGAGGATGTAGACCACCTGTCTATACTCACAGGTCTTTTTTATGAAATGGCTAAACAATTACTCGTCCGGCCAAGCCTGAAATATGCCATGCATTTATTGGTATCAACAATGAACCGGTTTCTTGGGGCCGAACGCAGCGCTCTCTTTTGGTCTGCTGAAGGAAAATCCACACGCCTCGAATTGAGAGCATCTCTCAATCTGAGCAAAAATGAACTTTCCGGAGAGAGCTTTCACTCCAAGATGAAGTTGATTTTAAAATCCTTTCGTGAGGGTAAGCCAATTATTTTCCGAACCCACCATGCCCTCCTCTGCCTCCCGATAAAAGTAGAGGACTTAGGCACCGGCGTACTCTATTGTGATAATATCTATTTCCCTCACTGCTTTGATTTCTTGAGCGGGCCGGTGCTAGGAAGCATTATGACAGAA
>Ga0164311_10001327_pt1 | contig 12001 bp, 14 predicted proteins | sample GuaBasSedimGuay2_FD_121796 | JGI IMG/M metagenome (GOLD analysis project Ga0164311, IMG submission 121796) | Subseafloor sediment microbial communities from Guaymas Basin, Gulf of California, Mexico - Guay2, Core 4569-9, 9-12 cm | ecosystem: Environmental > Aquatic > Marine > Hydrothermal vents...
CCTGTTAAGAATGTAGAGAAGTTTATAATCAGACATCTAGAGAATTGGAAGAACTTATGTTATCCTAAAGATAGATTAAAACTCTATTTTATGGATGGATATTCTACAGATAGAACAAGAGAACTTATAGAAAAATACTGTAAGCAAAATAAAATAAACTATGAAATTCATCTAGAGCCTAAATACAATAATCCGATTAATGCTAGTGGTTGGATTGCAGATACTATGAGAGCTTTTAGAAAATACCTACAAGATGAAGAATATGTAGCTATAGTAGATGCTGATATTGTCTACTGGAATCCCTTTCTTTTAGGACAGCTTTTGATAGAGGATGTAGATATTATTGCACCATATGTTTATACCGAACCTACAGGTCAATTAAAATATGATACGAAAAGTGCAGCTACGAGATATTTCTATGACTGTACTCTTTTCAGAAGAGATAACTATCTTTTCCCTAAGAAAGTATTCTGGAAACAAACAAAAGGGCTAATTGAAATGGATTCAGTAGGATCTTTTGTTTTAGTGAAAAGAGAAGTTTATGATAACTGTTATTGGGATAATCCTTTACCTACTTTACAGTTTCTTTTAGACGCAAGAAAATTAGGATATAGAATTTGGACTAAACCTAAAGCAAGAGTCTTTCATCGTTATTTTACTAATGGTCATAAGTCTATAGAACAACATGTTAAAGAAGGAAGATTACCAAAGTCGGTACTGGCTAAAGTTCCTAATTACTTAGGATTCCTCCCTCGAGGAATGATTAAAAAACTTTCAAGAGAAAATACTTATACCTGGCAGAAATTAAAGAGTAAAGTAAAAACAAGATGTCCAGCTTGTCTTTCTAAGAATCTTTTCATAGAACATGGAAGAGTTTGGTGTAGAGGGTGTGGATATAACTTGGGTACAGACGTTGAAAAATATTTCTCGAAACCTAATGTCTTGATTATAGTCGCTAGCTCTTTAAGATATGATTACTTTATGAGAAGTAAGATTCCAAGACTCTTCGAGAAGGGATTGTTATTCAAATGTTCTTCTGAAGGCCAACTTGAAAAGGCTCTAAATGTTCTCCTTTCTGGTCTAAGATCTGAAAATCTAGAGTCAAATATAAGAAAGAGAAAGACAGCCTGGGATATTTTCAAGAAAGCTAAATATACAGTAGGATATATAAACTTAAACTGGAAAGAACAAAGTGAGCTAGAGCTTCTAGAGAAAAATTATCCTAGTAACTTTAGAACATTTCCAAGGATCAAAAACTTAAGAGCCTTACTAGAAAATGAGCCCTTCTTTGGAGTCTTGCACTTTTGGTCTACTTTCAGTCCTTATGGTCTAGGAGATTTCCCGAGAGAAAGTGAAAGAGTTTATAAGGAAGTAAAGAAACTTCTTTCGAATGGGAAGTTTGAAGAAGCTCATAAAATATATGAACATGGAGTAAGAGGGTTTGAAAAACAAATGAAAGCTTTAAAAGAAATCCTGGAAAAGAGAAATCTTTTGGAAAGTACTTTAATAGTAATTACTTCTGATTATGGAGAAAGTCTGAGTACTAAAGAGGAAAACGTACCTCTTCTCTTTTATCATCCTTCATTTTCAAGGATTCATCTTGGTTCTTGTAGTCAAGAAGATATTTTACCTTCTATTCTTAAATTAATAGGAATAGAAGTTTCTTTAAGTTTTGATGGAAAGGTGATTGTATGAGATTCCACTATTGGCCTGTAGAAAGAGATTATTTAGCAGCACTTTTGCCTGTCCTCTGGGAACTAAAAAGAAGAGGTCATCAAATCTTTAATTATCCAGATCCTCATTACGTGAACTTAGCCACTGCTAGAAGAGGTTTCCCGCCTAAGTCACATGTAATAGCTTTGCCACATTCAGTAGGAGGAGATGATGGCTGGCACTATGCCCATCCAACATATAAGTTAACTTTAACTCCAGGAGAATGGTTTGTAAGATATTGGCTAAATGGAGATCCTAGAAAGAAAGTGAAAGGATATCCTGAACTAAAAGGAAGACTGAAAGTAGTAGGCTTTCCGAAGACAGATATTCTCTTTCAAAGAAAAATGAGTGAACTTAAGCAAGAAATACTTGCCCAATTTCATATCAAACTTCCTTATGAAAAGACTGTTCTTTATACGCCAACAGGTTCTGATAACCCAAAAGATGACACAGACAGTTTTCTTGAATCGGCTCCATTAATTTTTAGACTATCTGAGGAAATGAAATTCAATCTGATATTAAAAACTAAAAGTGCTGCTCCTTGGCTAAAGAGTGAGACTTTATCTAATCTAATGAACCTGGCCCAACACTCCAAACATATCACAGTTTTAAGTAATATAGATAATGTCTGTAAACTATTCTTTGCTGATGTCTTAATTTCAGATGGATCTTCGACAATTAGAGAATTCTATTTAACAGATAAACCTTCCTTACAACTTATTAACTTTAGAGATGACGAATACAAGTTTGATGAGTCTCATAAAGTAGACCTTAAAACTTTGAAGGATACTCTTAAAGAAGCTTTTAATTCACCAGATAAGTTTAAGATAGATAGGAAAATAAAAGAAGACCTATTCTATAAGTTAGATGGAAAGGCTACAGAGAGAGCTGTAGAGGAAATAGAAAAATATGCTAGAGAGCATGGGATGGGTTGAGATGAAGGCTAAGTTTGGAGTACCTGGAAGTAAGTTGAAGGAAAAGATAAAGGATGTAGAAATTTATTGTACTTCAGAAGAGGAAGCCATGGCCTTAGCAGCAGGAGCTTGGTTAGCAGGAAAACAGCCCGAAGTTTATATGCAGAATACAGGACTCTGTAGATCCTTAAACATAATTCTTACACTCTATAAGCCATATAAGATACCTTTACCAAAGCTGTTGCTAAGTAATAGAAAATATCCTTTTCATCACTATTATGTCTGGAAATATACAGAAGACTTGCTAAGAATCTCTAAGTTTAAGAAAATAGAGAGGATAGAAGATGAAGAGAATAAAAGCAATTAGAGAAATAATGAAGAAAGTAAAAGATGAGTTAGTAGTTACTTCTCCTGGAATGATCAGTAGAGAGGTTTATTGGGTAAAGGATAGACCAGAAAATTTCTATGTCCTTGGAACAATGGGAGCTGCTCTGGGAATAGGAATTGGTCTTGCTTTATTTCTTGAAAGAAAAGTTATAGTTATAATTGGAGACGGAGATGCATTGATAAATTTAGGATCTCTTGTTTTAATGAATAAGTTGAAACTTAAGAACTTAGAGTTAATAATTCTGGATAACAACTCTTATCAAAGTTGTGGTGGGCAACCAAGCTGTTCTGATGCGATTGACTTTAAGAAAATTTGTAAGTGTAAAGTTATAAGAGTTTCAGAAAGTGATTTTCAAGTTCCCAGGATCCCTTTAAAGCCTGAAGAAATAATGAGGAGGTTTTATAATGTCATTAATCGTGCATAGTAGATCTACTAAGAGATTTATCAAAGAATGGAAACATAAAAGAAAACTATTAGTTTCTAAGTCTCCAGATGAAAGTATTCTAAAGAGAGCGAAAACAGAAGAATGTGTAATTGCCATAGGCGGAGGGTCGGTAATAGATACCGCCAAGATCTTGTCGGAAAATCCGATAATTGCTATTCCTACAACTTTTGCAGGTGCATCTAGAACTAGACATGCAGTATATTGGGTCAAAGGGAAAAAATATAATTTCCCTACTCCTAAACCTATTACTATAGCTAAGCCAGAATATCTTAAAACCTTACCTAAAGATTTCTATTATTATTCATTAGCAGATTGTATTTCCCATGCAGTTGAAAGTCTAATTTCAAAGAAAGCTACTCCTCTCTCAAAATACTTAGCTGAAACAGCCCTTCATTTAGTTAAGAAAGGTGGGACAGAAAATTATCTCTTTGCTTCTTTCTTGGCAGGAGATGCAATAGAGATAACTGAGACAAATATAATTCATGCTCTCTCTTATCCAATAACAGGATTTTATAAAGTTCCACATGGAAAAGCCATAGCTTATCTCTTGCCAAAGATCTTGCCTTATTACAAATTGGAAAGCAAAATAAGCTATCCTTACAAAGTAGATTTGGAAATAGATATAGAAAAAGTTATAAGACAAGGAATGAAGTATGCTAAAATCAGAAATACAATCAAGCCCATAAATGAGAAAATCTTGAGAAGGTTGTTAAAGAATTGAGGAAAAAGAAAGTCTATGTTGGAATGTGTGCTGACTTTATTCATCATGGACATATTAGAGTAATTAAAACTGCTTCTAAGTTAGGAGATGTAATAGTAGGTCTTTTAACAGATAAAGCCATCGCTTCTTATAAGAGAGTTCCTCTTCTTTCTTTCAAAGAACGAAAGGAGATAATAGAGAATATTAAAGGAGTTACTAAAGTTATTCCTCAGGAAACTCTAGACTATGTTCCCAACTTAAAGAAAATAAAACCAGACTATGTAGTACATGGAGATGACTGGAGAAGAGGAGTACAAAAAGAAATAAGAGAAAGAGTAATTGAAGTTCTAAAAGAATGGAAAGGTCAATTAATAGAAGTACCTTATACAGAAGGAATTTCATCTACTCAATTAATAGAAGAATGGAAAAAGAGAGGAGTAGCTCCACAGTTTAGACAAAAATTATTAGCTAAGAGTTTAGAGTTAAAAGGATTTGTAAGAGTTTTAGAAGCTCATGATGGATTGTCTGCTTTAATAGTAGAGAAAACTAAAGTAGATGGGAAAGAATTCGATGCTATCTGGCTAAGTTCTTTTACTGATTCTGTCTCTAAAGGAAAACCAGATATCGAATTGATAGATTTTACTTCTAGGACTAATACTGTTAATGAGATTTTAGAAGTTACGACTAAGCCTTTGATTGTTGACGGAGATACAGGAGGACCTGTTGAGCACTTTAAATTTATAGTAAAAACTTTAGATAGATTAGGAGTTTCTGCTATTATTATAGAAGACAAAAAGTTCCCAAAACAGAACTCTCTTCTTAAAAGTGCCAAACACGAACAAGAAGAAATTTCTAAGTTCTGTGAGAAAATTAGAGAAGGAAAGAAAGCACAGCTAACTAAAGACTTCATGATAATAGCAAGGATTGAAAGTTTAATTCTAGGAAAGTCTGTAAAAGAGGCAATTAAACGAGCAAAGGCCTATATTAATGCTGGAGCTGATGGGATAATGATACACTCGAAAAAGAAGAGTGTAAATGAAATTAAGAAATTCTGTGAAGAATATTCTAAACTCCAGTTTAAAGTTCCTCTAGTAGTTGCTCCTACAACTTACTCTAAAACTTATGAAAAAGAATTAGTTAAAATGGGAGTAAATATTATAATCTATGCTAATCATCTTCTACGTTCCTCATATAAGGCTATGAAAGAAACAGCTAAAGAAATTCTTAAGAACGAAAGATGTTTAGAAGTAGAAAAGAAGTGTGCTTCTCTTGAAGAACTATTCAATCTTATGGATGAAAGAAATTGAAAGTTATGCGAGGAGGTCTAGGTTTGGACTTGAAAAAGTGGGAAAAATTAATTGAAACACAAAAAACTACTGGTAGTGGTGAACTAGAAGAAAAAAAGGTTGTAGAAACATTTGAGCAAGTCTTATGTAAGTTTGTAAAGAAAGAGGCCTATGGTTTAGTTCTAGGAGCTACTGAAAAAGAGCTAGAATCATATAAAGAATTAGGCTACTTAAATTTTGTGGGAATTAATCTAGAGGGCTCAGCAAAAATACAGAAAATGGATATGCATGATTTACGATTCTCTGATAAACAATTTGACGTTGTTATAGCAAGAACTACAATGGAACATGCTTTTGCTCCTTTCTTAGTTTTCCTAGAAGTAAGAAGAGTACTAAAGAATAAAGGGTATTTCGTTTTTACTTTACAAAAATTTACAAGAGCAAATTGGTACTTCGAACATTGCTTCTTAGTAACGTCTGAATACGCAAAAGAAGTTCTACCAAAGTTATTTGCCTTCAAAGTTCTTTATTTCCAAGAAGGGCGTGATGAAATAATTCAAGTTTGGAAAAAAGATGATAGTTCGAATTTTATGTTTTGCTGGCCAAAGAAGAATTCAGAAGATTATAATTGGATTAAAAACTGGTTTGGGAAGAACGAAAGAGAGGAGGAAATTAAATGAAAGAAAAAAGTGGATTAGAAATAAATTCTTTAAAATGGAAAAAGCTCTTGGAAATACAAAAAGATACAGAATATGAAAAAACTGGACAAGAAGAACCAATAGTGTTAGAACGTTTTCTTAAAGTAGTTAAGAACTTCGCGAAGCCAGAAGATAAAATTCTAGAGATTGGAGCAACTCTTAGAGAACAAGAGAGACTTAAAGAACTAGGTTTCTTAAATTTAATAAGTATTAACTTAGAAGGAACTAAAGAAATCCTTCAAATGGATATGCATAATCTTCAATTCGAAAGAGAAAGCTTTGATATAGTTATAGCTAAGAATACAGTAGAGCATTCCTTCATACCTTGGCTATTGTTTCTAGAAATAAGGAGTGTTCTTAAGACTGGAGGTCTATTTATCTTTACCCTGCAAAATTATCATCCATGGAATCGGCTTTTTGAACATCCCTTTTTAGTTCAAGAGGATTACATTCAAAGTTTGGAAAGATTCTTTGGATTTAAGACTATTTACCGAAAAGATTATCAGTCTCAAGTTGTTCTAGTCTGGGAAAAACTAGAAAATTGGAAAGCTATTAAATGGCCTAATAAGAAATTTGATCCTAAAGAGTTTGTAAAAGAGTGGGAGAGGATCTTTCATTGAGAAATGTGTTAGTAACTGGAACAGATGGAGGAGCAGCTCAATCAATTATGAAATGTCTAAGAAAGGCAAAGAAATATAGAATAATAGCTACTGGAATAGATCCTTTGTGTATAGGTATTCACATGGGAGATGTTGGTTATTTAGTTTCTAAGGACTGGGAAGAATATAAGAAAGAACTTAAGGAAATCTCAGAGAAAGAAAACGTAGATATAATAATTCCAGGTTCCGATATAGAACTAAGTCACTTTGCCAATAATAGAAAATGGTATGAAGAGAATTGTCCTCCTATCTTGATAGATTGGAAGAATGTAAATATTGCTAGAGATAAATATCTTCTCCAAGAGAAACTAAAGGAGTTAGGATTTCCTTATATTAAAACCTGGAAAGTAGACGAGTTTGATAAGATAGATACTTGTCCTGTTGTTCTTAAACCTAGACATGGCTTTGGGTCAAATATGCTATTCAAAGAGGTTAGAAGGAAACACGTAAAGAGTTTAGCTGATTATATTCAAAACCAAGGTTGGGAACCTATTGCTCAAGAACAGCTTTATGGGAGAGAATATTCCTGCATGACATTAAGAGCTAAAGATGGAGAATTATTAAGTTATTTCATAGCTTGGTCTTTTAAGAAGTTTGGTCAATCTTATAAGACAATAATAAAGAAAGATGATCCTCAGATAAGAGACTTAATTATTAGATTAAGTGAGAAATTAAATTCAATAGGACCTCTATCTATTCAATTGATAAAAGATACAGAAAGTGGAGAACTTAAGATCTTTGAATTAAATGCACGTTTTACAGGAGCTCAAATAGTTAGAGCAGAGGGAGGAGTCAATATGGTCGATCTAGCAATAAGTAATTGGTTAGATGGAATAAAAGAATATCCTAAAGTTAGAAATCCGTTCGTGGCCTACTGGTATCACGATTTCTCTTATTCCTCGTTTAAGGATTTAGAGAACTTAATAAAAGAAAGAAAAACTAAAAGAGGGAAAGTATATTGTCCAAAGTATCTATAAGATGGGCTGAACCTTCTTTAGATGAAGAAGAGAAAGAAGCTCTTAAGGAAGTAATAGACTCAACTTGGATTGGAGGAAATGGACCAAAGACAAGAGAGTTTGAGAAAGAGTTTGCTAGAACAGTAAATGCTAGGTATGCTCTTGCTGTCAACAACGGGACTTCTGCTCTAATGTGTGCATTATTGGCTCTGAGAGAGAAATATCCTCTTTTTAATGTAATAGTTCCTACCTTTACTTTCATAGCAACTGCCAACGTCCCAAGAGTCTTTAAAATAGAAATGGAACTAGTAGATGCTAGAAAAGATACCTGGAATCTAGAAGTACCTAGTTATTTAAAGGGAGATGTAATAATGGCTGTCGATGTAGGAGGATTGCCTTGTGACTATGATAGACTTAAGAAGACAGGAGCTATCATTTTAGAAGATGCTGCTGAAGCTGTAGGTGGAATTTATAGAGGAAAGAAAGTAGGAAGTATTTCAGATATAACTACCTTTTCTTTCCATTCAGCTAAAGTTATGAGTACAGGAGAAGGAGGGATGATTACTACTAACAATAAAGAACTTTATCAAATAATGAAGAGTATAACTAATCAAGGATATCCTGAAAACAAGAAAGCTTGGGAATATGAACATCCAAGAGTAGGACTTAACTTTAGAATGACTGAAATGCAATCTGCATTAGGATTAGTTCAATTAAAGAAACTTTCTAAGTTCTTAAGAAATAGAAGAGAGATAGCTAGGATTTATAAAGAAGAATTAAAGAAGTATGGTGAATTTCAAAGAGTACCGAAAGATAGAGTTCATCCTTACTTCCTATTTGGTATTTTAGTAGAACCTAAGAAAAGGGAGAAGCTTATACAAGAACTGAGAAAGAATGGCATAGGTGTGAAAGTAACCTGGAAACCTGTTCATCTTCAGAGACCTTATAAAGATGAATTCTCATTAAAGAAATTTACCAATGCTGAATATCTTTACAAGAGAATAATTAGTTTGCCAATACATAATAAGATGAACGAGGAAGATGCAAAAGAAATAGTCTCTATCTTTAAAAAATGTTGGAGGAAAATAAAATGAAAATAACAATAACTGGTGGATCTGGATTTATAGGAACTCAATTAGCCTATTATCTGAAAAAGAAAGGACACCAATTTTTGATAGCTGATGTTAAGGAACCTTCTATAGACTTAAGAAATTATTATCACTTCTGTGATATTACAGATCCATATCAAGTTCAGGATGTTATCGAAGGACAAGATCTCGTCTTTCACCTGGCAGCTAATCCAAATCCAGGGAGAGCCGAAAATAATCCTAGATGGGATTTAAGGATAAATGTTGAGGGAACTATGAATGTACTAATGTGTTGTCTAAGAGAAAAGAATAGAATGATCTTTACTTCTTCAGCAGCAGTAAAGTATTCTCCACATTCTTGTTACGCTATCTCAAAGAGAACGGCAGAGAATTATATTCTTCATTATGTTGAAAAGAAGAACTTAGATGCTAGGATAATGAGGTTCTGGAATGTCTATGGACCTACTCAGTCTTTAGGCTATGTAATCCCTGACCTTATGGAGAAATTATACCGAGATCCAGAGAAGATTAAAATCAGAGGAACAGGATTTGACTTAAGAGACTTTGTCTATATAGATGATGTTCTTAAGGCTCTTTGGTTAGCAGCAACGAAAGGAGAGCCTGGGAAAATATATGAAGTAGGAACTGGTTCTCAAGTTACTATTAGAGAACTAGCTGAACTGATAGGAGAAGTAATAAACAAGAAAAAGCCAAAAGTAATTCCATCTAAGAAACTCTTAGCTTGGGAAAGAAATGAAATACCAGAAGATCTAGAACCAATAAAGAAACTAGGATGGAAGCATGAGATAGAGCTGGATGAAGGAATTTATAGAGTTTATAAAGAAAGATATTTGAAGTGAAAAGATATGAAAATAAACAAGAGAGGGTTAAGAAGGAAGTTCCGATTAATGGATGCCTTCTTCCTTTCTTGTTATCAACTGAAAGAAGATGTGCCGATAGGGCTGCTTCTTTCTTTTAAGAGGAGGGACATGGCATATCAATAGATGCCGATAAGGCATACAGTACCGATAAGGTACACAAAATAAGAGATAACTCCATAGATCTTTCTCCAAAAGAAGTAATTCCTATAGATGATCATGGTCATTCAATAGAACTTCTCTTCTATAAAAGAATAAAAGTAGAACTCTTAACTAGTGCCCTTCTAAAAGAGATCTGGGAAATGAGAAATGCCAAAGCTCCTCTTTCTGTATTAGAAACTCCTTTCTTCTTTTTTCTTCAATATCCTTCTAAACCTGTAATAATTATAGATAAAAGAATAGGAAGACTTCTAACTCTTACAGATGGATTTTCCAAACATGAGCAAAGTAAACAAGCTGGATTCATTATTCGTATGCTTAAGAAATTCGATCTAGTTGAGAAGGTATCTTATAAGAGAATAACTCTCGAAGAATGGAAAAAGAAAAGAAACTCTTTCCGAGGTGAGAATGCATGAAAATTGAAAAATTAAGAAAGAGACAAAAACTAAGTCTCGAAAGAAAGATTGCTCTTTCTAAGAAAATTATTAAACAGTTTTATGAGTTTCTAGATGGAAAAGTTTATGTTGCTTTTTCTGGAGGAAAAGATTCGACTGTTTTGTTACATCTTGTAAGAAGTCTTTATCCGGAAGTGCCTGCTGTTTTTTGTGATACTGGTCTAGAATATCCTGAGATAAGAAACTTTGTGAAGACTGTTCCAAATGTTATTTGGATAAGGCCTAAAATGAGCTTTGCTCAAGTTATAAAGAAATATGGCTACCCGGTTATTTCCAAAGAACAAGCAATGTATATTCGACAATATCGTACTACTAAGAGTCAATATCTTAAGAGCATAAGATGGGCCGGTAAAGATGGTAAATATAAGATAAGTGAGAAATGGAAGTTCCTAGTTAATGCTCCTTTCAAGATCTCAGAAAGGTGTTGTGATGTTTTAAAGAAAGCTCCCTTTAGAAAGTTTGAAAGAGAAACAGGGCTTCGTCCATTCCTTGGGAATATGGCCTCGGATTCAGACGTAAGAACTCGTGTTTATCTTAAATATGGATGTAATTATTTCGAGAAAGTAGGGAAAGAGAGATCTACTCCTCTCGGTTTCTGGACAGAGAAAGATATTTGGGCCTACATTAAGAAATACAAATTAAAATATTGTAAAATTTATGACTTAGGTGTAGACAGAACTGGTTGTATTTTCTGTATGTTTGGTATTCATAAGGAGAAGAATAATCGATTTGAGATTCTAAAAAGATTGCATCCTGAATTATATAATTATTGTATGGAGAAATTAGGCCTGAGAATGGTTTTAAAATATATAGAAAAGAATCTTCAAAGTCAAAAAAGAAAGCAAAGTAGGAAGAAGGTAAAAAAGAAGAGTTCTCCTATAAAGAGTAAAGTTTATAAGAGGAAAACCCAAAAAAATAAAGTCTAAAAGAGGTGAAAAAAAAGTATGGATCCGCAAATAATGATGATCTTGTCCGGAGTCGGAAAGGGCCTTGTCTATGGTGGAATTGCAGCAGGTATTGGTTATATTAAACAAGAAACATGGGAAACTTTTGATCCTCATAAATTCCTTAAGACTCTAATAATCGGTGCTATTGTTGGTGCTATAACTGGTTCTGGAACTTCTATAACTCAGGCTTCTGTTTTAATTGGTAATGAGTTTGATGTTTCTCCTATTCTTGTTGAAGGGTTCATAATGACTTCAATAGTTGCTATTGCCGACAACATAGTAAAAATAATAGCACGCAGAACAGACCTTGGAAGGTTTTGGGCAAAAATCAAAAGCTTTTTCTCTAAGTAGAAATTTTTAAAATTTTTTTCTTGTTTTTCCCATTTTTTATACTAGGAACTTTGCTAGTAATTTTACTAACTCTATAAGAAGATAAGTAACAACTGGAGATACTAATCCAGCTATAAACTTCCAACGTTTTACTTCTGTTTTATATGAGTCCTCAAGTTTTTCTTGTCGATGCCTTAAATCTATTAGCTGTGTAGAAAGAGAACCGTATTCTTCATTTAATTTCCCTACATGTTTGGTCATACTTTTTAAATCTTCTCTTAAGTTCTTAAACTCTAGAGAGATTGTAGTCTCTAAACGGGTGACTCTTTCGATCAATTCTAAAAGTTGTTCCTTTTCTTTTTTATTCATAGGCCTTCACTAATTA
>Ga0164311_10001328_pt1 | contig 11998 bp, 11 predicted proteins | sample GuaBasSedimGuay2_FD_121796 | JGI IMG/M metagenome (GOLD analysis project Ga0164311, IMG submission 121796) | Subseafloor sediment microbial communities from Guaymas Basin, Gulf of California, Mexico - Guay2, Core 4569-9, 9-12 cm | ecosystem: Environmental > Aquatic > Marine > Hydrothermal vents...
AAGGCCCGGCGGGACTTCACTTCGCCGGGCCAGTCCGTTAGCTCAGTGGAGAGCTTATGCTTTTTTCTTCGCAGCTGCCTTCTCTGTGGCCTTTGCCGCGCGCTTCTCTTTGGTCGACGCTCGGCGCTTCTTGGTCGCTGACTCGGTCTTTGCTTCCTCGCCCCAGCTGAAGTATCGCGTCCCCTCCTCGTCGAAGATCTGGGACGAGGTCGGGATCGTGACCCCGTGATCCTCGCCGATCAGCTTCAGCATTTCCTCCTCGTTGGCGTTCGCCGTCGCGGCGATCTCGTCGATACGCTTTTTGATCTCGTGGGACTGCTTGGAGAGCTCATTGATCTCGCCCTGGAGCTTCATACTGATCGCGCGGGTTGTCACGGATAGTTGGCGCTGGACTGCGGTGAGTTGAATCTTGGGCATGGGAAGCTCCTCAGCTTGTAGCCGGATAGTGAGACCTGAGTATACAAACGATAACCGACCGCCTCAACCTCGAGCCTAGGCGCTGACGACTGAGAAGCTTGCTAGGAGTTCGTTTGATCCCCCAACGCTGAGGCCGCCCGTGCTGTTCTGGTATCCCTTGATCTCCACGTAGTCACTAGCCGCCAAGTAGAACAGACCTGAAACCTCGCAAGCGGTCCCCAGCGTGCTCACCGCGAGCCTGGTGTTCTGGCGCTTTCCGACGCCGTTTATGAAGATCGCCAGGAACCGAGTCCCCGTAGTGTTGACCACATACGTCGCGTTGGAGTGGACGTGATACCAGCCGGCCGCGTCGACCGTGATCCGGGTTGGATTGACCAGGTTCGAGTGCCACCCTAGGTCGTCCACTACCTCCGCTGTCCAGACCAGCGCTGTCGTGGTCGCGTTCGTCAGGAATTGGACTCCCGTCATTTTTACGGTCGTGCCGTTAGCCGTCGTGCCGCCGCCGCCGGTCAGGTCAATGTCCGTCGACCCGTCCCAGAAATAGATCTTGTCGTCGCCAGAGTCGACCCAGACCCCTCGGTTGCCGACGACGAACTCAGTAGGCCGAGCCGCTACGGCCTCGATCTCTACGCCTCGAGGATCCACCCAGTCGGCGGTGAGCTTCTGACACGTCAAGTCCTGGTGGAATTCGACGTTGCCGTTCGTGGTGTCAGTGCTGAAGTAGTCGTATGTGTCGTCAAAGCAACCGAACCCGCCTGGGAAGGATCTGAGGCTAGTTGTCTGCCCGCCTGCAGTGTCCGTGAAGTCAGCGCGAGCGCCGGATAGGTGGTGAGTCCCTGTGGTGTTCACGCCGAACTGTTGGGTCGTAGGCGTTCCGTCCGCATGAGGCTGGAAGATCATGCCGCCGTTTGTCGCCGAGGCCGTCAGCTTGACGCCGGTCCCCTGGACACCGACCCCGGTCATGGTCTGATTCGGCGTCCCGTAGTAGGTCGATCCGAGTCCCTCGGGATAGAAGCAACCAACGTCGTCGCGCGGGTGTACGTAGGTCCCGTTAAGGATCCCGTCAAGGTTGATCGGATCCGTGATCTCTGGTGGGCCGAACATGACGCCGCCGCTTGAGGGCTTGCCCCCGGACTGCATTCCGCCCCAGGATCCGTCTCCTGATCCGATCGCAGTTAAGCCGCCGACAGCGCCAGCCCCGCCCGCTAGGTGAAGCTCGTTGTGCGAGAACCCGCCACCGGTGAAGTCTGTTTGTCCGTTCGTGTTCGCTGCGGGGAAGATCTGAATCCCACCCTGGAAGCCCATGGTCTGAGTTGAGGTCGCGGTTGTTCCCGGTCCGTGGCCGCGTGCAGTCTGAAGCGCTGTCGAGTCGCCCACGCGAGGTGGCCTGGGCTGGATCGGTCGACCGAAGGCGTCCATGACCCCGGAGAGGTAGAGCCCGTCTAGAGTGGTATCTGAGAGGCCGCCAGCATAGCCAGTGGTCGTATAGGTTCCGGTGGGCTCGCCGGACCATGAGAATGTCTCCTTTTTGACGCCGTCTTGCCCCTTCTCCTTTCGTGCCTCCTCTGGTGAGAGGTGCCCTGTGTCGCCGCCTCGGTGGCCGGGTGCACCAGGGAAGTCGTCAAAGCCGTCATTGAGTGCGCCGACGCCGAGCGCTTCCGCGTCAGCTGCGGCGTTGGCTGCTGCCGCCGCGCTGCTAGCCGCTCCGTTGACGCCGCCCTCTGCCTGGCCTCCGTCGCCAACTCCTGCGCCGGACTGGTCGAGGCCGCCGGATACGAAGTCGAGGCCGCCGGGCGCACCGACGAAACCGCCACCGGGCGGGACGTCTCCTAGGAGCTCTTCGAGCTCGTCGCTCTCGTCCGGCCCCTCTGCGTCGTCCCCAGTGCCACCACCACCAGGCGTGGTCTGGCAGTCCTTCGGATCTTCGTCGTCGTCGTCGTCGTCGTCTCCGCCACCTCCGCCCTTCGGTTTCTTCTTCTTCTTCTTTTTCTTCTTCCGCTTGGGTGGTGGATCCTCGTCATGCTTCGGTTTCGCGAAGTAGGCCTCGGCGACCCAGCGCCAGACGCCGCCGCTGATCGTCTGCTCGAAGACGAGGTGGCAGTCCGTGAGGTGAGGTGCGTTCTGAATGTTGTTTTCGTCGTAGAGGAGCGGCTCGAAGTTCAGAGGACCGTCGCCGAAACCGCCGACAGGGTGAGAATATAGGGCCTTGGTGCTTATGTGGACCGGCTCGACCCCCGAGGCGTTCCTGTGGTTCGGAGCCCCGGGAACAAAGAACGGCCCCCCGAGCTCGTGGGACATGGCTCCGATCACAGCCCTGGCGCCGACGCCGACAACGAAGCCGCTCGACTTATCGGCGACAAGGCCGCCTCCTGGGCGCCAGTCCCATACGAGTTGGCTATCGTGAATCGTCCAGAACGAGGCCAGGTTCGAGTTCGTCTTCGCGTCAAGCTCTGGATCGGTGACCCCGAAAAGCCCAGAGGTCCCCAGGACCGGAGTCGCAAAGAGCTGGATCTCTGGGCTTTTGCTCCCAGAGAATGCCGAAGTTTTCAGACTCGAGCCGCCGCCGCCGCCCATGGGGAAGCCGATCAGCTTCTGTTCGTCGTCGTCTGATCCAGCCATGACGAGCAGCATGTCGCCCGGAGCGACCTCGCCGGCGCCCGGTGGGAGAGTGACGTCGGTGACCTTGTATCCTCGATCGACCTTTAGCGAAGCGTCGACAGCTGGCAGCACGCCGACCGTGCGTCCGGCCGAGTCGAATGCGTCCTGCTGAGACAGAGTGCGCGAGCCTGTCCCTGTGTCCGCTGTCTGTGAGACGGTCTGCGCGACTGCAGGCATGGCGAAGAACCAAGAGCCGAAGGGCCGCTCGCCCTCTGGCGCTGCAGGGATCTGAAACCCAGACTTGAGGTTTCCTGAGGACTTCTCCTGCTCGTCACTGTGAGCGTGACCCTTGATCCCGTAGAGCCCGGAGTCGAGACGCCGGTCGATCGTCCCAGCCATAACGCAGGCGCGGTTAGCAAGCGGGACTTCCTTTCGGTCGTCACGAAGTGGGAGGAGCCCGAGGACTCGATACTCTGCGACTCTCATGCAGTGACCCGTTTTCTCGTCCAGAACCCGCGCGCGCGGAGGACTTCCGTGTGGATTTGACCCTGTATTGTATCCGCCCGGACTTCCCCAGGCTCCCACGCGATCATAGAGTCGGCCCGATCGACGGCCATGCTGGGACTCCAGCACGGGTGGTCGTAGCTGTAGCGAATGAGCGGTCGACGTGTGCGTGATCCAGGACTCTGATTCGTGGCGACGATCAGCCGGCGCAACGGTCGCAAGCTCGAGAGCCCGTCGCGATCCCAGGCCTCGGCGATATCGGAGACGTCATCTGACGGCGCGACAAGGACGCCCTCGGCCCGTGTTAGCTCGAGGGGCCAGGACGCGCGCCGGCGCCAGATCAGATCAGGCGGAGCGCAGACCACAAACTCAAAGCCGAGGTCGCGTGCAGCTCGGCCTGCGTGCGCGAAGACAGAGGCCGCGCTGCAGCTGGGGACTTTGGCGACAAGACACCCCTCCTCGGCCATTCGCTTGAACTCTGGTTCCAGGGTGCCTGAGCCGTGGACGAGAATTAGCGGATAGACTCGTTGCTTCTGCATACACGAGTAGACCGCCACAGAGGCACGCCAGGCCCCGTGGTAGTCGTTGTGGGCAGAGATCGAGACCAAGTGCCTATTGGGGCTCAACGAAGCCCTCGATCACCCTGCGGACGTCTGGCGGCATGAGCGCGAGGACGTCGAGGCCGGGCAGGCTCGGGTTGAGCTCCACGGTCGTCGTAGCCCCCCCCTGATCGCCGGGTGCCAGGTCGTGGGTGATCCTCGACATATTCCCGCGGATCCGCGCGAACGGGCGGTAGGTCGTCGTGAGCGTTCCCTCGTAGTGATCCTCAAACCTGGTGAACTCGCGCTCTGCGAACGCTTTCGCGATCCTCCAGCACTCCGCGTCGTTCAGCGGAACGTCGCTGACGCCTATAGGCGTGATCGGGCTCCCTGCGTCTTCGTTCTCGGGGACCTTTCCCTTGAAGCGGTCGAGGATTGGGCTAACTGTGTTTATCTCTCCGCCTTCGCTGGCCACTGTGTCGATCCATGCGAAGCGCGCGACCGCTCGAGGGAGCCCGACGCGCAGCTCTAGCATGGGACCTTCGCCGGTTCCTTTGCCTGCGGCCCCTCTGAACCTGGGGTTTTTGGTGTCGTCCACGAATTTTAAATCCGACTGGAACACGTCCACGGCGTAGAATCGCCGCTTGTCGTTCGGCGCCCCCATGGCGCAGGTCACGACAAAGCTCGCCTCGAAGCCGGGCTGCAGCGACGTTTCCTGAATGAGAATCTTGTCTTCTTTGAAGTCCGCATAACCGCCTTCGCGATCCTTGCACGCCGATCTAATGTAGCGGTCGGCTAGCCCCGTGAAGTCGGTGGCCAATGACCACTGAACGACGCCGAGGTCTTGGTCTATAACTCGCAGTGTCGCGGGCGCCGGGATCAGGTCGAAGGTCTGCGTCTTGATTATGTCCCCGCCGGTGTTGGGGTCGGCCCTAGAGTTTGCATACTGGTTTTGGACCAGCTTATAGACTTCCTTATCCGTAACGTCTTCTTTGAGCGCTTGAGGTTTCCACGAGTGGATCATGCAGTAGTCCTGGTAGACCGGCGACGGCGCGCGCGAGCCCGTCGTCGGATCCTCGACCGAGACGAGGTTAGGGAAAATATGCCGGATCCGATCGCGCCAGAACTCGTTGATCTGGTAGGTCCTGCGGTAGTGTTCGAGAACGTAGCCGATCCGCTTACGCCAGACCCCGCCGCGGTCGAGTTCGTTGCTTGCATAGGCGAAGAGCGCTGGCGACAGCCACGCAACTTGGATTCGCGCCTTTGTCAACGGGAGCTTGGCGGCATATAGGGAACCCGCTGGGTTCGCAGCGCAGAACGCGAGGAATGTGTCGAAGGTAACCCACGTCCCTTCGATCAACTTCCTGTCGCCCAGCGTGCCGTCCTCTGGCATGGGAATGACGTTTACCGCACGAAGCCGCTCGTCTCCAGCCTTCTCCTCGCCCTCCTGCACGTCAAATCGGATCTCGACCTGCCTCTCAAAGAGGACGCGGACGCGCTGCGGACGCTCGCGACGTCGATTCTGACGCGCGACGAAGCCAGATCCGACGAGGGGAGAAAGCGCCAGGATCTTGTTCTCGTTGGCCTCTTTGAACCCAAGCTCGAGGACCTCCGCCTGGTCGTGGGTCTGGTAGACGATCGTCTTTCCGGCCTGGTTCACGTAGCAGTCGATCCCGCCGCCCATGTAGGACCAGAGCTTCGCAATCGCCGCGTCACCCTGCAGGTTGAACTCCCAGCCCTCGACTGGGACCGTGTTCAGGCCGATCGGCTCGCTCTCGTCCTCCTCCCAGTTGCCGGTCCCGATAACAATGTCGAGAACGTCCTTCGCGATATCCTCGGAGGTCCAGACCTTTCCGTTATTCAGCGACCAGTTGGCGTAGGTGATCCGCGCCGCGACTCCTGTGCTCTGCGTCTGTGCGTCGGCACGGTTGCTCTCTGCGGAGGTGCCCGCCGAGTCACTTACGCGCGTCCGGTGCGGAGACTTGCGGCGCACGTTGTATCGCCGAGCCACGAAGCGGTAGGGCCAGGTGTATCGGTTGTCAACGACCGTGATAAGCAGCGTGCCAGGGTTCGCAGTCGGAGACGTCGAGAGCAGCGTTAGCTTCTCGAAGGTCTGCACATTCACGCCGTCGTCGATCGTGAGGGTAGACCCCCCGATCTTCGCGCGGACGCCTGCGCCTTCGTCCTCGAGCAACGCCTCCGCGCCCTCGCGGTCGATCTCGATCTGTATCGCTGCGGGTGCGACTCCGGGGACGAGCGCCCAGGAGACGCCGGACTCAACTTCGAGACGGTAGCTGTCGAGTGTTGCGCGCATGGCTTAGACGCTCGTGATCAGGCGAACGATCTCGAAGACCTCGATCGTCTCCCTTGTGCTGATCTTTAGTTGATTGCCGCGGAAGCCAACGAAGCGCTTGCTTGTTTTCGTCGAGCGCGTCCTAAGGATAGCCGCTCCGTCTACAGGGATCTCTACGTTTAACTGGTCTCCTGAACCCCCACGCCTGACGGTGAACGTCCCGCCCAGCGATAGCGGGCCGAGCGCGAAGCCCACTCCCACGGAAGAGCTCTCCGACGCGCTAGGAGCTGGATCGCCTAGGTTTTCGGTCGTTGTCGTGACCCTGCGAATGAATTTCTTGTTCGCCTGGTAGACGTAGGCAGGCGTAGGCTCGTCCGCAGTCTCGTCCGCGAGAGGCCAGATATAACGGATAACCACCCCCGTATCGAGGTCGTCTTGAAACTCCACCGCGCGGGACAGTAGCGTCCCGCCAGCAGCGGAAACAGCCTCGAATCGCGCCTGAATCGTGTTCTCGTCGAAGTTGTAACCGGGCTCGATCAATGTCATTGCCATAGATCCGCCGGCGACGGCGGCCATTTTTGCGGTTACATAAGGGAGGACTATATTGTTGAACACGTCGACGAGGTCTCTGCCCTGCTCGAAGTCCACGGCTGCGTTGTAGTCGCAGACGATCTGTCGCAGGGGCGAGGCCAGTGGGTCAGTAGACGTCGCCGGTACGCCAACCTTAATAGCCATGACTGGGTCAACAATGAATGTGCTAGAGAGGACATTCAGCTCTTGATCAAAAACTATCTGCCTATAAGCGTGCTCGAAGTCTGCCTCTGTGTCGCCCTCGTTCGGCGTTTCGCGCTGCGAGACGATCTCGACAGTCCACCCCAGCGCCAGCGCGATCGTTGCGACTCGGGCTGGAATGTTCGCCGCGATCTGCGCTCGAGCCAGAACGATTGGAGGGCCTGGCGTCGCGGTAGCGGTGCCCTTGATCACGATCCCGCCGCGGCGCGCGGAGGTGTATGAGACGTCGTAGGAGAACTCTCGGATCCCCTCGTCTGTCGGGGCCGCCGCGTCAACCTTCGCCGGTAGCCCTGCGCTGATAGATATCTCGTAGAGCCTGGAGAGGTTGGTGTCGAAGCGGGGGTCAGCCTCGCCGACCTTTGTGATTAGCGGCGTAACGTCGAAGGCGTTGGCGAGGGTCTCGTCGAGGTCGAATGACTGGTTCCCCGCGAGTTGGACGTTGAGGATCCCGTACTTCGTCGAGAACAAGTCCTCGAGAGCCTCCGCAGCCGCCGCGAGGATCGTCGTCGTGGACGCCTCGACGACGAACGAGAAGACACACTCGGCAGCGTCGAAGCCTCGGAATAGCCTGTGGATCCCGTGGAGGTGGAGGTTCGCGCCTGCGATCGTGCCGCCGATCACCTGGCCCGCGTAAGTCACCGTCATTAGTCTTGGCGCTGTCATGGCTTAGCCTCCCAGAAATCGTTCGATCATTTCCTTATATACTTTAGAGCCGTACTTGACCAACGGCTCTAACCGCCTGTTCCTGCGCTCTCGCTCGCGACGCTCCTCGATCACCCGACGCTGCCTAGCGCGCTCGAAGACGCGCCCCAGGTCGCCCCCCGCAAGCTCTTTGATCACAGTCCCGCTGTCGTCGTTGTTTAGCCCGATCACTTCGGCGAGTGCCACGAAACCTTGGCCGCGTCCAACCTGGAGCTTTTTGTCTAGAAATTGCCCTTCCACAAATTCTTCTGAGGTAGAGGTCAAATTGTCGATATTACGTCGTAGTTCTCGTGGGTTAAGACCAATCTTCGCCAGGACTGAAAACGGATCCGGCACCTTTAGCGCTATGAGTGCCCCATACAGAGAACGGTTGACGACGTTCGCGATACCCCTAGCATTTGGCCTGGAGAACGCCCGAGCCGTACTGGCTATATCTGGAATGCCGCCGCGTTCTGTTCCTGTTAATTGGCGTGCACCGGCAACGAATGCCATGACGCGCTTCTGCGCGATCTCTACGGGGTTGACAGCCTGCAAGGTCTCGCCCAACGCGAGGAGCGCTCGAATCCGTGGATCCTTTATCAGTTGATTGATCGCGCCAGAGCTCGCCTTGCCGCCCGGACGAGTGACCCCGCCGGCTCTGCGGATCGAGCGGCCAGGGAAGCTCGCGCCCCCGAAGACCCGCGAGGTCGCGGACCCGCCGCCAGCCTGCGACCCCTGCGCGCGCTCGGACTCCTGCATACGCCGAAGCAGGTCGCGGGCCTGCGCCTCCGCCTGACGGGTGTCTAGGACGATCTCGACCTCTGCGCGATCAGCCACTAGGGGCTCGACCCTGCGCCGGTCCAGGCGCTCCAGGTGTAAGACCTCTGTGCCACGTAGCCTATCTCGCCGTCGAGCTCTGCCGAGATCGCTGACGCACTGATCAGTTGAATGTTGATCCCGTCCGTCGTCGCGAGGAGCGCCATGGTGTCGAAAAGGATCTGTTCAAGCTCGAGGATCCCGCGGCCCTTCGAGGTCAGCCCGCCGGCAGGGCCAGCGCCGCCAAGGATCACGGCCTCTCCCCAGGTGTCATTCGCGACGGACTGGGCGATCAGGATCTGAAACTTCTGCGTTACGAGGTCGGGCTCCTCCTCGTCGACCTCCATGGAGTCGGGTAGCACGAGGCAGAAGGGCCAGCGAAGCATTGATCGGGTGCGCTCGACGTTGACCCCGGCCGTTACGAGGACCGTGCCGAACGCCTTCTCCCCACCAGGCCAGACCGCTGCGGCCAGTTTGGCCTTGATCGCGGTCGCAACTGTGAATGAGGTGCTCACTTTTTACGCGCCATGAACTCTGCCAGGACTTCCTCTGGGTGAGGGGGTGGCGCGGGGTCTTTGGCCAGTGGGCCAGAGTGGACCGCCGCGAGTACCGCGCGCTCTGTCAGGGAAAGCTGGGCGAAGTCTGCGAGCGTGATCGAGCCGCCGCAGCGGACAAACTGGGCCGCACCGGCAGCTAGGGCCTCGAGCCGATCAGGCGCGACCTCGGCCGACCACTCGTCAGGGTTGCCGTAGAGCTTCAACGCTTCAGCTAGAGTCCCCATGTAACGGCCCCCGACCCGGCCCTGATCGCCGTGAACTCGACCAAGAGCAAGTGCTCGGTTCGTGCCTGATAGGCGACCTCTTGAACCTCGGCAGCGCGAGGGATCGCGGAGTCGAAGGTGAACGAGGGGTGTGCTGTGTCCGTCGGCGTGAAGATCAGCTCGGCAGCACCGGCCGCCCGGAACGTCCCGGGCTCGACCGATCCAGGCCAAGTGATCTCGTCCGCTGTCACGTTCGGATAGATCGCCTGAATGGAGGCTGTGGTCCAGCCGCGGAGCGCGAGCCCGACCCTGTATACGACGCGGACCAAGACCTCGTCGACGGGTTCGCCGCCGTATTCCTCTCCCTCTACGGGCGTCTGCACGGCGTCGCGGAGGAGCATTACGTCGCGGATCAGACCAAGAGAGACCCCGCCGAACGTGATCGAGCCTGGTACCTTCAGTGCGTTGAGTGCGCTCATGGGGTGCGTAGGCTCCTTGCGATCGCCTCTTCGACGGTCTTCTTCGCTATTCTACGTTCCTCTGGGCCGATCTCTATGAAGGTTCTCTTGCGGACGTTGATCGAGAAGGTCGGTCTCGAGAAGAGCCAGCCCAGACTAAGCTTGTCTGGGTCGCGGGCGCCTTTCCGCTCTCTCCGGAGCCATAGCTTAAGCTTCTCACGCCCGAGCCCCGTCAAAGTCACCGTGGACTCGCCGCCTTCGTTGTGGATCGCCGCATAACTGGTGGTCGTGCCTACCTTCACCTTATCGCCCGAGACCTGGAACGTGATCGAGCGCCGAAGCTGTCCAGTGTCAACGAGTGCCTGCCCAGGGGTGAAGCGCCTAGCCTTGGGATTCCCCCCAGCGTTTAGATCCTTAACGATTCCGGGCACGTTCGGGGTCATGCGCTCGCCCCATGACTCGCCGGACGGCGAGGCCTGCAAGCGCCAGGACTTTTGGAACCGGGCCACGAGCAGAGCGCCGACGGAGTCCAGGGCATCCGCGCGAGCCTTCCCGCGCAGGCCTGACCCGAGGATCTCTAACTGCTTACGGGTGATCTTGACCTTGACGGTCACAGGCCAAGTCCTAGCCGCCCGTCTGATTGATCCGCGCCGGCCGAGTCGGGGACGAAGTCCTGCCAGCGTCGACGATCATAGTCAGGCCTGGCGTCCTGATTCTCTTCGCTAGGCTCGAGCACAGAGTTCGAGGTCGGTAGGAGTCGCCGCTCAGAACCGGTTGTCTGGGCGATCCTGATCAGCATTTTTCTGTATCGGGACGTCAACTGCTCGGTATTCCGACCAGTGATCCCCGAGTATTCCATGAGCTTCACGACGACGCCTTGTGACGCTGCCGCGACGTGAAGCGCCACAGTCTCGTCATAGGCCAGGCCGGTCTCCACCTCGAACTCTGCCTCGACGTCTGCAGCTGCATAGCCGAGCTTCGTCAGGTCAACAGAGGTCGCTGCGGGAAGACCTTGATTGGTCAGCTCTAGCAGGAGCTGGGTCGCGATCCGTTCCTGAACTCGATCGGCTAGTGCCATGGTCTATGGGTCCGTAACGGTCGGAGAACCTGCATGAGGGAGCATTCGCGCGTAGAGCCGCCAGAGCCATTTCTGGATCTTGCTGTCTGATACTGTGAATGTGTCCGCGACGGCTATTGAATCGTCGGTCAGGAACTTAGCAGCGATCGCGCAGGAAGGGTGCCACCAAGTGCCGTCGAAGGCCTCCATGGGCCCGAAGAACTGCTCGTCAAGGAAGACTTCGTCGTCATGGCTGGCGATCGTTATCGAGATCACCGCGTCTTCCTCGTTGAACGCAAGGGGCCACATGTCGAGGTCACGGTCCGGGACGAGCTCGCGCCATGTGTCCTGGTCAGCAACCGATAGCGTGAAGGCCTGCGACTTTGACCCCCAAGTGATCGTGACCGTGCCAGCCGTGATCGCGGAGCCTCCGCGGATCCAGATCGACGGGAGGTGAGGGAAAGCAGGGTTAAGCGAGAGCCGGTTAACGCTGAATGCCTGCGTGAGGATCCGCGTCCCGCCTGTAAGGGCCACCAGGGACGTCGGGTTCGTATCGCCAACAATGTCCCTCGCAAACTCATTGCGATCCAGGGCGAAGCCCACAGGTGCGTTTAAGGCCCAATCGGTGACAGTGTCCAGCGCAGCCATGACGTATCGGCCAGCCGTGAACGTCCCGCCGATCGAGAACTGAGAAAATGAAGCGTTTGAGAGGAGGGACGACCCGGAGTCCTTCGCGCGCACGTTGCGCCGGACGGCACCCGAGGAGTCCGAGTCAAGAGCGTCAACGCCCGCGTTCCCACCAATAAACTCGAAGACCTCCCGGAAGCGCTCGGCGCCGGTGTTCTCGTCCTGCAAGACCGTGAAGGTCTTGGTCTCTACGAACTCGTTCTCGAGGTCGTAGCCGTCCTCGTTCTCCGTCAGTCGGTATAGCAGGCCTTTGCCTGCGCCGAAACTCGGGATCGCGCCATAGGTGATCCCGCGCGACTTGACGGTCTTGGAGTTGTCGACGAAGTATTTATAGATCCGATCTATGGCGCGCTGAGCGGATCGCTCGGGGAGGTCAACAATGTGGTGCGTGTATGC